>WNGR01003848.1_pt1 | contig 37033 bp, 33 predicted proteins | sample 5407581 | NCBI WGS metagenome assembly WNGR01 (sample SAMN13153383, study PRJNA577476) | soil metagenome | isolation source: 80 cm soil or saprolite under Garry oak tree replicate 2 | place: USA:California | collected 2016-06-15 | reverse complement strand
ATTCCGCGGCCAACAGTAAGTTTTCCCGGGTCGAACCCGCACAGCGGGCTATTGGGAGTCGCGCAAGCGGGCCCAAACTCAATCTCTCCACTGTCCGCGACTGTTGACTATCTACAATCGCATGGTGTAGATAGTCATTGTATGGGTAAACCAAGCGATCTTGTGCAGGGCACGCTCGACCTGCTGATTCTCAAAACCATCTTGCTTGAGCCGAAACATGGATGGGCCATCGCCAAGCGCATCCAACAGATCTCCAATGAAGTTTTGCAGGTGCAGCAGGGCTCGCTTTATCCCGCGCTCCACCGTCTCGAGCAGCAAGGGTGGATCAAGGCCAAATGGGGCGAAACCGGCACCGGCCGCCCCGCGAAGTTTTACTCGCTGACTGCTGCCGGCCGGGCGCAACTCGAACGGGAGATGGAAAGCTGGAGCCGGCTCTCAACCGCAATTAATCTCGTCGTCGAAGCTGTCTAGCCACGCAGGAGGCGCCGATGCGCATTCTCGCACGATTCCGTATGTCATTTTTGACGCTGTTTTACCGCCAGCTGAAACAGCGCGGCTCGATGACGAATTGCAGTTCCATCTTGAACAGCAAATCGCCGAGAATCTCGCTCACGGTTTTTCCCCCAGGAGGCACGAATGGCAGCCATGCGTTCGTTCGGTAACCCGTCCCTTATGCGAGACCAGGCGCGCTCCTCATGGAGTTGGAATTGGCTCGAGAATTTTCTGCGCGACATCCGATACGGAACGCGTACACTTATGCGCTCGCCCGGCTTCACATTGATTTCGATCCTCGTCATGGCTCTGGGCATCGGCGCCACCACTTCGCTTTTCACCATCGTACGTGCGGTGCTGCTTAAGCCGCTCCCCTTTGTCGATTCAGACAAACTGATTGCGGTCTACGAGCACTTTCGCGAGTCCACAGATGGTGACGGATTCAATGTTGTGGCACCCGGTGATTTCCGCGACTGGCGTCAACAGACCGACGGTTTCCAGGACATGGCCGCGTGGCGCGGCTACGGCTTTGATCTCACCGGCGACCATGCAGAGTTGCCCGAAGTCGTGCAGGCTGCCGGAGGCTCCTTCAATCTCCTTTCGGTACTCGGCGTTCAACCGGTTCTAGGGCGTGCCTTCGCGCCGGAAGAGGATCGACCAGACGCAAATCACGTAGTCATGCTCACGTGGAGTCTTTTTCAAAGGCGCTTCGCAGGAGACCCCTCCGTGATCGGCAAGCAGATTCATCTCGATGCCACGCCGTACACAATCATTGGCGTGTTGCCCGGCTCGTTTACCTATCCTGATCCGCACGTCCAACTCTGGGTACCGTATGGACAGACCTTCTCACCCGAGGTATACGCCAAGCATGACTCCCACCAGAGCCACGTGATCGCCCGACTCCGACCCGGCATAAGTGCCGACGCCGCAACCAAACAGGTGAGCGCGCTTCAGTATCAGTTGCATATCGCAAACCCATCGAAGCCAGTGGCCGAAGACGCCGTCTCCCGTCCTCTGATCGACGATGTTGTCCTTGACGTAAAGACGCCGTTAATCGTTTTGCTGTGCGCCGTCGGATGCATGTTGTTGATCGCCTGTCTCAACGTAGCCAACCTCCTCGTGGCACGCGGCGCGTCGCGGCGTAAAGAGGTCGCTGTGCGCGGTGCACTGGGTGGCAGCCGCCTCACGCTCATTCGCGAGCAGATGGCCGAGAGCCTTCTCATCTGCATCGCTGGCGGTTCACTGGGGCTGGCTTTGTCGCTGCTCTCGACGCGTTGGCTGGCGAGCCACTGGCGAGATCTTCCGCGTGCCGAATCGATTCATGTGGACGGAATCGTTCTCGCTTTCTCGATCGCCTTGGCCGTTTTCGCGGCGCTGCTGGCTGGCTTGCTGCCCGCAATCTCCTCCACCGGCAAAGGAGTCTTCGCGGTTCTTCAGGAATCCTCGCGCTCCATCGGCGGCAGCGCATCTCGCTCCACGCTTCGCAAGATCATGCTCACGGCGGAAATTTCGCTTACCGTCATTCTGCTCGTGTCAGCAGGGCTGCTCTTCAAGAGCTTTCTTCACCTGCGCACAGCCAAGCTGGGCTGCCTGACCGACCACGTACTCACTGTCAAATACGGCCTTCCTGAAAAGCAATACGATACGCGCGAAAAGGTCATCGGCTTTCACGAATCGCTCCTTGAGCGCGTGCGTCGGCTTCCTGGAGTTCATGGCGCGGCCCTCGTTTCCACGCCTCCCGGCGGTGGTTACGAAGGCGATGACGTCTTTACGATTCCCGGTCGGCCTTCGACCCGCTTCAACCTTCAATACGACGCGATCTACCGCACCATCGATCCTGAATATTTCAGCGTCATGCAAATCCCATTGGTCAGCGGCCGCTTCTTCACCGATCACGAGCGCCTGACCAACGATCACTACATCATCGTCAGCAAGAAATTTGCCACCCAGTTCTTTCCCGGCGATAGTCCAATCGGAAGACGCATTAATGTCGCGTGGAATGGCAAGCCTGAAGACTTCGAAATCATCGGAGTTGTCGGCGACACTCTCTACGACGTCACTCAGCCTCTCAAGGCCACGATGTATTTCCCCATTCTCTCTGGTGTTCCCGCTCAAACCAGCGGCTCGACGATCGTGGTGCGCGCTGCCGGTGATCCGCTTGCGCTCTCCGTTCCAATACAGCAGCAGGTCGCCTCGCTCGATCCGGCGCTCCCGGTCTATGACGTTCTCACTATGGAGCAGATGCTTGGAAAGAACACCGCCAGCGAGAGCTTCAGCACAACTCTGGTGCTCGCCTTTGCCGGGCTGTCGCTGCTGTTGGCTGGCGTCGGGCTCTATGGGGTGCTCTCTTATCTGGTCACTCAGCGTGTCGTCGAGATCGGAATCCGCATCGCACTTGGCGCGCAAAGATCCGAAGTTCTGCGCATCGTCCTGCTCGACGGCCTGCGTCCGGTTTTCATCGGACTGCTGGCGGGCCTGGCAGGGGGCGCAGCGGCGGGAGTTCTCATTCGATCCATCCTCTATGGCACCAGCCCCTTCGATCCTCTGGTACTTGCCGCGATCGTGGCTTGCCTTTCACTCACAGCGATTCTGGCCTGCGCTGTGCCGGCAATTCGCGCATCGCGTATCGAACCAATGCAGGCGTTGCGAATGGAGTAGTTGCTTGTCCGGCGGCCTCCATTGACATCGAAGCCCGCAGCCACCGGCACGATGAGAATCATTGCTCATGCGAAGTGGCAACATGACTTCTCGCATGAAACGTGATGGCGCCGATGACGGGAATGTTCTGCTTCCTCAAGAATGTTCGTTTCAGAAGCGAACATGAACGGATTATCGAGTTCCGAGTCTCCCACGGCGCGCCCGGAACGCATGGATTTGCGCTGGAGTGACATCCTGATGAAGCGGCGAACCGCTTGCCGCCTCTTTGCATTGAGGCCCGGATCACAGTGCCCAATCGACGCGAGCGAAATCAGGAGCACGGACAGGCGCGACCTCTCTATCTGCAATTGCAAACTTCGCCAGCAAGTTGACGCGCTTACCGGGAGGCCTTAGGATGGTCGCGATTCTTATGCGCACAACTACGTGGTTTGCAGCCCTTTTCCTTGCGCTCCTTCCGGCATGCCTTTTCAGCCAAGGCAGCCAGGATGCTGCCGTGATCTCCGTCGATGTTTCGCACCCTGGAGCAGCGATCTCTAGCTCAATGTTCGGCATTTTCTTCGAGGACATCAACTTCGGTGCCGATGGTGGACTCTACCCAGAGCTGGTCAAAAATCGATCGTTCGAATTCCAGGAGCCGCTGACCGGCTGGCACGAATTCCTGGGTTATAGCGCCAAGGGGCTCGACAGCCCAAAGGGCGAACTTAGCGTCCATACCGAAGCCCCGCTCAACCAGACCAACCCGCACTATCTCAGGCCCCACGCATACGAACCAGGGTATGCATTCTTCAACTCCGGCTTTCGCGGAATCGGGGTGGAAGGTGGCGCTGAATACCGATTCTCTGCTTATGTCCGGAGCGCTGGACCGAAAACGCTTCGCGCCACCATCACGGATGAAAGCGGCCACGAAATTGGAAGCGGAAAGCTGGAAGGATTCGACGACCATTGGAAGCGGTATGAGACCGTCATCCGAATGAATGCAACCGCACAGCATGGTCGGTTGAATCTGATCATCGATGAAAGAGGCTCGCTCGATCTGGATATGGTTTCGTTGTTCCCCGTCGACACATGGAAGCACCGTCCGAACGGACTGCGCAAGGACCTCGTGCAATTGCTCTATGACCTGCACCCCGGATTTCTTCGCTTCCCGGGAGGTTGCATCGTAGAGGGCCGCCTCTTGACAACGCGCTATCGCTGGAAGAATACGGTGGGGGATATTGAGAAAAGGCAAACCCTCATTAACCGCTGGAACGACGAATTTGATCAGAGGCCCGCTTCGGACTACTTCCAGTCTTTTGGCCTTGGCTTTTTTGAATACTTCCAGCTTGCCGAGGACATTGGTGCAAAGCCATTACCGATTCTGAACTGCGGCATGGCCTGCCAATTCAATTCCAGTGAGACAGCCGCGCTCAATCAGCTCGACGAGTATGTGCGGGACGCGCTCGACCTGATCGAGTTCGCCAATGGTCCCGTGACCTCGCCCTGGGGCAAGCTGCGGGCAGACATGGGACACGCTGAGCCGTTTCATCTGACCATGATCGGGGTCGGCAATGAGCAGTGGGGTCCGCGCTACGTGGAGCGCTACAAAGTCTTTGCGGCTGCGCTGAAAGCCCAGCACCCGGAGATCAAGCTTGTGGTAGCCGCCGGGCCCTTTCCAACTGGCGAGCCGTTCGACAGCATGTGGTCCACCTGGCGTCAACTGCACGCGGACATTGTGGACGAACATTACTACATGAGTCCGGACTGGTTTCTCACGAACACGGGGCGCTACGACCACTACGACCGGTCGGGACCGAAGGTCTTCGCAGGGGAGTATGCCGCCCAAAGCGTGGGCGCGACGAGTGCTGAAAATCGCAACAACTGGAAGACTGCAATTTCAGAAGCCGCATTCATGACCGGGCTCGAGCGCAACGGCGATGTCGTGCAGATGGCATCCTATGCCCCGCTCCTGGCGCATGTCGATGCATGGCAATGGAAGCCGGACGCAATCTGGTTTGACAATCTGCGCTCGTATGGCACGCCGGACTACTACGTTCAGAAGGTGTTCGCCAATAACGTTGGGACGCGGATCATACCTGTGACACCCGAGGCGGTTGGCGGTCTATACACGAGTGCCACGCTCGACGAGAACACCCATGAACTGACCGTGAAGGCGATCAATTACTCGCCAAGTGCGAGAGGGGCGGAGATCAGGTTGACTGGGATCAATCCCTCTGGAACGATAAAAATCATAACCTTGGCAAGCGCTGACCTCAATGCCGAAAACAGCTTCGACCACCCAACGGCCGTATCGCCCGAGTCTTCAACCCTTGAGACGAAATCGGGAAACATTCCTGTGCAATTGCGACCGTATTCAGTGACCATATATCGCATTCCTGCTGAATAGCACATGCAAGATACAGGATTTCCGGGCGGGTAACCGCCCGTCGAGTTTGGTCCGGAAATTAGCAACCATCTCATCCGTGACGCGTGTTCCATGATCTGCGATTCGCCTCATCTGGGTTATCTGAGGATTACCGCCGACTCGCCGACCACGACTTTACTTGCACTGCTATGTCTATTGAACTCCTTTAACGAAAATTGAATATCTCTTAATTCGTGAATTGACCTGGTGGCTATGAGGACCGCCAGCGTCTAGAATCGGTGCAGTTCGCGACAGGCGGCAAAGCTCGGCATACGGAGGAAGAGATGTCAACAATCCTGACACCTGGAATTCCGGCACCGGATTTCCAACTGAATGAGACCCCTGATCAAAAGCTATCGTTGAAGGATCTGCGCGGTAAGAATGTGGTCCTTGCCTTTTACCCTGCTGACTGGAGCCCGGTTTGCGGCGACCAGATGGCGCTATACAACGAGATATTTACTGACTTCGAAGACCGAGATGCCGAGTTGTTGGGCATTTCGGTGGACGGCGCCTGGTGTCATGCTGCGTTCGTGAAGAATCGTGGGCTACGGTTCAAGTTGTTGGCTGATTTCGAGCCTAAGGGCGCGGTTGCAAAGGCTTATGGAGTTTATCGCGAGGGCGATGGCTTTACCGAGAGAGCGTTATTCATCATCGACCGCGGCGGAGTAATACGCTGGAGCTACTGCTCGCCAATTGGAGTGAATCCCGGGGCGGATGGCATTCTTGACGCGCTGGATGCTCTGAACGACCAGGAAAACTACACGAGTTCGCTGCGAATACCTGTTGGGCCAGAGGATCATTCGGTGGGCCGGGAAGATGCGCCATTGACGCTGGTGGAGTATGGGGACTATCAGTGCCCTCACTGTGCAGCGGCGCGTAGCGTGGTGAAGGCGGTCCAGGAGCAGTTTGGCGATATTCTGCGATTTGTGTTTCGCAATTTTCCCTTGACGCAGATCCATTCGGAAGCCGAGTCTGCCGCGGAGACTGCGGAGTTTGCCGCGTCGCAGGGGAAATTCTGGCAGATGCACGAACAGCTGTTCGACAATCAGAAGAACCTCGGGGAGCCCCTCTACGAGAAGCTCTCCTCAAGTCTTGGTATGGATGTGGCGGGGTTGCACAAGGCGCTTCATGAGAAGACTTATGCCCCGCATGTGCGGGAGGACTTTTCGGGCGGAGTTCGCAGTGGGGTGAACGGAACTCCGACCTTCTTTATCAATGGCCAGCGGTACGACGGTCCCGTCGACGCCAGCAACATGATTGGAGAAATGAACGCAGTGCTTGCGCCTGGATAGACGTCCGACTGCCTGGCATCTGCGAAGGAGAATGCCGGCGAAAGAAAAATCTCAGTCCAGTCCAATGTGACAATCACTGCGATTGATGGTCGCGGACTCTACACCGCATCTCTTCCACCCAACCGACTGCCTGTTTGATCCCTGGCTGATCAATGGACGAAGTTGATTGCTACTGCTGGAGTGATGGTTTCAGAAGTATTGTGGCCGGACGGAATCAAGCGGACGCCGAGAAGCACGCCAATGTAAGGTTTCCAGCTGTATTCGATGGCCGGAGCCAGACCGTAGGCATCGCTCGGTCCAGAGTTCATCTGGATGCTGGACGGACTCTCTACATTCTTTTGATCCGGAAGGTAGTATCCGGTTACGCGTGTGTTGCCGTTGTGACGGTATGTGGCATCGAGCGCCATCACCCAGTTTCGCGTCAAGCTGTATTCCCAGGACGCATCGACGAGGAAGGAATCGCCGGGCTGGGCGCTTCCGCGGAATCCTGCCTTTGTGCCGTAAACACTCACGTCTTCCACTTTCACATTGTTTGAAAGCGCGTTCGAGACATTCAGGCGCGTGCGCAGAATCCGCCGATTCGGTAGCCAGAAATACATCTGCGAATAGACTGCAAGGTTGGTGGTATAGGCTCCGAGCGCTGCTCGGGCCGTCGCTTTCTTCGTTGTAGCCGCCAATGGGAATCAAGCCGAGACTCAATGTATCTGTGAATCCGTAGACAATGTAGGTGAGTGACCCGTAACCGTTCGCGTGAGAGGCGCTATGCCTCGCGCCATTGGAGGCGAATCTACCTTGTGTGGTTACATCGTAGAGATAGGTTTCAATCAGGTAATGTCCTCGCGGCGCCGTCGCGGCTGTATTTGCCAGCATGGGACCGGTCCACCAGGCACTGTTCATCGGATGGCGATTCGCACAGGATGAGTCCTCAAGCTCCTCGGCAGCGGCATACCCGCCAGCCATTGCAAAAGCGATGGAGACTCCGAGGACCGCTCCACACAAGTTGATCCATACGGACCGACTAACGGTCCGGTTCTGAGGCATGAACTCCGTAAGATCTTCCTTTCTCCGGCTACCAGGCGGCGGTCTGCATGCGCTTGACTCTCATGGATAAGAGGCTCTACCGGCCAGCGATTGACGTTGACCGGTTTCCTGCTCAAAATTTCGAATCGCGAATTCTCCCCGAACGATTCTGATCGCAGCTGTTTGTGCGGACCTCTGCCGGTGCGGGGGCAAGGCAACAGATCTGCGAAATCCTCCATCGCCCCTGCGTCGAGGACGCGGATTCCAGCGGGCCGAATCCGTCGCTAGCTGCCAACTCGAATGTACGTCGCAATCCAGTTTGCTTCCCAGGTCTTGCCGCCATCATTTGAAAAACGCTGTTCAAAATGACACGAATTTGGCGTGATGCCCGGCCAGACATCTCGAACGTAGATAGCTTTGCCATGAAATAACTCTCCGCGGATGAATGTTCGCGACAGATCGTCGGCGTGATTGCAACGTGCGAAATTCAATCGGTTCTATCGCTCTCCGGTGCGGTACGCGCAAAGGTTGCGATCCAGTTCGGCTCCCATGTCTTGCCTCCGTCTGCAGAGAATGCCTGCTCCAGTCGGAATGTTGTTGGGGTGATATCGGAGAAGATGAATCGAACGTAAATCGCCTCACCCTGAAAGAGTTCCTGATCGTAAAATTCACCGCGCCCATCTTTGAATTGGCCGATCATCGGCGTTCCTAAATTCCCCTCATTGCTGTTTGCCCAGTAGATGCTCCATTGATGAGACTGCGGGTTGTACAGCCGCATCGACAGGCCTTCGATATGGGTCGTCGCGCCTTTGACTTCGAGTTCCCCCAGATTGGCGCGGCCGTCCCAAACCTTTCGCACAATCGATGTACCGTGAAGGTCGACCCAGTCATTTGAGCCTGTCAGCGGATGAAGCAAGCGTCGGACATGCGTCGTCCATTGACCTAACTCAAAGTCGAAATCATGCTGGCCACCGCGTTCTGTGTCGCCGTGCGGCGGTGCACTTGCAATCGCTGCTGGCGCCTGTTGCGAACACACCGGAAGCGAATGCGAGAGACAGCCAATCACGCACAATAGAAGGGCATTTTGAATACTTCGATGAAAGTTCACTATGTCCTCCGCGTTTCCTCTCATTGCTTCTCGCGTGTCAACATTGCGACAAAGTTCGGCTCCCAGGTCTTGCCTCCGTCATCGGAGAAGGACTGCTCAAAATGATGGGCATTCGGACTAATGTCCGACCACACGGTTCGGACCAGGATCGATCTGCCGTTGAATGTCTCCTGATCGAAAAGTTCGCCTCGCCCATTCTTGAATTCTCCGATCGAGGGTGAATTCAAAACCCCGTCTTTGCTGTTCGCAAACGTCTGGCTCCACTGATGTGCCTGGGGATTGTAGAGAAATAGAGTCAGACCTTCGAAGTGGCCTGTTGAACTATCGGCCTCAATCTCCTCCAACATGGCACGGCCATCCCAGACCTTCCGCACTGCGACGGTGCCATCGAGTTCGACCCACGAGTTCGAACCTGTAAGCGGATGAAGGAGACGCCGAATATGTGTCTTCCAAGTGCCAATGTTGAAGTCGAAGTCGTGCTGCCCATCTCGCTCTGTGGCGCTCGAAACACTTCCGGATGGGCCAGTGGCTGCTTGCGGCAACGTTGGCAGCGAATACAGAAGGACCCCAAACGTACACGACAAGACAGCAATGTGTGTGACACGCCGAGGTGTTTTCATTGTGTTTCCTCCATATCCATCATTCGTCCGTGCTATCGAACCAGGCCGCGTTGCCCGGTCACGATATGGCCAACCGGCTGGGATGAGCTTCGACCACACTTTCGAGAATGATGCGATGCGTGGTATTTTCATAGAGCCACTTTGTATGGAATTCGCGATACCGCTTTCAAAAGACGGCGAGCCCCTCTTCCGGCAGGTCTATCTCGGCCTGCGCCAGGCCATTTTGTCGGGCGTCTTCTCTTCCGGTGAACGGCTTCCTTCGACACGCGATCTGGCTGAGCAGCTTGGCATCTCACGCACCGTAGTCCTTCTTGCGTATGACCAGTTGTTAGCGGAAGGTTTTGCAGAGGGCCATCATGGGTCGGGAACTTATGTCTCCAGAAGCCTGGGCGGCACTGGTTCCAGAGGGCAAGAGAAACTCGCCACGCTACAGCTTTCGCGCTTTGGCGCAGCAGCTGCCGATGCAGCGGGAACCGTGAATTTTCCAAACCGGCGACCGGCTCAGCTTCGCTACGACTTCGCGTATGGCCGCAGCGACATGAGCATCTTTCCCTTCGAGGCATGGCGGCGCATTTTGCTGCGGCACGCGCTGAGAGCCTCGGTACGAGAGCTTGACTATGGCCCTGCGGCAGGAGCATTGTCGCTGCGCGAAGCGATCTGCACCCATCTCAAGCGGTCGCGCGCGGTGGTTTGCGAACCGTCTGAAGTGATTGTCGTGAACGGCGCCCAGCAAGCGCTCGATCTGATTGCGCGGGTTCTGGTCGAACGCGGCGATAGGGTGGCCATCGAGGATCCCCAATATCAGGGAACAAGGGAAGTACTTCGCGCTGCGGGAGCTCGCTTGCTTGGGGTACCGGTGGATCGCGAAGGCCTGAACCCCGCTAAACTGCCGGACAGCGCAAAAGCGGTTTTCGTTACGCCATCACACCAGTTTCCCACGGGCGCGATTCTTCCTCTTGCCAGGCGCCTTGCCCTTCTGGAATGGGCCAGACAAAAGAACGCTGTGATCGTCGAAAATGACTACGATGGGGAGTTCCATTACACAGGACGGCCTCTCGAGTCTCTACAGGGACTGGATGCGGAAGGCCGCATCATTTACCTGGGTACATTCTCGCGTACCGTTTTTCCAGCTCTTCGCATCGGTTACATGATCGTACCCAAATCGCTGGCTTCGGTATTCACGACGGCCAAATGGCTGAGCGATCAGCACTCCGCAACCCTGGAACAGCAAGCTCTCGCGGATTTCATAGCGACTGGGATGTATGAGCGATATCTGCGCCGCCTGCGCCGCAGAAATACAGCGCGTCGCGAGGCATTACTCGAGGCCATTCACAGGTACCTGGGCGAATCCGTCGAATTGACCGGAGATGGCGCTGGCGCCCACGTCGTCCTGTGGCCCAATGGGCGAATCTCGGAAGAAGCCGCCATTGCCCGTGCGGCCTCCCGCGGTGTGGGCATCTACGGCATATCGCATTGCTTCTTGAGGCGGGCTCCGCGGACGGGGCTCATGCTCGGCTATTCGACAATGAATGAGGAACAGATTCGCGAGGGCATCAGGCTACTGCGCGAAGTATTTTGACACGACAGAAATTGTTGCCATGCAAACTTCGTTCCTCTATGCATGTTGAAACAAATTCGCCTCGGCAACGATTTGCGCGTGCGGGTCGAGCCGCCGGAGATGAGCGAGCTTGGCCCGAATGCGCGCCGACGCGACTTTGATGCAGAATTTCAGTTCCCCAGATTATAACCGCATCTCCGCTTTTGTATTTGTCTGTTGGACCCATCTGAACCGACGCTCCTGTACAGCGTTCTCTGGTCGAAAGCTGGTGATAGCGGACACGTGCAAGTTTGTCGGCAGTTGCCGTCACCGCTTCGAGTCCACCAAACCTACTCCTTTCTCAGTACCCGCATTGGATCAACCGACGCGGCACGGCGCGCCGGAATCGAACCCGCGATCAATGCGCACAGGCGTTGCTCTAGAAGGTGAACCGCGCGCCAAATTCGCCCCATAGGGCCCGCGGGATCGTTGTATTGCTGGGGGCAATGAAGCCCTGAGGGTGATTAAACGTACGCCGGTCGGCGATGCTGGCGCCAGTGGGGCCATAGTTGTTGCCATAATTGGCACGGTTGGTCAGGTTAAATGCCTGCGCCACTAATTGCACGTTCATATTTTCACCGAGGTGCACGGTCTTCGCCAGCCGAGTATCGAGTTCGAAGAAGGGCTGACCGCGGAGCGGATCATACTTAGAGATCGTGCAAGTCTTGGGTCCGGTGAGCCCATAGAAGCAGTCCTGCGCGCCGGGATTGTCGCCCGAGTATGCCAAGAAATTTGTGGGATCGCTGATGGGGACAACCACAGCGAGCGCCGACCCACCGCCGGTGTTGAGGGTGTTGCCCGAGTTGGTCAGCGGGAACGGCCGTGCCGATCCGTACTGCAGAATAGGCGCGACCTGGAATCCCTTGGGAAGGTTCACGACGGAGCTGACCGTGATGTGATGGCGCTCGTCGTTCGGCGAAGGACCCCACTCGTAGCTGGCGAAGGGTGCCGAAGAGAGCCGAGGATAGTTGCGGAACGACCCTCCGCCTGTGCCAAAGCCATAGGCCCAGGCGAGTGTGTAGTTGGCTTCGAGCTGAAACTTCTTCAGGCGCTCGCGGAAGCTGAAATTGACGCCATCGTAATGCTCGCGGCCAATTGCCTGCTCGTCGCGCACGCTCGCCTCTTCCCGATCTGCGATGTCCGAAGCGGCGAACGCCGCATGCAATGGGCGGGTGCAGCATACGCCGTCTACCGGCACCTTCTGATCGATATTGATGGTCTTGTTCTCGTGGAGGCCCAAAACGTGCGTATACTCAGCCTCCACCGCGGTGTTCTGGTTAATTGCCCAGCTGTACCCGCCGTTGAACTCTTCGGTGACCGGGTTGCGATAGTGGGGGTCCATCAGGCGGCCAATACTTAACTTAGCCAGCTCCGTGGACGGAGGAGGAATTGTCGGCAGCGGATCGGTGCCATAGCGCCACTGACCAAGAGGTATCCCGGTGCCGGGAACGATGTCATACACAGGGTCGCTCAAGCTCAGGACAGTCTGAAAAACGGTCGGGTTGGACATCTGCTCCATGAACAGAGGGATATTTTGGAACACGTTCCCGTAGTAGAGACCGTAGCCTCCGCGCAGAACGTGATTTCCCTTGCCGCTCAGGTCGTAAGCAAAGCCAATACGCGGGCTGAAGTCGAGATTGTCATCGTGCGGAAGTCTGCTGACGTAGGGGTTGGAAATGGGGCTGTTGATCGTCAACAGATCCAGATACGTGCGGCTCTTCTTCACATCAGACCCGCCGATCATGTTGTAGTCCTTGTCCCAACGCACGCCAAGGCTCAGGGTCAGGCGGCGGGTGGTCTTCCAATCATCCTGGAAATAGAAGCCAAGCTGCTTGGTTGCCACAATGAAGGTGGGATCGCCGTTCGCCTGATCCATGCCCGTGACCGCGCCCGGAGTCGCAAAGCCATCGGGAAAATTTCCGTCTGTATTTCCAATAATGTCCGTGGGATTGGCAGCGAAATCGATTTCCAGCGTCGAGCTGAATTCGAAGAAACCTCCCTCCACTGGATTCCAAATGTAGTCGACACCGCCCTTGAATGTATGTTTGCCGACCGCCTTCGAGAAGTCATCTCTAAACTGCCATTTGCGCTGGAACGACTGCTGCGGAACGTTGATGTTGGTTCCGAACGACTCATTCGGAAAGGTAACCAGCGGGGCGCTGATCTTACTCGCAATCAGGTTATTCCAGTATTGGAACCCGAAGGTGGCCGTGTTGACGGTGGTGTCAGACAGGATTGAGTTGACGGTGAAATTCGCCAGCTGCAGGTGATTCACGGTGAAGTTGCCGTTGTTCAGGTCGCCGGTGCCGTCGGACTGATCATTGAGACTGTTGTTGGCCTGCGACGTATAGCTGAGGTAGGCGCTTTCTCTGCTGCTGAAGGTCCAGTCGGCGCGGCCGTTATAGCGGGTTTCAAAAAATGGCCGTGGGATGGATGCGGCCGGATTATCGCCCGGAAAGTAAGGCTTGGCGGCTAGCAGTTCGCTATAGGAGGTGACATTTTCCTGTAGCCCCTGGTGCTCACGCTCCCGCTCGAGAGCGAAAAACAAGAAGGCTTTCTCCTTCTTGACCGGTCCGCCGATCGAGCCGCCGAACTGTTGGCGGCTGTAGTCAGGATGCGCTTTCACCTGCCCGCCGGTTCCGTCCGCCTGTTTTTCGTCGGTGTCCAACGCCGTATCGCGGAAGAAGCCCAGTACCGAGCCATGAAACTGATTGGTGCCGCGCTTGGTGATCATGTTGATGGCAGCGCCCTCGGAGCGACCATTCTCGGCTGAGAAGCGCTGAGTGCTGATGTGGTACTCTTCGACCGCTTCCAGGGGCAATTGCATCACCGGGCCGCCGACTGTGTTGTCTTTATTGTCGATCCCGTTGACGGTGACATTCACATTGCGTCCGCCGTCACCATTCACTGAGAGGATCGCGTACCGATTTTTGGTCGGGTCGTAGGAGTCTGCCGCCTTTACCCCGGGAGCCAGATATGCCAGGTTAGCCACGTCGCGACCGACCATAGGCAGAGCTTCCACTTCCGTCGGGGTAATTTCATCGCTGACGCTGGTCTTCATGACGTCGACTAGGGGATTGGAGCCAGCTACCTCCACGGTTTGTGTAGTAGCGCCTGGAGCCAATGTAATGTTTGCGGTAGCCGTCTGCCCCACAAGCAGCTCAATATTTTGGACCGCAGTGGAAAATCCGGCGCTAGAGACGGTCAGCTTGTAAGCCCCAGCAGGGAGCAGATCGAAGCGATAGTTGCCGGTATTGTTCGTGTTCATTGTGCGCTTTGAGCCGGTCGTCACACTCGTGATCCCGACTTCAGCGCCGGCGATCACTGCCTGCGAAGCGTCGAATACAGTTCCCTGTACCGTACCGCTGGCCGTCGCCTGAGCGAACAGAATTCCCGTACCTGTGGCCCAGCCAAGGACCAGGATCAGGGCTGTGAGAACACACTTTTTCATTTGCATTCGATCCTCCGATTTTCTACGTTGAAAACGGTCCATTGCGCTCCGATATCGACAAACCTTTTGGGTGTCTGGGGATTAGCGATAAATGAGGCAGAAGTTGAGGGAATCGAAGTAATGACCAGCGACCAGAATTCCGGTCGCGAAATGTCTTCGGTTCATGCCGAGGACAATCTAATAATTGGAGATTCGAGGCAATTTGAATGCCAAACGGCTATATGGACATAACACCATTGTTTTCAATAGCTATCATCTTCTACAATTCGCAATATAGGGAGAGGTAATTCTCTTGATATTTGGAAATTAACAAAAACAATATGATAAATTGTACATTTCTTGCCCGCGCTACGATCGGTTTTGGCTGCAACTTTTTGCATTTGAACAAAAATCGAAATTCTTCACTCCACCCGCGTCCGAATTTCAGATCACGTCTGGGAGTTGGTAGCGTTCTTCGGGCTAAGCTCCTTCAGTGAGACTCTACGAGTTGTCCGTAACGGATCTTGCCAGCGTTTTCCTCCCCTTCTGCTTTGCGGAGTTCTGTAAGCTGCTTGACCAATGCGCTCAGTTCTTGCCTTTCTCCCGTCTTGCGTAGCGCAAGGATAAGGCTGTAAATCGCCTGCTGATCTTTTGGATTGATCTTCAACGCCGCACGGCATGCTTTCACTGCCAGTTCCGGCCGATTCATCTGCAGATAGAGCGAAGCAAGCAGATCGTACGCATTGACTAACTGCGGTTCGAGTTCGATGGCCCTCTTTGCCGCCGAGATCGCCTCGTCGATACTCTTGTGATGGTCGCCTTGTTGTGCATCCGGCGGAGACCACGAGAGGGCCTCAGCAAGCAGATAGTGCCCGTAAGCGTCTTTCGGATGCTCGCGAACCTGGCGTCTGAAATTGGCCAGCGCCGCCTCATGGTTGTGAAGCTGAGATTGTGCAATTCCTTCGGCCGTGGCGACCATCGAATAGTTCGGATCGAGCTTGTGAGCATATTCGAAGTCGCTCATCGCTTTTTCAAAATCGCCATTCTGACCAAATAGAACTCCCCGTGCCATATAAAGGGCAGCGGAATCCGGCAGCTTGGTCAATCCGAGATTTACGATATCAATCCCAACGACATACGAGCCGTGAGTAAAAGACAGCGTTGCAAATTCAATGTAGTTTTCCACTTCGGCCGGATTCTTCATGATGGCCGTGCGCAATAGTTCAACAGCCTGGGGCGTTTCGTTATTCGCCTCATGAATGGCGGCGGCGAGGCGCAGGATACGCGAATCAGCTGTCTCGGAATCCAGAAGAGGTTGCAGTGTCTTCAAGGCATCGGCCGTTGCATCTGAACGCCACTGCATGAGCGCTAGATTGTAACGAGTCGCAATATCCGATGGCTCCAGAACCAAAAGCTGCTCGAAACGCGTGATGGCCTCGGGCACGCGCTTCAGGTGAACCAGGCATATCGCATAATCCATCAACGCTGCAGGCTGCGTACCAAGCACCTGCTCTGCGCCAGCGAAGTCCTGCGCGGCCAAAGTGTAGTCTGTGTTGCGGTATTCGAGAACTCCGAGCATTGCATGCGCGGTGGGATCGGCTGGCTGAATGGAGATGATCTTGCGCAGCAAAGGGATCGCCTTCGCTGACTGGGCGGCATAATGCAATTGTGCCGCTCCTTCAAGTGCAGGCAGATACTCCGGCGACAGGTTGAGCGCATGTTCATAGGCCGCCAAGGCTCCGTTCGCCTTGCCCGATTGCTGCAAGGCCACGGCCTTCAGAGTCCACAGTTTCGACGATTGCGGTTCGGTACGCAACAGTTCGCCGCAGACCCGCAGGGCTTCATCGTTTCTGCCCTGCCGTAGTGCACCGATGACCGTGGCGACCGACGCGGGAGCAGACTGGGCGGCAGCCGTTAGGGGCGGCCAGAGCAGACAAGCCGCTCCTATGAGCAAAATGACCCGTGTGCGTAATCGCCCAATAAGCTTCAGTGTCCTGCTGACCTGATATCCGGAATGTGATGGCGCCATACCTGCTCCACTGCGGATTCAGGCTATCACTTCGTGATAGAGCCGATATTGTTCGTCTCCAATGGCAGGGAATGGTTTGAACTTCATCTGCCCGGTTTCTGTCGTCGCCTCCCAATCCACTGAGCCGGAGTTTACCGGAACGGTCACGGACAGCAAAGGCGCAATCATCCCCAAAGCGCAGGTCGTCGTACACAACCAACTGACGAACACGGATGTAAAGGCAGTCACCACCAGTTCATGCGATTATTACACGGTCACGATTTACGATCCGCTGACGCTGCACAAAAACGCGAATGGCAAGCTCGTGCGCGATCCGTTCCCGGGAAACAAGATTCCTGCGAGCCGGCTGAACTCCATTGCACAGAAATTAGTTTCGTATTTTCCGACGCCGAACGTTACCGTTCCTTCCGGGCAGAACCCATTCGCTAACAACTTCCATAACCTCAACGCAGAATCCTCTTCTTTCGCGACAATTTCGTCCTAGATCCAGAAGAAGTATCCGGGACCGAAAGGAGAGAACATGCAGAATGGAAGCTTGATACGCAGAACTCAGAACTTCATGTCCGCAATCTTCTCGAGGATGATGTTCATCTTGGAGCCCCGTGGGCATCAACATCTCTTCGGAGCCGCTGATCACGATCAGCATAAAGAATTGTCCTAGGGCTTGAGAAAGAAATTCTCGGCCGCTTCGGGAACCTCAACGGTGAAGACCACCTCCATCTGTACAAGGAGGAGGCAGCCCATGCAACACGGAAGTATCATTCAAGCAACTCGCAAGCAGGGTCTGGATGTCTGGCAATTTCGCTGGTCTGAAAAGGACCGGAGCGGCCGTCGGATCTATCGAAAAGGGTGATTGGAACAGTCCGGCAATACCCGACGCGCAAGCAGCTCGCCATGCTTCGTAAGCGCACTCTTGTCCTTCTGGCGGCATCAACCGGCTTGAGACAACGAATATGTGGCTTTTTGCACCCTCGAATGTCAGGCGAAACTTTCTGTAAGTTGCAGAAACTATTTGGCGTCCCCGACGGGATTTGAACCCGTGTCATCGCCGTGAAAGCGTACCATCAACTCGCAACATTAACGCACTGCTGAGAACCAGAATGCATCGGAAAGAATCCTTGCAACATTAACGAACAGCTTAAGTGCTCCGCAACTGTCCTCAAGATTTCTTCGGCAGAAGGCTCTGATTTGGTGAGCAGGAGCCCCCGAGCATCGTCCGACGATTGCGCGTATTGCGAATATTTCGAGTATATGCTAGCCTAGGTTATTATGGCAATTGCAGCGAACAGATCGATCTCACTCCCGAAGACAGAGCAGCAACAGGTAAAGGACTTGGAGAAACTACTGCGCCGAGGTGTGGCTGCACTGATCAGCCCCGCAGGGGAGCGGATCGAACTTCCCGGCACTGTGGTCGAGGTCCTCAGAACGGCAGTGGAGTTCATGTCCCACGGCCAGACCGTCACGCTGATTCCGGATAATCAAGCAATTACGACACAACGGGCTGCCGACATCCTCGGAATGTCGCGTCCATTCTTTATCAAGCAGCTTGAGAGCGGGATAATGGCCCACCATCGAATTGGCAACCAGCGGCGCGTTTATCTTCGTGATGTTCTGGAATTCGTCAAGAGACGGGACGAGGAGCGTCTAGCGGCGCTGGACCTGCTCGCGCGCGATGCGTTCGAAGCTGGCTTGTACGAGCGGAATGTATTCCCAAAAGGTGGCACCGACGAGTGAGGAGCGCTCTTCCCGTAGTCTTGGATGCCTGCGTCCTAATCCCAATGCCCTTAGCTGACACCCTGCTCAGGCTCGCCGCTGGCCCACGTCTCTTTCTGCCGAAATGGTCTGATCAAATCATGGTGGAAGTTACCCGCAATCTTCGGGAGACCTTCGGCCTCTCGGCTCAAAAGGCCATGTACCGCGAGAGCGAAATCAGGCGACATTTTCCAGAAGCGTGGATCGAGGACTATGAAAAGTTAATTCCCACAATGACAAACCACCCGAAGGACCGGCACGTCTTGGCCGCCGCAGCGCACGCAGGTGCCAAAGTAATCGTGACATATAACATCAAAGACTTCCCGCGCTCCTCGCTGACGCCATATTCGATAACGGTACAAGGGCCATCCGCCTTTCTCAAGGATCTCTATATTGCGGCGCCGGCAATGGTGATGCAGACGTTGGAAGATCAAGCCGTCGCTATCGGCAAGTCAATGCCATATTTGCTCTCCAGACTCCAGGTTAACGCCCCGGCATTCGTCGAAATGATCAGGCAAGAGCTCTAGCATAACGGTGAAACACAAATACGGTTTCGCGAGTCCCGAGGATTGTCCAGACTGCGTCTGGATAGTGTCCTTCGTTTCTGCGTTCTCAGTCCCGCACTAACTCAACATCGAGGAGCGACCTCGCATGATTGCAAGGTCAGCGGATTTTGAGTTTCTCAAGAATGCCGTGAGGAGACTGAGCCTAATGTTGGATTTCCACAAGTGATTGCCCATCAGCAAGTTAGCTCAATTATCCGTAACCAAGCCAAACTGATGTCTGTACCCGAATCTGTACCCGAGCATTTCACGTTTGAACTGTCGCAGGTCGGTGGACTGACCGCTGTGATGGTGGTGAAGCCCGTAGGCGACTCCCGGCAACGTGCGATCATTTTGGTGTCAACATCCAAGGCTATGCGAATGGAGCCAGCGTGAACTCAGTCAATCAAAAACTATCGAGTTCAGCTGCTTCCGCGGCGGAAAATCGTCGGCTGCTGGAAGAGAACGCTCGTTTGCGAAGCCTCTTGATTGCGCATAGCATACCAATTCCAGAAGCAGCACATCCAATTTTGCATCCTCCTCAAGGCTCCGGTTCTGCGCCTGAGGCCCGGAAGCCTGGAATTGCCACCGCGGAGCAGCGGATCGCTTTGTTTCGCAGCCGCTTTCGTGGCCGTGAAGATATCTATGCCATTCGTTGGGAGAATAATGACGGGCGATCTGGATACATGCCCAAAGCGGATCGCGACTGGAAATCCTATCTGAGCGCGAAAGATGAAGACCGCAAGAAGGTCGATCGCCTGACGCGAACATATAGACCGGTCACTGATGATGTTATTCACGGACATCTTGTCGGTGAACTAACGGTTGGTATCTATCCGCTCCTGCAGGATGAGACATGCTGGCTGCTTGCTGTCGATTTCGACAAGAAGGCATGGCAGGAAGACGCCGCTGCGTTTCTAGCCGCCTGCAGTGAACTGAGCGTGCCGGCGGCATTGGAACGCTCACGATCAGGAAGGGGTGGCCATGTTTGGATATTCTTTGAACGAGCAATCCCCGCTTCGACCGCGAGAAAACTTGGCTGCGCAATCCTCACTCGAACGATGGAATCTCGCCACCAACTTGGTCTAGATTCGTATGATCGCTTGTTTCCCAACCAAGACACCATGCCCAAAGGTGGGTTTGGCAACCTGATAGCCCTTCCACTGCAAAAGTTTCCTCGCGCAAACAATAACAGCGTTTTTGTTGATGCAGAGTTCCGCCCATATCCGGATCAATGGGAGTTTTTGGCAAGCGTTAAGAGAATGCCTGCTGAGGCCGTCGAAGCTGTGGTGCTGGAAGCGCAAAAGCGCGGAGACCTCCTCGGTGTCAGAATCAACAGCACCGAAGATGAAGACGTTGATCCTTGGGCGATACCGCCGTCAAAGGCAAGGGCGGAACGTGAAATCCTTGGACCTTTCCCAGCGCAGGCGCAAGTTGTCCGATCGAATCTTGTATATGTAGAGAAAAATGCCCTGCCTTCCGCAATGTTGAATCGGCTGCTACGTCTGGCGGCATTTCAGAATCCTGAGTTCTATAAAGCCCAGGCTATGCGGCTTCCAACATATAATAAGCCACGAGTCATTGCATGTGGCGAAGATCTCGCCAACTACATCGCATTGCCGCGCGGCTGTATCGCAGAGGTCGTGCAGCTATTTGAAGCACACCGCATCAAGCCGGTGATCCGTGATGAACGATTCGCAGGCCATCTGATAGACGTGAAGTTTTCAGGACAACTGCGGCCGGAGCAACTCGACGCTGCCGCCGCGATCACCGAATACGACGACGGGATTCTCTGCGCTCCTACTGCTTTCGGAAAGACCGCCTTGGCAGCTTGGATGATTGCCCAACGGAAAGTGAACGCTCTCGTACTGGTCCATCGGCAGCAATTGCTCGATCAGTGGCAGGCACGATTAGCGATGTTTCTCAATCTCCCGACAAAATCGATAGGACAAATTGGCGGCGGCAAGAACGATCCGAGTGGATGCGTAGACGTTGCCATCATCCAGAGCAGTCACGACAAAGCAGGGGTGAAAGACTTCGTCGCTGAGTACGGCCAGGTCATCGTGGATGAGTGCCACCATCTGTCCGCCTTTACCTTTGAGCAGGTGATGAAGCAGGTGAAAGCAAAATATGTGCTTGGCCTGACAGCGACTCCTGAGCGCAAGGACGGGCATCATCCCATCATCTATATGCAGTGCGGACCGATACGATTCAAGCTCAGCGCCCGTTCAATGACTGCTTCCTCTCCATTCGAGCATGAGGTAATCCCGCGCCTGACAGAGTTTTGTGTTCCTCCCGAACAGGCTGACACGACGATTCAGGAATTATACGCTGGCCTTGTCGATGACACAGCCCGCAATGAACTGATCGTCGGCGATCTGCTACGCGCCATACAAGATGGATGCTCGCCGCTGCTACTGACCGCCAGAACCGAACATCTCAAGTTTTTTGAGGCAGCGCTCGATGGAAGGGTTGAAAACGTATTTGTACTGAAGGGTGGCATGGGGAAAAAGCAGCGGCGGTCAATCGCGGATGCAATTGCGGCAGTTCCAGAGGGCAATCCAAGAGTCATCCTGGCAACGGGAAGTTACATCGGAGAGGGCTTTGACGATGCTCGCCTTGATTCCCTGTTTCTGGCAATGCCCATTTCATGGAAGGGTACGTTGCAGCAGTATGTCGGGCGCCTTCATCGGCTTCACGATGCGAAGCGCGTTGTCAGGGTTTACGACTATGTCGATTCCAAGATCCCCATGCTGGCGAGGATGTACGCGCGTCGACTAAAGGGTTACAGTGCCATCGGCTACAGGATTTGCAATACTCCCTATGAGGTGTTTGGACCGGAACGGCAAACTACCGGCCTGAAGGTGAAGAGGCCGGATTCAGAGGCTCTCGAAGAGCACGGAGGAATATGACGCAGAAGCAAAGCAAGCCTGTAGTGGTCCATATGGATATTCGGAAGCTGAAACGGAAGCCGGAAACCAATCTTCCGTCCCTCAGCAAGGCGAGACTGGAGGCGCTGATCGAGGAAGCCGTGGTCGATGCTTACGGTGACGAGGAACAGACCGTTGGCTTCTTCACCATGATTGAGGAGCATCTTGCGCTGCCTTTCTCAGTAAGTATCATGGGCGTTGAGGCAGCTGTGGAGAAAGTTGACATGACGCGCGATTGTCGAATTGTTGCGGTCTGCAAGCGAGACGGAGTCAAGCAGAGGATTGAAATCCTCGATCTTCCGCTGCCCAAGCCAGCTCCAGCAGGCGCCGAATGGATTGCGGCATACAGCCATTGGCGCAGAGGGTTCTAAGTGAGCGAGTACCAGTATTACGACTTCAAAGCAATTGACCATGCGCTGACTAAGACCGAGATGGCTGCCCTTCGTGCCATCTCCACGCGCGCCGTAATTACCACGACGAGTTTTACGAATCACTACGAGTGGGGCGACTTGAAAGCCGATCCGCTCAAACTTCTGGAAAAGTATTTCGATGCATTTGTCTATGTGGCAAATTGGGGGACGCGAGAATTCCATCTTCGCTTGCCGAAGGATCTGGTCGACGTCAAACATCTCAAGTCGATACTTCCAGGCGAGGCTGCGAGCGTACGGAGTGCCGGACAGTTCGTGATTATCAGCTTTGAAAGTGAAGTTGAGTCCGACGACGACTGGGATGATGGCGCTGGCTGGATAGGATCGTTGCTTTCTCTGCGTTCCGATCTGCTTCGGGGTGATCTTCGCTGCGTATATCTCGGGTGGCTTATGTGCGCACAAGATGAGGAATTATCTGGAGATGCGCTGGAGCCACCGGTGCCTGCCGGCCTGCAGGAATTGTCAGCGCCCCTTGAGTCGCTGATCGAGTTTCTTGGAATCGATGGGGATCTCGTCGAAGTTGCAGCTTCCGCTTCTGCGCCGTTGATAGGAGGGCCGCCCCGGAAAGAACTTGCAACCTGGGTTCGGGGCTTGCCTGCGAATGAAAAGGATGACCTTCTCATCAACTTTCTGTCAGAGTCCAGTGAGCGGTGCAGGCTCGAACTCCTGCAGCGCTTTCAGCGGGAGAACGCCGTCGCGGCGAGCCACGGTGCAATCGAACGGCGTACAGTGAAAGATCTCCTGACAGCAGCCCGTGTCCGCGCCGATGAGCGGGCAAGGCAATTGAGTGCCAAGCGAGCGGCTGACGCAGCACGGAAGAAAGCGAAGGACGAGGCGGATCGCGCGGTGTACCTGGAAGGTCTGGCGAAGCGCGAGAAGTCGGTCTGGAAGCAGGTGGAGGCGTATATCCAGCAGCGGCAGCCGAAGGATTACGAGCGGGCCGTGATTCTGCTAACGGATCTGCATGATTTGGCTGTTCGTCAAGAAGATGAAACCGGGTTCCAGTTAACGATTGAGGAGCTTCGCAAAACACATGCCGCAAAGGGTGCCTTCCTGCGACGGCTGGCAAAAGCGAATCTGTAAAGGAAGCCGGCAAATCATCGCCATCCGCCAAGAAGCACTTGCGTCAAAACCAAAATTAGAGGTGTTCTCTCGGCCTCCCCAGCTTGGCGTCCAAAACATACTCAAAATAATCTTTGCAATCCTCAAGCTGCGGAAGTTGGGCTAGCCTTCGGAGCCGTCGAAAGCTTCATGGACGATGACCTCAATGGATGCCACTTCATCGTCGGTTAACTTCTCAAATTCGCTTTCGCGGCGCTTGCGGCCTAGCTTACCTTCGTTCAGACGAATGAATCTGATGAGATTTTCCGCCATTCTGTCCGGCATCTCGACCATGTTCATGATGCGGCGCAGCGCTTCGTCATTGCGGCGCAGGAAGTCGATTTCCTGAGGCAGGTCCTGATTGCCGCTTCGGTGCAGTCGAAATATCGGTAGAGGTCGGCCGTATCGTTAAGGACCTCGACGTTTCTTTCGGGTGTCGGCCGCCACTCGACGAAGTTCATCAGGGTACCCGAATGTGCGCGCAGCGTGTCACGGTAGGTGCCGATCCGGTCGAGCATGACCGGGGAGACCGGGAATACCATTCCCGGCGGTGTGAATTTTCTCTCCGCCAGAACGTGATGGATCAGGCAGCGGTGGAGACGCCCGTTGCCGTCCTGGAACGGATGAATGTAGACGAAACCGAACGCCGTCGCCGCCGCCTGGAGCACGGGGTCGAGATCTCCTTCGCGCATGCGCTCGTTCGCGGCGATCATCCCCTGCATCAGGTCCTGCAGGTCCTCGGGGCGCGCGCCGATGAATTCCGGTAGCGGATCACCGTCATGATCGCGGTCGCCCAGGAAAACGCCGTCCGGCCGCAGACCCGATCGGGTGAAGCGCGTGTCCTCGATCAGCATGGTATGCAGGCGAAGGATTTCGTCAAGCGTCAGCGAGTTCTTTCCGGCCTGCAGCACCGCGCGTCCCCACCGCTCCAGCCTGCCTCGCGGCGGCTTTTCGCCTTCGATTTCGAAGCTGGCGCGGCTGTCCGCTAGCAAAAGGAAACTGGCCGCGCGCACGACTACGCTCGCTCCGGTACATCCAATGACCTCGTTCGCCTTGGTTCCGAGCGCTCGCGCACCGAACTCTATGAGCGCCGGCGTCCTGCGAATGACAGGGCAGAAGGCCGGCGTGCCGAGCAGGTTATCGCGTACCTTGTGACGACGGGAGAGCCGCGGCGCCGCAGTGAAGTAAAGGCGGTCGTCGAGCAGATCGGTGAAACTCGCCTCGACCGCATCGGGAATGTCGAGTGTTCGGCCAGTAAGGAACTCATAGAGGAACCAGGCGCGCCGGTTGGATGCGCCGGTCGGAGCGCTGCGCACAAATGCGGTGACGGTATTCTTCGGGACGGCTTCGAAGAGCCGTTTCAGGACGAGCAGGTCGAAGTCTTCATGGCGCAGCGCGAATCCCAACTGATCGCCGAAGGACTCGCCCTGCCAGTACCGCTTGTCGAAGACATTCCAGTCCCTCTCCTCCCGGCGGCTCGCCTTGACGTGCTGTTCGGATACGGCGCTCGGTCGGCGGACAGGGGCCTGAACGCCAAATGTCTGAACGAGGGCTGCCCAGCCTGCCAGCCTTGTGTCAGTTGGCACCGTCTTCTCTTGGAAGGTTCTGACGTAACCATCATTTCGGGGATGATTTTCAGCGGCCACAGTCGAAAAACTCCTCTTTTCGGTCGAAAGCAAGTCATAATATCACCCCTTGGTCGAAAACTACTATACGTGATTTCAGGTCGAAAATCAATCTTTTCAGTCGAAAGTAGGCTATATTTTAAAGTCAGGGACGAAAATTGATATCCATTGGCGATATCAGGCCTGGCTTCCTGTTGAATCCCTTGGCACCCAGAAACAGGTTGCCGAATTGAACGACCGCTCCCGACTGCGGTTCAACATTACGCCACCCCCAGTAAACCCGTCTGGAAAATCGACTACTACACGAACGCTTCATGCGCGTTCGGGGCGGAAGATGCCTCCGAAATCATTGTGAGGGTGACAACTATCAAGAGCAGGACTGAGAAGCGGCCCATGTTGAAGTTTATTGTGTCAGGTGCAGTCAAAAACATATTGGGACTCGGCTGATTGCTTATCTCTACTTTTTTGAACTCAAAGGTTGCCCTGTTCGGTGAATGCTCACTCGCTGTTAACAGGGCGATGCACAATTCGACCACGCCCTCAAGCATCGGCCCATATACGTTAATGCTTCCGTTGATCCCCCCGGGATGGGGCTGCGTCTCGCTGAATCGCCTGCGTCATCGCCAGCGCAAAGCAATAATCTCGAACTGACAACAAAAGCGAAAATTCAATTGCACCGCCACCGTGGTGCAGGAGGATTACATGCAACGAGGAAGTATCATCAGAAGCGAACGCAAACATGGCCCCGCTGTCTGGCAGTTTCGCTGGTCGGAGACGGGCCCTGATGGACAGCGTGTTTACCGCAAGCGCGTGGTCGGAACCGTTGAAGAATATGCTAGCTCCGAAGCAGTTCGTGAGTCCGTTAGATTTCTGATCGCCAAGTCCAGCTCTGCCGTTCGGCACATGAAACCAGTGGCTATGACTGTCGGTGAACTGTGTCAGCATTTCCAGCAGCGGGAACTGGTGCAAGATGACAATTGGCGCAGCTATTCGACGAGAAGAAACTATTCCTTTCTTCTGAAGCGCTGGATCATCCCTCGTTGGGGGAAGCATGTTCTCAGTGAGGTGCGCACCATTGAGGTCGAGTCATGGCTACGCAACTTGGCGAGAGCGAGAAGCACATGTGCCAAGATCCACAACCTGATGTCCGTGCTCTTTAATCATGCCTGGCGGTATGAGTTGTTCGACCGCAATCCCATCAAGCTCGTTCGCCAGAGCGCGAAAAGACGGACCGCCCCCAATGTGCTCATCCCTACCGAAATCAAGCTGCTTTTGGACAATCTCGAACTTCGTGAACGGACCCTGATTCTCCTGGCTGCCTCAACCGGATTGCGCCAGAGTGAGATGTTTGCTCTCAAGTGGGGCGATATCGACTTTCCCCAAGGCACCATGAACGTGATGCGTTCGATCGCCTATGGCGTGGTGGGTAGATGCAAGACCGAGGCGTCGCAAAAGCCGGTGCCGGTTCACCCGATTCTCGCCGCGGCTCTGATTCATTGGAGAGATCACTGCAGATACCGCGACGCCGACGACTGGGTGTTCGCCAATGAGCATCATCGCGGGCGTCACCCTTACTGGGGACAGGTAATCCTGCGCAGGCTCATTCGACCTGTTGCGGAAAAAGTTGGGATCAACAAGCGCATCGGTTGGCACACGTTCCGCCACACCTACTCGACGCTGCTGAGAAGCGTAGGGACGGAATTCAAAGTCATGCAGGAGCTATTGCGGCATTCGTCTCTTCGATCCACGATCGACATCTATACTCAGGCGGTCATTCCTGCCAAGCACGCGGCACAAGCCGCCGTATTGGCTCTAATCTTTCCCGCCGAATCGAAATGTAAGATCAATCCGCGGAGCAAGAAGACACCGAGTCATAGGACTGTTGCATAGACGCTTCAAGGCAATGGATTTGAGGGTGCAAAAGAGGCACCAAATCGTGTCCATTTTGCACCCACGAATGCAAGGAGAAACCTTGAATATCTTATTGATTCTTTATTGGCGTCCCCGACGGGATTTGAACCCGTGTTATCGCCGTGAAAGCGGATTCAACTCGCAACATTAACATACTGCTGAGAACCAGAATGCATCGGTAGAAATCATAGCAACATTAGCGAACAGCTTACGTGCTCCGCAGACGTTCCGCAGGCTCCCGCGCATCCAGACCCACGCCGTGGGCTTGGAGAGGACTGTTTCAGCCTAAACAGCTAAAGAAAGGCCCGCAGGAGAAGCTAAAATCCGTTCACAGTTATACGCAGATTGCGAATATAATTATGCATTATGCGTACAACCAGAACGCTCGACGCGCTCTTTCCCACGGCCCGGGGAGGTGTGCTTTCCGCGACGTTTCTCCAACCCGAGCACTGGTGGTTTATGACCGAGTTGGCACGCTATTTGGAAGTACCTCCTTCCAGCCTACAACGCGAACTGAAATCTCTGGTGGCTTCGGGCTTGCTGATTCGGCGTCAGGACGGCAAGCGAGTCTATTTCAAAGCCAACGCTGATTCGCCGCTTTTTCCGGAGTTGAAAGGTCTGATCGAAAAGACCGTTGGAATTGTCCCTGCCCTGAAAGAGGCGATCAAGAGATTCGGCGACCGCATCGAACTCGCTCTGCTTTATGGTTCCATGGCTCGTGGATCGGAACACCCGGGCAGCGATGTAGACCTGATGATCGTGGGAGGAATTAAGCAGATCGATCTACTTCCGACTTTGCGGAAGCTCGAGGCTCGTTTCCGGCGGGAGGTCAATGTCACGCTTTTTTCGCCAGAAGAGTTCCATCGGAAGTTGGCTTCACGAGATCACTTCATTGATTCTGTGTTGAAGGGCACCACCATGCCGCTGAAGGGCAAATCGCATGAGTTGGAAGAAACTGCTCCAGGACAATAAGGTTCATCGTCACACGACGACCCGACAGGAGCTGACCGAGATTCGCAGATTGGTTGCGCGGGACCTTGCGGATGCGTCGATCCCGGCGCTCTCTGAGGACCGCCGATTTGCGACTGCATATAATGCCACCCTCCAGACTGCAAAGATGGCAATTGCTTGCGTGGGATACAGGATTGGCAGCGTTCCGGGACATCACCGGCTGACATTTGAGGCTGCGAAACTAGCCCTCGGTAAACCTGCTGAGGTCCTGGCTGATTACTTCGACTCCTGCCGTCGCAAGCGAAATGAAATTGACTATACCGGGGCTACAATCGCCACCGGCACAGAAGCAGACGAACTCATCTTACATGCCAAAGCCTTTCTCGACTTGGTCGAGAGGTGGATCGACTCGACTCACCCGGCATTGAAGCCTTAGGAGGTCCACTGGACGGCTCCCGTCACCTTCCGATGATGGTGGCGGTCGTGTGCGTTGAGAGGCTTCGCGTTGTCGATCATCCTCTTGCATCTGCGGGTCGCTGGTATTGGTTGCTCCTTACGATAATCGCGATTTGGCCACTGTTCTCCATCGGTTCCAATTCAGCCATAAGGACGAGCGCCACCTATAGTGGCAACGGAAAAAATGGACGAATGCCCACAGACTGCAAGTGAGCATTCGTCTTTATGTTGTTGGACGTAGCTTTATTGATTTTTAGGCGAGCAAGGCACAGCTCGAGCACTAAGGCGGTGTAGTTTCGTCCCAGTCCCAATGCCGCCAGTCCAACCTATACCGCGCGGATCTCAATGCATTCCCTGTGAGGCTGCCATATCTTCCGGCGTAGGTCGTTTCATCAGGAATGGGAGTGGTACGAGAAACGCGACGATCACTCCGAGGACAAAGAACGCGCTGCTAAATGCAAGCACACTCGCCTGTGCATCCACCATCAGTTGCAATTGGGCGAGAGCGTGATGGCCGACGTCTGCAGCACTGCTTCCAGTGCGAACTGCTGATTGTTGCAGCGCCACAAGGTACCGGTCAAAGAAGACATCGCCGTGATGAAGATGCGACATGAGGCCGACGCGGCTGATCTGCCTGTGGCGAGTGAGATAGGCGACCAGAAACGATACGCCGATCGCGCCGCCCAGATTCCTTGCAAAGTTGCTGATACCGGAGACCTGATTGTTGTCTTCCTTGCGCATCCCGACGTACGCAAGCGTGCTGATGGGGATGAAGATCAGCGGCAGGCCAACAACCTGAAAGATTCGCATCCAGACAATGGTCGTGAAGTTTACATCCGGCGAGATGCGCATCATCCAGAACATGCTGACTGAAGTCAATAGAAATCCGAGTGCGATCACTTTGCGTGGATCGAACTTTATTGCCAGGATGCCCGCCACAGGCATCAACAGCGCGAGTGCGATACCCTGTTGCATAAGCTCGGGGATAGCCGGTGGCAGAGCGGTGACGGCCCGGTGCTGGTGACTGAGCGAACGGACGGCTCGATCGCGATCCTGCTCTGGAATCTCATTCCGCTGTCTCCGGGGCAGCGTACGTCTACAGGCGACCCGACGCTTCAAACGGGGGTGCAGTATTCGAGTGAGGGAGCGACCAAAGAATTTGTGCTTGCCTTTGAAGGCGAGCGCAGACATTTGAAAGGGAAGATCACCCGTGTTGACGAGAACAGTGGGAGTCTCCGTCGCGCGTATGAGCAGATGGGCAGCCCGGCCTATCCGTCAGTGCAGCAGATCGAGAAACTCAAGAGGAATAGCGAAGTCGCCAAGCCAGAGAATGCGACGTTCACTGCGCGTGGAGAACTCACGGTCAGAATCCCGCCGAACGGGGTGGCTCTGGTCGAATTGGCGTGGATTCGACAGCGATGCAGCGGGTCTGCTTCAGGGTCCGTGTGTAGAGAAACTTCAGCGGAGGGCCTTGGGAAATCTCTGAAATGGTTAACATACGGTTAGCAACTGTTGATGATGCCGATGACATCTGGTGCATTCTGGAGCCGGTTCTTCGTGCTGGCGACACTTATACACTTCCGCGGGATATCGGCCGGGCTGAGGCTCTCGCCTATTGGTTTGCAGACGGCAATCAGGTCTTCGTGGCTGAGGAAGATGGCGATGTTGTCGGCACCTACTACCTTCGCGCCAACCAGCGCGGCGGTGGCTCGCACGTCTGCAACTGTGGATATATGACAGCGGCTCATGCTACAGGCCGCGGCATTGCCAGAACGATGTGTCTGCACTCCAAAGAACAGGCGAGGCAATCTGGCTTCCGCGCCATGCAATTCAATTTCGTCGTCGGCACGAACGAACGCGCCGTGAAACTCTGGCACAGTCTGGTCTTTGAAATCGTGGGAAGACTCCCGCTGGCTTTCCAGCATCCGACCAGGGGATTTGTCGATGCTTTCGTCATGTTTGCGGCGCTGTGACCGACCACGGTTCTTTCGGCAACGGGCGCTGAATGCGCGTCAGTAGCTGAAGGGCCGTTTTCACGGGTTCCAGTTTCTTGTATTCAGTTGCTGCAGGGTATTGTTGAGCCAGGAACGGTTGCCGCATAGGCGAATACCTGCTGATCGAAGGATTTGGTTCACTGCCCAACCCACTAGTCGCCGCTGCGAGCGCCCCCCGAAAATACAGGAACGATCATGCGTACAGAACCTTCAATCCCTTCACTTCCTCACGCCAAAAAAGGCGAGGCGTCTGCATCTCGGCGTGACCAATGTCAGTTCGGGAGAGCAACGTTTTGCGGAACTCAAGGCTACTCACAAACTCCAGATTCCCAAAGAGAGTCTTGCTGGATAGTTCGGCAAGTGAATGACGGACCGGCGAGTAAACCAAATACTGTTCATGTTTCTTGCTCAGAATCCGGAACAGGGGCGCATCTTGATCGTTGAATCATCTGGACTGAGTCCGCGCCTGGACAAGACACGCCGCGCAATCCTGCGGCAGCAGGAAGATCATGTGCGCCTAAAACGTGTCTCCGACTATGTTGCATGATTCACTTCGTCATGCGGTCACTTGAGATCGGGATAATGTTGGAGACAATCATTGAGATCAATGATTTCGGATTTCCAGTCCATTTCGTGTAAATATCCAATCTTTCTCCGAACACTGCGTAGGACCGTGCCGTTACGACCTGCCTGCCGTCAACAAACAGTTCAATGATTGATCCGTCGATCCAGAGGTGAAGGGTGGAATGGCCGCTCTCGTCGGAATGGAGAGGAAGTGTTCGGTCGCCTACGATGATCGACGGGGTCTCTCCAATGCTTACCCCGTTGGCAATCTTGAAGAACGCGGGGTTGTCCTGGGCGGTGCCTAACTGTAGTTCCAAGCCACAATCAAGCGCGCCGGCTTTAAATGTACAGACCACTTCTCCAGCGCGGTTATGAATCACGGCCCGCGCTTGACTCGCTTCGAGATCGCTTGCGCTGCGGGCTCTTTGATTACCACGGTGTTTGTCCGCAGGGAAGCGAACTCAGGCGGAACGTTCATTTGCAGTTCGTTGTGGGGGCTCAACGTCAGCACGCGCGGCAGCGATACGGCGCCCGACCAACCTGCGGCCTGCACTTCGTCGCGAGGGCGGTTCTCTTGCACCCATCCCCACAGGAGGCGGCGACCTTTGTCGTCGAGCATTGTCTTGGGAGCGTAATACGCTCCGTGATCGAGGAATCCTTTTCGCTCCGAGTGAAACTGGAGCGCCTGTCTGTCGAACGTGCCGACCTCCCAATACGTAATGTATTCAGTGGTGTAGATGAGCACGTGCTTTTCACCGAGAGGGAAGAAGTCAGGACACTCCCACATCTCGCCGCTTCCGACCGGATTGGTGAATGACTTGCCGTTCCACGATCCCTGCGCCAAGGGATGCAGGTATTCGAAATGGCGAGCGCCGGACGAGCGATAGAGCAGGACAGCTCCGCCAATCTGTGGGAAGCCCGATCCGACACCGACGTACCAAGTATCACTCGGCTGAGGTTGCGATGCATTGGACTTCCCGCAACCCCTCTGCGCGGATGGTCTCCTGCGGACGTGGAACCTTGGTGACCGCCGCATAAATCACGCTGGGGACATCGGTGTCGGGCAATACGCTTCCCGTGAAGCAGCCATAGGCATCAAAGAAACCCGGAGTGGGAGAGAGGGCGATGGGCAGGTGGTCCCAGTGGACCAGGTCTGCACTCATTGCGTGGCCCCAGCCGTGCCCACCAAAATCGCTGTGATAGAAGACGTGATACTTTCCCTTGAAAAAGCGGGGAGCGCACGGGTCGCCAACATATCCGGCCTTCGGGATCAGATGATACGGAGGCCGCAAGGGATCATGGCGGAGCTTTTCTTGGAGAGATTTTGCGAGAGGGGAAGCGTTGACCGATTGCGCTGGCAAGGTCTTTGCCACCGAGAAAGAGAGTGCGCAACCAGCTGACCCTCTGAGAAAGCTTCGGCGACTGAGGAGCGTTCGCTTTTGCATGTTTCGATTTCCTACGATTTTCAGCGGGTGTCTATGCTGAGAGATGATCCGGTAAACTCCAGGCACTCATCGAGAGTCCAGGCAGGCGTGGCGCCGGCACGGCTCGCTACGAGAGCGCCCAGTGCATTTGCAAACGGTGCGATGCGTTCGACCCGCCAGCCCAGATGCAGCCCATGTAGAAACGCCGCTGCGAATGCGTCTCCCGCGCCAACGGTGTCGACTACTTTTACTGTGTAGCCAGGAAAAGTGCGCAGAGTGCCGTTGATGAAGACAGCGCATCCTGCACCGCCCAGGGTGATGCAGATTGTCTGTACGCCATAGGTGGAGGACCAATATCGGCAGAATTCCTCAAGACTGAATGGCTCTTCGCCGAATACATGATGAAACAGCAGCTCCGCCTCCGCATCATTCAGCTTAAGAACGGTGGCGATGCGGGAGAGATCTTCAACCAGGGCAAAGTCCCAATGGCCCGTGCGCAGATTCATATCGTAGAAGCGCTTTGCATCGGGGGAACGCCGGATGATTTCAGTGAGTGCGTTGAGGCTGCGGCTGTCTGTTTGAGTTAGTGTTCCGAAATAGATCCAGTGAGGATCGAATTGCCGCAGGCGCGACAGGATGGGTTGGTCGATGCGCACACAATCGAATGCTGCCGGGCGCTCGATGACATAACTGGCGCTTCCGTTGTGGTCGGTTACAACCACCGCCGTACCAGTGGGGCGCTCAGTGACGACTTGAACGAATTCGGTGGGGAGGCCCAGCGCGGACATCTGTGCGACTGCGCGGCCACCGCGCGCATCATCGCCGACGGCAGTCAGGAGAAGCACAGAGTTGCCCAGCTGTTGCGTGCTCGCGGAAAAATTAAGCGGGGCACCGCCGAGAAACTCTCTCTCTTGGAATACATCCCACAGCACTTCGCCAAGACTGATGACTCTCATGTTCAGCGCCTCTCTGATTCCTGCATCATTCGAATCGCGCGTGAGACTAAAGCATTGTGCAACTCTCGACGCTACTTCGGGATTACTGATGACGAAGCCGCGGGATTCTCGTTCGCGGTCTTCATCTTTTCCTGCACCCAACCCCGTTCCGCCTGATGAAGGTCCTTCAACAAGTTCAGGATTCGTCTGGCGTCTTCGGTTTTTCCCCCGCGCCGATAAGCGACTGCCAGATGGGAATAGGCGGATTTCTCTTTGGGATCAATGGTACGGGCCCGCTCCAACTGAACGATGGCGTCATCGAAGCGCTCCTGGTCCAAATAGATTTCGCCCAAAGCCACATGAGGCAGACACAGGTCGGGATTGAGCCTCACAGACTTTTCAAGAGAAGCTTGAGCTTCGGCATATTGAGGTTCCCCGGGCTTGGCTCCGTTACGCATGAGCGCTTCGCCAAGCAGGTATAGGAGGCTGGAATCATTCGGATTCTGCTTTAACCTCTGATGCAAAAGATCGACCGCTTTTGATGCATTGCCAGTCTCGAGATAAGTGACGCCCATGCCGACGGTACCGAAGTTCGTCTCCGGAGACAGCCGTGAGGATTGTTGAAAGTCGTTTTCCGCCAAGTCGAAGCGATCCTGCATTGCGTAGAGGACACCGCGTTCAAAGGTCAGGCGGGAGGAATGCGGGAGCACGTTGAGCCCTACGGCGATTACCTTCAACCCATTGTCAAAGTCGCGATGATTGATGCAGAGGTTTGCAAAGTCGAGGTAGTTGTCTTCATCCTGCGGCTTGAGTTCGATGGCCCGCCGCAACGTAGCGATGGCGCGTTCTGTCTCGTGGTTTCCTTCGTAGGCTTCAGCGAGAGCGTTGTCGAGTTCTTCTGTTTCGCGGCTTTGCGTCACCAGTTGATTGGCTAGCGAGATCGCATCGGGAAACCTCTTCGCTCCGATGTAGCAGACGACCAGGTTATATGCACCATTGTAGGAATCAGGATAATGCTGCCTGAGCAACTCGAAATAAGGTATGGCGCGGTCAGGCAGATCAGACTGAGCCAGCGAGAGACCGATGGCGAACTGAGATGTTGCAGAAAGCCCTCCGGAATCCAATGCATCGAGAAGTACCAGCGCAGCGCTCTTCTGGCTGGTTTGAAGGAGGCTGATGGCCAAGTGCGATTTCAGTTCAGGATCGCGCGTGAGGAATTGCTGAGCATGCGGAAGCAGTTCTGAAGATCGCTTGAAATTCTGTTGCGCGAAGGCGATTTCTCCCAGGTACAGGTTAATGACCGGGTCGTCGGGGGAGCGTCGAAACGCCTGCACCAGATGCTTGCCGGACTCCGTGAGGTCGTGCTGATTGTACTCATTGATGCCGAGATTCTTGAGCGAGGGAACAAATCCGGGATTGCTCTCCAAAGCGCGGCGGAAGTAAACGTTCGCCTGCTTCAGATCGCCCTTTCCGGTGCAAGCGAGCCCTGCGAGGTTGAACACCTTTGGATCATCGGACTCGCTGTTGAGCAGAGGCTGCAGGAGTTCGAGCCCCTTGTCCCAATCATGGGATCGCACCATGTTCTCGGCGAGCCTGTATCTGTCGGAGGAAGGCGGCGCGGGGCTGCTTTGCTCACTGGATGCAGGCAGCGCACACAGCGCGAGCAAGACCGCAATGAGGAACGAATTGGAGAGGCGTATCGCCATGTTGCACTCATCCCGAGAAAGTCGATTCGAACACCCTTGAGCGATGCACTGCGAGCGAACTCGCGAGGCCTGCGGCCCAGCCGGCGCCGAGCTACACGGCCTGCATGTGTCCGTCGGCTGGAAGTGCAGGGGCATGATCCGGGTCGGTCGATTGACGAATAACGAGCTGAAAGTCAACCAGGCAATCGCGGGACGGCATGGTCGGACGAGAGATCCTATCGAGCATTACAGCCAGCGCCGCCGCGCCAAGTTCAAGACAGGGCTGATGAATTGATGTAAGTGGCGTCTGCAACATGCTCGCGTAGCGTATGTCGTCCATTCCCGGTGAAGTCGTTTGCGCAAACGACTGCATCGGGTTGGTGTTCGGAGATCATGTCGCGCACCGCAGAAAGGTCTGTCGGATCGGCGATGATGACCGATTCGTGAGCACGAAGGTCAGGTCGCATCGAGAGCGCCTCGCGATAGCCAAGGGAACGGGCGGTAACGGTGGGTGCGGAGTTTGGACGACCCCAGAACAAGATTCGCTTTGCTCCGCAAGCGACGAGATGCTCGGTGATGACGAAGCCGGCACGGCGGTTATCGATTCCTACGAGATCGTAGCGGCTGCGACGCGGATAATCGCAGATATCGCGATCGAGCAGAACGATGGGAATCTGGGCATCATCAAGGACCCGCGTGATGCGCTGGTTGACCTCATCCTTTCTTTCCGTCAATTCCATCGGTGCGAAGAATACGCCGGACACGCCGCGCTTGAGGTAATACTCGCAAAGCTGTTCTGCCTGCTCCTCTTCCGGAGCTCCGGGAGACGAGGTGGTTCCCCAGAGCAGGTCATGATGACCTCCCACGCGGGCGATCGAGATCCCACGGCAGATGGGTTCAAAGATCTCAGTCGTACCAAGCCCGGGGATGAGGAGTCCGAAGACGAAGCCTTCGTGCCGATTTTGAACACGAACGAAGGTGCCCGATCCCGCCCGGCGCTCGACCATGCCATCCGTTTCAAGTTGTGCCAATGCCCGACCCACGGTGGGTCGACTGGCGCCGAAGCGCTCAACTAGCTCGTTTTCGCTAGGGAGCTTGTCACCGGGCGAGTACTCGTTCGTGGTCAATGAGCGGCGCAGATGGCTGTAAATCTGCTTGTACTTCGGTCCGGCGTCTTCGGAATCGGTGATTTTTCCCTTTGCCATTTTGGGATCCTTGCTTTTGCTAAGCAGCAAGTATCGTCCCTGCGAGTGTTTTTGTCTATACCCTGACTTGACAGCTCTGAGTCTGCGCCTGACCATCTGAAGGAAAGAATGCGATCAACTTGGTGGAGTTCCGTCAGAAACGGCAAATATAGGGCGGAAAGTTGTAATCATTTACAAGTTGTAATTACAAGTTGACGCAATTATACCCGCTAAATTATTTACACTTGTTGTTGACAACTTATCCCAAGCCAGCCTAGCATCCTGTCTGAATCCAAGGGGACCCTCCACCAGCCGCAGATGAAAAGCGGCAAATATTGAGCAGAGGTGACTGGGTTCGATTCAGGAGGCAGCGAATGAAAAACCCGATAAGACACTTATTCTGGGCTTCGTTGCTGATGTTGTTCGGATGCGGATGGGCGTACGGACAATTCAGCAGCGCGATCGAAGGCAGCACAACGGATGCTAGCGGCGCGATCATACCCTCGGCGAAGGTGGTGCTCACCAACAGTGAAACCGGGGTGAACCAGACGATCGAATCGAACTCTGCCGGGTTTTACCGATTCGCGGCGCTGGGCCCGGGCCATTACCGGGTGACTGTCTCTGCCCCGGGATTCGCTACGGTAACGCAGGAGAACATCGAACTGACGGCAAACCGCGTGCAGGAAGTGACAGTGCAGCTTCCCGTTGCGGGTGGGGAATCGACGGTGACGGTAACTGCCACTCCTTCTGCGGTAGAAACGGACGAAGCGAAGATTCAGTCGGTCACGGATGCCGAGCAGGTGGCTGAACTGCCCATTGAGGGACGCAACATCTACGGCGTAGCGAACCAGACTCCCGGCATCACCGGGGCCGGCCTGATGGGCCAGAGCGCTGCCAACGCCGA
>WNGR01000723.1_pt1 | contig 37054 bp, 37 predicted proteins | sample 5407581 | NCBI WGS metagenome assembly WNGR01 (sample SAMN13153383, study PRJNA577476) | soil metagenome | isolation source: 80 cm soil or saprolite under Garry oak tree replicate 2 | place: USA:California | collected 2016-06-15 | reverse complement strand
AATGCGCCGCCCAGGCGCGATTGCGCGCATCGAGAATCGCCTCGCGGACGCCCGGCAGATTGAACATCGGCGATTCGGCGGCGATGCGCTGCACATCCGCCAGATTGGCGTCCAGCCAGGCTGCGTGCATCCGCTCGAGCGTGCGCTGCGGTTCCGCCAGATCGGACATCAGCAAGCCGAGCGCGGCGCCGACCGCATCGAGCGGAATCGATTCGAGCGACGCCGCGACTTCCTGCGCGGTTTCCAGATACCGATAGGGTTTGCCTTGCGTGATCGCCGAGCGCAGCATGCGCGGCTCGACACCTTCGACCACCTGCTGAAACAACGTTGGCGCCACGATCAACGCCGCCCACGGACGCAAATCGGCGAGCGGCGCCAACGCCCCCTCGACGGGCCACGCCGCCTGGAGACGATGCCAGGCATCGGCGGATAGCAGGGGTTGCAGCCGCCCCGCGCCCTCTTGCGGATGCGCCTTCAGAAACGGCAGGATCGTCGGCGGATCGGACTCGAAGACCAGCGCTTCGGCCCAGTCATAGGCTTCGGCGATCCATGGCGGCGTTCTGCGGTTCGCCGCGGGGAACAGATGCATCGAGCCGAGCAGACGGACATGGGTGCCGGTGAGTTGTAGATACATGCAGCCTCTATGTGGACGGGCAATACACGAGCAGAAAAAAGAACGGCGTTCGAGACTCCCGCTTCGGCCTTGCGTGAATACCCGCACGCTAACCCGCCATTATCCGCATCTGCGGCACGGCGCACACATTTGGCGGAACGTTCGTATTGCAACAGACGTTTCACCACGCATCCCCCCTGTACAACCACAAGACATATTGGCGACGCGCAAATCGGGTACCGGCCCGGTATGCGTCCCGATAAAAAAACGTTGAAACAAAGGGGGAGTAAAACATGTCAACAAAATGGAGACACGGCATCTGGCTTGCCATGATGCTGACCGTAAGCGCTGCGGCGCACGCCGATGTAGACTGCAGCGGCGGACGCGGCGGATATCGTATGCAAACATCGGACAGCTGGTTTCACAGCGACAAGCTAAAGCACTTCGCGATCTCGGCGCCTTTCGGAGCGCTGGGCGCCTATCTGACGCGCGACACCGAGCATCCCGTGATCTACGGTACGCTGATCGGCACGATACCAGGCTTGATCAAGGAAGGCATCGACGGCACTTGCCGTAGCAGCGGCTTTTCCTACAAGGATCTGGTCGTGGACATAGCGGGCGCGCTGTCGGGGGCATTGCTGACCCACTGGGCCATCACCTACAGCCGCGATAGCCGCAGCCGCACCGTCGCGGTCTCCTATACCCATCGCTTCTGAATACGATGCCGACCTGGCCAGCAGTTAGAGAGGGCTCGGCATCACACTGCTGACAGCGCATTGCCATGCATGAAAAGACGCCGAAAAAAGAAAAGCCCCGACGAGTCGGGGCTTTTCTTTACATCAACTACTGGAGGCGCGAGCCGGAGTCGAACCGGCCTAAACGGCTTTGCAGGCCGCTGCATAACCGCTTTGCTATCGCGCCGCAAGCGGACTGGAATCTAGCCGCAGATTCGCAGGTTTGTCTGGCCACCGAAGATCAGCGTACCAAACAAAAAGGGAAGCGTTGCTTCCCCTTAGTATGGAGCGGGAGACGAGGCTCGAACTCGCGACCTCAACCTTGGCAAGGTTGCGCTCTACCAACTGAGCTACTCCCGCATTGCACTGCTTCACAACGCCTTGCACTTTTACTTCGCCAAACAACGCGTTGCTTCGAAAACTGGAGCGGGAGACGAGGCTCGAACTCGCGACCTCAACCTTGGCAAGGTTGCGCTCTACCAACTGAGCTACTCCCGCGTATTACTGCTTTTGTGCTGCTTACTACCGCTTTCTCGCCGCTACTGCCTGCTTACTGCTTCCGACGTTTCGAACTGCATGCATCGGAGAAACGAGATTATGGAGAAATGGCCGAAACGTGTCAACCCCTTTTGCGAATGTCTTTAACTGAACAGATTTCACTCACCGTGTCGTCACGATGCGGCCGTCTTCACGCTCGTTCTTCTTTCTATTACCGAGGATGCATGAGGCGGCACACATGAGAGCCCACGACAAACAGCGTCGTCACCGAGCCGTCAAACAGCGCCGCCGCGCTCGCGGATCTGCGGCCACGCGAGCTTCATGTAATAGAGCATCGACCAGATCGTCAGGAACGCGGCCAGATAGATGAGCCACAGGCCCCATACACGCGTGTCGACCACGATGCCGCCGCCGAACGGCAACGGCCCGTAGTACAACAGCATCGGAATCGCGACCATCTGGCAAGCGGTCTTGAACTTGCCGAGCGAATTCACCGCGACGCTCTTCGACGCGCCGATCTGCGCCATCCACTCGCGCAGCGCCGAGATCGCGATCTCGCGCCCGACGATCACGAGCGCGATCGCCGAATCGATTCGCGCGAGCTGCACCAGCACGAGCAACGCCGCGGTCACCATCAGCTTGTCGGCGACGGGATCGAGAAATGCGCCGAACGCCGAGGTCTGATTCCACTTGCGGGCCAGGAAGCCGTCGAACCAGTCGGTGAGCGCCGCCAGCACGAAGATCGTCGCGGCCGCCACATTGCGGTGCGCGGGGCTCATCATCATGTCAGGCAAATAGAACACGCCGACGACGAGCGGAATCAGGATGATCCGCAGCCAAGTCAGGAAAATCGGGAAATTAAACGGCATGGGCAGGCGCAGCGTCTGACAAGGGAGATGCAATTGTGCCGTGTCACAAGGCCTGCCACAAGCAAAGCGGCACGCGGGCGGCGCTCGCGCGCCGCTTATTGCCCGCTTATTCGCTGATTCCTGCCTCGCTTTTCAGGCGCTCATGGGCCGATGAACGTGCATCCTGGGCACACAGGATCAGTGCAATTGCCGATAGATCTGCTCCGCCAGCGCCTGCGAAATCCCTTCGACGCTGGCCAGATCCTCGACGCTTGCCGCCACCACGCCGCGCAGTCCGCCAAAGCGCGCAAGCAGCCGCTGGCGCCGCTTCGCGCCCACCCCTTCGAGCTCTTCGAGCCGCGAGGTCTGGCGCGTTTTACCGCGCTTCGCGCGCATGCCGGTGATCGCAAAGCGGTGCGCTTCGTCGCGAATCTGCGCGACCAGCATCAACGCAGCGCTTTCCTTGCCGAGTTCGAGCGGCGCGCGGCCGTCGGCGAAAATCAAGGTCTCGAGACCAACCTTGCGCCCTTCGCCCTTCGCGACGCCGACCAGCATGCCGGTATCGAGACCCAGTTCCGTGAACACCTGGCGCGCGATTTCGACCTGACCCTTGCCGCCGTCGATCAGCACGATGGTCGGCAAGATGCCGCCCGCCGCCGACGGCTCGGCGGCATCCGGCGCGAGCGACGGATCGGCGGCCGCGTCGCTTTGCATCTCGGCGGCTTCGTCGGCGGCATTCGCGGCGGCTTGCGCGACCATCTTCTCGTAGCGGCGCGTGAGCACCTGGCGCATCGCCGCGTAGTCGTCGCCGGGCGTGATGCCGGTGATGTTGTAGCGGCGGTATTCGGACGACTGCATCTTGTGATGGTGATACACCACGCACGACGCCTGGGTCGCCTCGCCCATCGTGTGGCTGATGTCGAAACATTCGATCCGCAGATGCGCGAGGTCGTCGCATTCCATGCCGAGCGTGTCGGTGAGCGCGCGCGTGCGGGCCTGCTGCGAACCTTGCTCCGACAGCAGACGTGCGAGCGCGAGCCGCGCATTCTGTTCGGCCATCGCGAGCCATGCGCGCCGTTGACCTTGCGGCTGACGCAGCACCGTCACCTTGTGGCCGGCCTGCTCGATCAGCACATCGACCAGTTCGCGCGTGGACGGCGCGTGGCTCACCACCAGCACCGGCGGCACGCGATTGCCCAGGTAATGCTGCGCGATGAACGCTTCGAGCACTTCGGACTCGATGCCGCCGGCCGCACGGCCTTTACGCGGCTTCGATGGTTCGGCTTCCGATTCCGATTCAGCGTCCGATTCGCTGAAGTCGTCTGCTTCGGCTTCAACGGCGGCATCTTCGTCATCCTCTTCTTCCGATGGCATGTCTTGCGCGATCGCGAGGGCATCGGCGGCATCCGGCGATTCGGTTTCGCCGCTCGCGTTTTCTTCCGCGACCGAGCCCGCACCGGCGGCGACGTCCGGCAGCGCCTCACCGCGGCCTTCCTCCAGGCCGCCCTCGTCCACCGTCAACGCACTTTCCACATGCGCCGGGAAATACGCCTTGTCGCCGAGATGCCGCCCGCCGCGCACCATCGCGAGATTCACGCACACGCGGCCGCCGAGCGCGACGACCGCGAGAATGTCGACGTCGCTATCGCTGCCGACTTCGATCGCCTGCTGATGCAACACCGTCGACAGCGAACTCATCTGGTTACGCACCGCCGCGGCCTGCTCGAACTTCAGTTCGCTCGCGAACGCGTGCATCTTCTGCTCGAGTTCGTTCATTACCTCGCCCTGGCGGCCGAGCAGAAAGCGCGACGCGTTGGCGACATCGCGCGCGTAATCCTCCTCGCTGATGGCCGCGACGCACGGCGCCGTGCAGCGGCCGATCTGATGCAGCAGACAGGGCCGCGTGCGATTGTTGAACACGGAGTCTTCGCAAGTGCGCAACTGGAACACGCGCTGCAGGATCTGGATGCTTTCGCGCACCGCCCACGCACTCGGAAACGGACCGAAGTACTGATTCTTGCGATCCACCGCGCCGCGGTAGTACGCCATGCGCGGGAACTTGTGACCGGTCAGCTTGAGGTACGGATACGATTTGTCGTCGCGAAACAGAATGTTGTAACGCGGCGCCAGCGCCTTGATCAGATTGTTTTCGAGCAGCAGCGCTTCGGCCTCGGAACGCGTGACGGTCGTCTCGACGCGCGCAATGCGCGTCACCATCATCGCGATGCGCGGCGACAGCAGCGTTTTCGTGAAGTAGCTAGAGACACGCTTCTTGAGGTCGCGCGCCTTGCCCACGTAAAGCACCGCGCCGTGCGTATCGTAATAGCGATAGACGCCCGGCAGATGCGGCAATTGGGCGAGCACTTTTTTCGGCTCGAAAGCGTCGGTTGCTTCGGGTTCGGTCATGCAGAATCGGTAGGATGGGACGGTCTCGCGGAACCTTGTTCTGCGCGCCGCGCGCTTGAATGAAGCCGGCGCGCGGAACTGCGAACGAGTGCCGAACGAGTGCTTTAGAATCGCCAGTTTAGAACATTCCGCGCGGGTTCGAATCCGTTCGACTCCGCGCCCGCCATCATGTCCTCCGCCACGCCTCTTTCCGGACAACCGCCCGCCGCGCCCACGGCCATCGCCTGCGACATCTTCTGCGCGGTGATCGACAACTTCGGCGACATCGGCGTGTGCTGGCGCCTCGCGCGCCAGCTCGCGAGCGAACACGGCTGGCAGGTGCGCGTGTTCGTCGACGACCTGCAGGCGTTCCAGAAGCTGTGCCCGTCGCTCGCGCTCGATCGCGCCCGCCAGACGCTCAGCGGTATCGTCATCGAACACTGGCGCGAGCCGGCGCATGCGGGCGCTACCCTCGCAGTGGCCGACGTCGTGATCGAGGCGTTCGCCTGCGAACTGCCGCCGATCTACGTCGCCGCGATGGCGCGGCGCGAGCACGCGCCGGTGTGGTTCAACGTCGAATATCTGAGCGCCGAGGACTGGGTCGCGGATTTTCATTTGCGACCCTCGCCGCATCCGCGCTACCCGCTCACCAAGACGTTCTTCTTCCCCGGACTCGGTCCCGGCACCGGCGGCGTGCTGAAGGAACGGCATCTCGACACCGCGCGCGCGGCGTTCGAGGCTTCACCGTCCGCGCGCGAAGCGTGGTGGCTGCAAGCCACCGGCCGCGCGCCGCCGCCCGCCGCGGCCACCGTCGTCTCGCTGTTCGCCTACGAAAACCCCGCCGTCGACAGCCTGCTCGAACAGTGGCGCGACAGCGCCGAGCCGGTCGTGCTGCTGGTGCCGGAAGGACGCATTTCGGGTGCGATCGCGCGCTTTTTCGACTTGCCCTCGTTCGCCGCGGGCGCGCGGGCCGAACTCGGCAGCCTCAGCGCCCACGCGCTCGCCTTTACCCGGCAACCGGGCTACGACGCGTTGCTATGGGCGAGCGACGTCAATTTCGTGCGTGGTGAAGACTCGTTCGTGCGTGCCCAGTGGGCCGCGAAACCGTTCGTCTGGCACATCTACCCGCAAGCCGACGACGCCCATCTGCCGAAGCTCGACGCCGCGCTCGCTCACTACGCCCGCACGCTGCCCGCCGACGCGCGGGACGCCCTCGCGCGCTTCTGGCACGCTTGGAATGGCGCCGGCCGGCCGGACTGGGCGGAATTCCAGCGTCACCGGGCGGCGCTGAAGCAGCGCGCGGCCGAATGGGCCGGCGAACTGGCGCAAGTGGGAGACCTCGCGGGAAATCTGGCCGTATTCGCAAAAAGTCAGTTAAAATAAGCGGTTATCCAACGGCCGACGACGCAAGCGCGGCCCGATCGCAACGGCGAACCTTCCTGATCGACATGCCTGATCAACGGGCCTCGAAAGATGCACGACCCGCGTTCTACGACTCACGTAAGCGGCGAACGGCAGGAAAATCAAAAAGGGACGCATTCCGCGCATCGGCGCCACTCGTGTACACGCCCGCACAGGGTAAAAGCCCAGGTAACGGATTGGGATTGCAAGGGGTTGCAGGACCGCAGACATGCGGCGCCACGTGGATTCCGACCGCGAGCCGGCCATGCTTCCCGCATCACCGCCCGGCCGCTCGCTTCCATGCGGCACGCCGCGCAATGCGAGAAGCGCCGAAGCCGCTTGCGCCGTATGCCGTTGAGCAATAGTTGAAGCTACTTATTTCGTACAGGACAGTTTTATGAAGACCGCACAGGAACTCCGCACCGGCAACGTCGTCATGATCGGCGCAGACGCCATGGTCGTGCAAAAGGCCGAATACAACAAATCGGGCCGCAACTCCGCCGTTGTCAAGATGAAGTTCAAGAACCTGCTGACCGGCGCAGGCATGGAAAGCGTCTACAAGGCGGACGACAAGTTCGACGTCGTCGTGCTGGAACGCAAGGAAGTCACGTACTCGTACTTCGCCGACCCGATGTACGTGTTCATGGACGCCGACTACAACCAGTTCGAAGTCGAAGGCGAAATGATGGGCGACGCCCTCCATTACCTCGAAGACGGCATGACTTGCGAAGTCGTGTTCTATAACGAGAAAGCCATCTCGGTCGAACTGCCGACCACGCTGGTCCGCGAGATCATTTACACGGAACCGGCTGTGAAGGGCGATACGTCGTCGGGCAAGGTGCTGAAAAACGCCAAGCTGAACACCGGTTTCGAACTGCAAGTGCCGCTTTTCTGCAGTATCGGCGACAAGATCGAAATCGACACGCGTACGCACGAGTACCGCAGCCGCGCTTAAGCGCTCTGCAAGCCTGAATCCAGCGCCGACGCAACGCCGGCGCCGCGAAAAAAAATGGCAAAAAAAGCGCCCGCTTTGGGCGCTTTTTCTTTTTGGCGCCGCCGTGTATCGTTGAGGAAAACTTTACCGGGAGCCTTCCCAAAATTGCCCGTCCGCCGCCTCCGCCTTCCTGCCTCAAGCCGCTGATTCGTTTAGGTAAACGAATGTGGCACAGTCCCTGCTTCCTCTCGAAGAATGCCAGCATGGCTTTATTTTTTCTTTCAACTCGGGAGATGCGAGATGAATAACGACATCGCTGAAGGCAAGTGGAAGCAATTGATCGGCAAGGCAAAAACAGCATGGGGAGAATTGACGGACGACGAACTAACCCAAGCCAAAGGCCGAGCCGACAAGCTCGCCGGCCTGGTCCAGGAGCGTTACGGCAGGACCCGGGAACAGGCTGAACTCGAAGTACGCCGCTTCTTCGACAGCAACCGGGATTTCTGACCGACCCTGTGAAAAAAGTGCCGTGCCCAGGCCACGTCAAACAGCGTCGGACCGGGCACCCGATGAGAAGCAAAAAGGACCAGAACTATATGAGTCGAATCGCCGCCGCCTCTCCTGCATGGAGAGGGACACGCTGTGCGCCGCGTCCATGCCGGCCGGTCGGCCGCGCTTGCGCCGCATGCGCAAACGCAGCCCGGGTGGCCCCGCATTCGACCGGCAGTAACGGCCAGCCATCGCGCCCGTGCCTGGCGCCAAAAAGTATCTGGCGCCAGGCACGTGGTACTCCGTCCATCTAAAAAATTGCGCTCGCCATGCCACACGCCCTGATTGTTGAAGACGATCCCAATAGCCTGTCGGGCCTGTCCGCCATCCTCGCCGCCGACGGCTTTTCCGTCGATACCGCGACCACGATCGCAGAGGCACGGGCGGCGCTGACGCGCTTCATTCCCGACGTCGTACTGGTCGACCTGAATCTGCCGGACGGCAGCGGCCTCGATCTGCTGCAACATTTGCCGGCCCATCCGCCCGGCGGCGCCCTGCCCGTGATCGTGATGACCGGCAATGCGACGGTCGAGAGCGCGATCGAAGGCTTGCGGCACGGCATCTGGGATTACCTGCTCAAGCCGGTCAACATCCCGCGTCTGCGCAGTCTGCTCGCGCGCATCCCGCGTCCGTATGAGCTGACCGAGGAAGTCCAGACGCTGCGCGCGTCGCTACGCCAGCTCGGCCGTTTCGGCTCGATGCTGGGCCGCAGCGGAGCGATCCAGCACGTCTACGACACGATCGAACATATCGCGCCCACCGAAGCCGCCGTGCTGATTTCCGGCGAAGCCGGCACCGGCAAGCACGTTGCGGCGCGCACGATGCACGACATGAGCCGGCGCCGCAAAGGTCCGTTCGTCACGTTCGATTGCCGCAGCGCGGGCAGCGTCGCCGCGCAGCGCTCGCTCGACAGCCTGCTGTTCGGCCATGAACGCGGCGCGTTCAGCGGCGGCGCGGAGCAGCGCGAACCCGGCCTGTTCGAGCAGGCGAGCGGCGGCACGCTGTTCATCGACGAAATCGCCGAATTGCCGCGGGTCCAGCAGGAAGCGCTGCTGCGCGCGCTCGATTCGCAGACCTTCATGCGGGTCGGCGGTAGCAATCAGGTGGTGACGGACTTCCGGCTGATCGCCTCCACGCGCAAGATGCCGCGCATGGCGGTCGCCGACGGCAGCCTGCACGAAGACCTCGCGCTGCGTCTGGAAGCCGCCGCGGTGACACTGCCGCCGCTGCGCGAACGCAGCGAGGATGCGGCGCTGATCGCGCAGGCTACCGTCGACGAGTTGAATCTGGAAACGGCCGCGCGCGGCACCTCGGAAGTCGCCAAGCAGATCGGCCCGAACTTCCTGCGCGAATGTCTCGCCTACGAATGGCCGGGCAACGTGCGCGAACTGCAGGACCGCGTGCGGCGTGCGTATCACGCGTCGGGCGACGTGCTGGAATCGTTGCGCGCCGATGAAACGGCTTCAGCGAACGGCCGCGACCTGAACGGCAGCCGCGTGCAGGTCACCGTCGGCACGCCGCTCGCGGACGTCGAGGAGATGCTGATTCGCGCGACGCTCGATGCGGTCGGCGGCACGCGTCATCGCGCGGCGTCGCTGCTCGGGATCAGCCCGAAGACGCTGTACAACAAGTTGCAGCGGATGCGCTTGAACTGAGTTGTGCGGAGTTGCAGGCAGGCCGAACAGGGCTGAATGAAAAACGGCGCCTTGATTGATTCGAGGCGCCGTTTTTTGCCTGCGGCCAATGCTGTCGCGTCGCTTATGCGAACGCGCTGCGCAGCAACGCCTGCGCTTGCAGATATTGCGGCTCGGCGACCAGCTTGCTCCACTTCAGCGCCTTGCCGCGCGGCCGCATACGTTTGAGGCGCTGCTGCGATTCCTTCGACGGCGTGAAGCGCAGCGCGTCCAGCACCTTCTCCGCTTCGTCCGGCTGATTGCAGATCAGCACCATGTCGCAACCGGCTTGCAGCGCGGCGCTCGCGCCTTCGGTCAACGTGCCGCCCTGGCGCGCCGCTTCCATTGAAAGGTCGTCGCTGAAAATCGCGCCTTCGAAACGCAGCTTGTTGCGCAGAATGTCCTGCAGCCAGACGCGTGAGAAACCCGCCGGCTTCGAATCGACCCGCGGATAGACCACATGAGCCGGAAGCACCGATCCCAACGACAAATCGAGCCAATCATACGGCGCCACGTCGTCGCGCAGGATTTCGTCGAGCGTGCGGTCGTCGACCGGCATGGCGACGTGCGAATCCGCGTGCGCGAAACCGTGCCCCGGAAAGTGCTTGCCGCAATTGCTCATGCCGGCCAGCGCGAGGCCGTGGTTGAGGCTCTTCGCCAGCAAGGCCACGACGCGCGGATCGCGGTGAAACGAGCGATCGCCGATTACTTGCGACTGCCCGTAGTTCAGATCGAGCACGGGCGTAAAGCTCATGTCGACGCCACACGCGCGCAACTCCGCGGCGAGGATATAGCCGATCGCGGTCGTGACCTTGGTGGCGTGCAGCACGTCGCTGTCCCACAGCGCGCCGAGCTTGCCCATCGCCGGCAAGACCGTGAAGCCGTCGGTGCGAAAACGCTGCACGCGGCCGCCTTCGTGGTCGACCGCGATCAGCAGATCCTCGCGGATCGCGCGGATCGAATCGGTCAGCGCGATCAGCTGCGCGCGGCTCTCGTAGTGGCGCGCGAACAGGATCACGCCGCCGGTCATCGGGTGGGCGAGGCGGCGCTTGTCGTCGTCGTTCAGCGTTTTGCCGACCACGTCGAGCATTACCGGTCCGGGAGTGGTTTTCATCGAATTCCGCTAGAAAAAAGCTCAGGGCAAAGAGAGACGCGGCCAGGGCGGCCGCGTTCAAAATTTATTCGTCGCTGGCGGGCGCGTGCGGGGCGTCCGGCCCTCGCGGCACCTCGCCTGTTTCCGCGATCACGAACGACACGGCGTAATCGTGTTCATCGCTGATCGTCACGCGCGCCGTGATGCCGCGCGCGTCGAGCCATTCGGCCAGCTCGCCCGAAGCGACCACCATCGGTTCGCCGCTCGGCTTGTTGAGCGTTTGCAGCGCGCGCCAGGTCATCGGCCAGTGCATGCCGAGGCCGATCGCTTTCGAGAACGCTTCTTTCGCCGAAAACCGCGTGGCGAGAAACGCGAGACCGCGCGCCGCCGAACGGGCCTGGCGCGCGTGATAGACGCGCAATTCGTCCGGTCCGAGCACCTTCTCCGCGAAGCGGCCGTTGGTGCGCGTCATCACCGCGGCCACACGGCTGACCTGAACGATGTCCGTGCCGATGCCGTAGATCGCCATGCGCGACGCCGCCTCAGGTCGCATCAGGCGCGTGCGCCGAGACGCGCGGCGACCATGATCGCCTTCATCTCGCGCACGGCGTTGTCCCAGCCGGCGAAGATCGCGTGCGCGACGATCGCATGGCCGATATTCAGCTCGACGATGCCCTCGATCGCGGCGATCTGCTGGACGTTCGTGTAATGCAGACCGTGGCCCGCGTTGACCTTGATGCCGAGCGTCGCGCCGAACTCGACCGCGCGAACCACGCGCTCGTATTCGCGCTGCTGCCCGGCGGGATCGTGCGCTTCCGCGTAACGGCCGGTGTGCAGCTCGATCACCGGCGCGCCGGCTTCATGCGCGGCGCGAATCTGCGTTTCGTCCGGGTCGATGAAGAGCGACACGCGGGAATTCGCGTCGGCGAGTTGCTTGCACGCCGCGCGCACGGCTTCGAACTGGCCGGCGACATCCAGCCCGCCTTCGGTCGTCAGTTCCTGACGCTTTTCCGGCACGAGGCAAACGTCGTGCGGCTGCACTTCACAGGCGATGTCGAGCATTTCCTGCGTGACCGCGCATTCGAGATTCATGCGCGTTTTCAGGAGCGGCCGCAGCTTGCGCACGTCGGCGTCGACGATATGGCGGCGGTCTTCGCGCAAGTGCAGCGTGATCGCATCGGCGCCGGCCTCTTCGGCCAGCAACGCGGCGCGGATCGGGTCGGGGTAAGCCGTGCCGCGCGCATTGCGCAGCGTGGCGACGTGATCGATGTTCACGCCCAGGTCGATCACGGTCGGCGACGTAAGAAAGAAGCTCATAGGTTCTGCAAGTCGATCAGGATCTGGCGCGTCGCGAGCGGCGTGCCGCCAAGGTAAGTGTTGAGCAGAAAGCGCATCAGCGTTTTGCTTTGCGCCACGGTCTGCGCTCGATGGTAATCGTCCTGTTCCATATCGAGCAAGGTTTGTCCCGAGACCACCGGCCATTGCGCGGGCAGATCGCCGGATGCCTCGCGCACGCCGCGCTCCGGGTCGAACACGTAGCGGCCTTCGGCCTGCACCGCCTGACGCGCGACGGTGCGATCCAGCGCCATCGCATAGCCGGTTTCGCGCAGCAGCACACGCTCGAACGAACGCAGCACCTGCACGGGCGGCTCGTCGTGCGCGAGACGGGTCATCGTGACGACGTAATGATGGAACAGTTGCGGATGCGGATCTTCGCGCGCGCAAAATTTGACCAGCAGTTCGTTGACGTAGAAGCCGCACAGCAACGCGCCGCCCGCCAAAGGCAACATCCCGCCGACCCATTCGGCGCCGGTCAGGGTGCGCACTTCGGATTTGCCCGACCACGACAGCGCGAGCGGCTGGAAGGTCTGCAACACGCCGCGCAGCGCGGAGTGCGGACGCTTCGCGCCCTTCGCGACAAGCGCGAGACGGCCATGGTCGCGCGAGAGCACGTCGATGATCAAACTGGTCTCGCGATACGGATAGCTGTGCAGGACAAAGGCGGGCTGCTCCGCGATCCGAGATTCTGACGCGGACGCCGCACTTCTCGGCGCGCGGCGCGCCGGCGCCTTGCGCGGCTCGCCCTCGGCGCCCTGCGCGCTTTTGGCGCTCGGGGAGGATTTTTTGGTGGTTCTTCTGGACGGCTCGCGCGCCGGCGCGGCCGGTTCCGCGTCGTCCGCGTCTGCGTCGGAATTCAGCGTCATCGACGCGTCATTCATACCCATATGCACGGAGTCCTGCTTCGTTGTCGGCCCAGCCGCTCTTCACCTTGATGAAGGTTTCCAGATACACCGGACCGTCGAAGAGCTTTTCCATGTCGAGACGCGCTTCGGTGCTGATCTGCTTCAGCTTCGCGCCCTTCTGGCCGATGATCATCGCCTTGTGCGTATCGCGCTCGACCATGATGGTGGCGAAAATACGGCGCAGGCGCCCTTCGGTCTCGAACTTGTCGATCAGCACGGTGCTCGTGTACGGCAATTCGTCGCCGGTCCAGCGGAACACTTTTTCGCGCAGGATTTCTGCGGCGAGAAAACGCTCGCTGCGATCGGTCAGATCGTCTTCGCCGTAGATCGGCGCGCCTTCCGGCAGGAACGGCTTGACGGTCGCCATCAGACGCTTGACGTCGTCGGGATTTTTCGCCGACAGCGGTACGATCTCGTTGAACTCGCGCAGCGCGCTCACCTGCTGCATGAACGGGAACAGCGAATCCTTATCGGACACGCGGTCGAGCTTGTTCGCGATCAGCAGCGTGGGCACCGACGGCGGAATCAGGTCGAGCACCTTCTGGTCGTCCGGGCCGAAACGGCCGGCTTCGATCACGAACAGGATCGCATCGACCGAAGTCAGCGTGGACGTGACCGCGCGATTGAGCGAACGGTTCAGCGCACCGCTGTGCTTGGTCTGAAAACCCGGCGTGTCGACGAAAATGTACTGCGCGTCTTCGAGCGTATGAATGCCGGTGATGCGATGGCGGGTGGTCTGCGCCTTGCGCGACGTGATACTGACTTTCTGGCCGACCAGCGCGTTCATCAGCGTGGATTTACCGACGTTCGGGCGGCCGACGATCGCGACCATGCCGCAGCGGAAACCAGTGGGAGTGGGAGCGTTCATATTCGTGCTACGGCAAGTTCAGACCGGCGCGCGGGATGGGCGCGCCGATGGCAATCAATGGCCCGCATCGGCGACGCGGGTTTGCACCGTGTCGGCTACGCCGGGTTCGTGTTCGGTGGACGCCGGCATGCCCGGCGTGGGCACGGCTGCGCCGGATGCGGCTTCGCGGCTGCGGTGCTTGTCGGCGTGTTTTTCGGCGCTGCGGACGGTGGCGGCTTCGGCGGGTTTCGCGTCGGCTGATTGTGCCTCCGCCGGCTTTGTATCCGACTTTTCGGCCGGCTTGTCCGCCGCCGCTTTGTCAGCTGCTTTATCAGCCGACTTGTCGGTCGCGTGAGCGGACGCTTTGTCCGCCTTCTCGGCGCGCTCGGATTTCTCCTGCCCGCTGTACTCGACGTGCGCGGCGCGAATCACGGCCAGCGGCGCGGCAGCGGCTGCCGGCATCGGGCGTTCCGCGGACGGCTCCGCTGCTGCCGCGGCCACCGCACGGGACTCGGCCCGTGCCGTTCCGCGTTCGCCCTTGCGTTCCGGACTGCGCAAATCGAGCGCGGCCTGCACGCCGGTCACGCCGGGCACGATCTCAAGCTCCGCGTGCTTCGCCGCACGGGCGCCCTTCGAGCGCTTCGGCTTGGCGACCACGGCGGGTGCCGCGGCCATCACCTCGTCGAGCGCTTTCTTGGCCGCGGCCTGCTCGGCCGCGCGGCGGCTCGCGCCGGAACCGGACACTTTCACGTCCAGCTTCGGCACCGTGCATTCGACTTCGAATTGCTGATTGTGCGCCGCACCATGAGTCGCAACGACCGTGTAGGTGGGCAACGCAATCTTATGGCCCTGCAGATACTCCTGCAGCAGCGTCTTGGCGTCCTTGCCAAGCGTGCGCGGGTCGATGTGGTCGAGAATCGGCACGTAAAGGCGCTTGATGACCGTCTGGGCGGCTTCGAAACCGCCGTCGAGGAACACGGCGCCCAGCACCGCTTCAAGCGTGTCAGCGAGGATAGAGGGCCGGCGAAAGCCGCCGCTGCGCAGTTCTCCTTCGCCCAGCCTCAGGCCTTCTGAAATATTGAGGGCCTGAGCGATTTCGTAAAGCGACTGCTGTTTGACCAGATTGGCGCGGACGCGCGACAGATCGCCCTCGTCCAGTTTGCCGAAACGTTGGAACAAAAGTGCAGCCACCGCGCAATTCAGAACGGAATCGCCGAGAAACTCGAGCCGTTCGTTGTGCGTGGAGCTATGACTGCGGTGCGTTAAAGCCTGGCGCAACAATTCCGCATTGCGAAATTCGTAGCGCAAACGGCTTTCCAACGGAGATAGGGGCATGGGCAGAGTATAACGCGGGCGCCTGACCCGGCGAAAAGGCAGGACGGCCAGCGGAAAAAGCGTGGTGAAGCGACGTTACCGCAGGTTCTTAAAGTAGCGTGACAACACGCCGCGACTTACCTGGCCGATGCATGGGCCATCGCGCGGCGTGATGTGCAATCGATGCACGCGAACTCAGTTGAATGAGCCGATGCGTTTCAGATTGCTGAAGTTCATCCAGATGAAAAACGCGCGGCCGACGATATTCTTATCCGGCGCGAAACCCCAGTAACGACTATCCGCGCTGTTGTCGCGGTTGTCGCCCATCATGAAGTAATTGCCCGGCGGCACTTTGCAAATCACGCCGCGTGCGTTGTACGTGCAGTTGTCGCGATACGGATAATCCTCGGCGCCGATGATGAACGGCGGCACTGCGGGATTGTTCAGAATCGCGTTCTTGCGGCCGTTGATATTTTCTTCGAACTGCTTCGCGTAGCCGAGGCGCTCTTCGTCGAGATAGTCCGGCAGCGGCGTTTCAGGAACCGGCTTGCCGTTGATCGTCAGTTGCTTGTCCTGATACGCGACGGTGTCGCCCGGCACGCCGATCACGCGCTTGATGTAGTCGACGGATTCGTCTTTCGGGTAGCGGAACACGACCACGTCGCCGCGTTGCAGCGGACGGCCTTCGGTGATCTTCGTATTGACGATCGGCAGGCGCAGGCCGTAGTCGAATTTATTGACGAGGATGAAGTCGCCCACCAGCAGCGTCGGCACCATCGAACCCGACGGAATCTTGAACGGCTCGACCACGAACGAGCGCACCACGAACACCACGAGAATCACCGGGAAGAAGCTCGCTGAATACTCGAGCCACCACGGTTGACGCAGCTTGTCGTCACGCAGACGGGCGCGCGTTTGCGGCGCGTTTTCGTCGGCGAAACGCTCGCCGACGCGTGCCTGCTGGCGGTCGAACTCAGCGACCGCGGCTTCCGCCGCGCGGCGCCGTTGCGGCATGAAAACCAGTTTGTCTGCGACCCATGCGACGCCCGTCAAAACGACGAGCACAAAAAGAATCAGCGCAAAATTCATAGGGTTCCGTTGTTCGTCTTATTTGTCTTCGACACGCAGAATCGCGAGGAAAGCCTCTTGCGGAATCTCGACGGACCCGACCTGCTTCATTCGCTTCTTGCCTGCCTTTTGCTTTTCCAGCAGTTTCTTCTTGCGGCTAATATCGCCGCCGTAGCATTTTGCCAGCACGTTCTTACGCAATGCTTTAATGTTTTCGCGCGCGATAATGCTCGAACCGATGGTGGCCTGAATTGCTACGTCGTACATCTGGCGCGGAATCAGTTCGCGCATTTTCGCCGCCACTTCGCGGCCGCGATACTGGCTTTGCGAACGGTGCACGATCACCGACAACGCATCGACTTTGTCGCCGTTGATCAGCATGTCGACCTTCACGACATCAGCCGCACGATATTCCTTGAACTCGTAATCCATCGACGCGTAGCCACGCGAAATCGACTTCAGACGATCGAAGAAATCGAGCACGACTTCGCCCATCGGGATTTCGTAGGTCAACTGCACCTGACGACCGTGGTACTGCATGTTGATCTGCGTGCCGCGCTTTTGCGTGCATAGCGTGATCACCGAGCCGACGTAGTCTTGCGGCATGTACAGATTCACGGTGACGACCGGCTCGCGCACTTCCTCGATCTTCGACGGCTCCGGCATCTTGGCCGGATTCTCGACCATGATGGTCGTGCCGTCGCGCTGCAGGACCTCGTACACCACGGTCGGCGCCGTGGTGATCAGATCCATGTCGAACTCACGCTCGAGACGTTCCTGCACGATTTCCATGTGAAGCAGCCCGAGGAAACCGCAACGGAAACCGAAGCCCAGCGCCTGTGAGACTTCAGGCTCGTACTGCAGCGAGGCGTCGTTCAGCTTCAACTTTTCCAGCGAGTCACGCAGCGCGTCGTACTGGTTCGCTTCGACCGGATAGAGGCCGGCGAACACCTGCGGCTTCACTTCCTTGAAGCCCGGCAACGGCTCGGAGGCAGGACGATTCACCTGCGTGACGGTATCGCCGACCTTCGCGGCAGCCAGCTCCTTGATGCCGGCGATGATGAAGCCCACCTGCCCCGCCGACAACGACTCGAGATTTTTCGACTTCGGCGTGAACACGCCGATATGCTCGACCGGATACTGCGCGCCGGTCGCCATCATGCGGATCCTGTCTTTCGGACGCAGCGTGCCGTTGACGATACGCACCAGCATCACCACGCCGACGTAGTTGTCGAACCACGAGTCGATGATCAGCGCTTGCAGCGGCGCTTCAGGATCGCCCTTCGGCGGCGGCACTTTCGCGATCAGCGCTTCCAGCACGTCTTCGACGCCCTGGCCGGTTTTCGCGCTGCAATGCGTGGCATCCGTTGCGTCGATGCCGATCACGTCTTCGATTTCGGAGATCGCGTTTTCGGGGTTCGCCGCCGGCAGATCGATCTTGTTGAGCACCGGAATCACGTCGACGCCGAGTTCGATCGCCGTGTAGCAGTTGGCGACGGTTTGCGCTTCCACGCCCTGACTCGCGTCGACGACCAGCAGCGCGCCTTCGCATGCGGACAGCGAGCGGCTGACTTCATACGAGAAGTCCACGTGGCCCGGCGTGTCGATCATGTTCAGGTTGTAAATCTGCCCGTCACGGGCGCGATACGTCAGTGCGGCGGTTTGTGCCTTGATGGTGATGCCGCGCTCGCGCTCGAGATCCATCGAGTCGAGCACCTGGGCCTCCATCTCGCGGTCGGACAAGCCGCCGCAGATCTGGATGATGCGATCCGCGAGCGTCGACTTGCCATGGTCGATGTGCGCAATGATCGAGAAGTTACGAATATGATCCATTCAGTACCGATCAAGCGAAAAAGGCGCGCTCGGACAATAGCGGAGCACGCCTTGTAAGTAGGTGAAAAACCTATCTATTTTAGCCGAAAAGGCCATCGCCCGGCGCATCTTGCGAGGCTCGGGCGGAAAGACGGCTCAGGAGAGACGTGGAACCTGGCGCGAAGATTTCGTAAAGCGCGCGTTTGATCCTGTTGCGCGTTGCTGAAACCTTGTTTGAACTCCGCGCACCTCAACGCGCTGCAGCGACGCGTGCGGCAAGCGCGGCGCGAACCCGCGCGACGTCGAGATGATAGTGGCACAACTCGATGCCGTCGCAGACCAGAACCGGCACCAGCTCGTTGTAACGCGCTTCCAGCATGGGATCGGCGTCGACGTCGATGACTTCCACCCGCGCGCCGAACTCGGCCAGCAACGGCTCGAGCGCGGCGCGCATGTCTTCGCACAGGTGGCACCACGCGCGCCCGTAGAGCGTGAGCGGTGCCGCCATGCTTACTTCGCGCCGCTGCGCGGGCGAATCGGCACGAACTGCGTGTTCTCGCCGCGGCGAACCAGCAGCGCAATCATCTTCTGCGAATCGAGATGCGAACTGACTTCGTCGAATTGCTTCGCGCTCGTGATGTCGGTATCGCCCACACGCAGGATGATGTCGCCCTTTTGCAGCCCGACGCGTGCGGCCGGTCCGTCCACCGCGTCGATCTGCACGCCGTTGCGCAGCTTCAGCGCCTTCAACTGGTCCGCGGGAATATCGCTGACGGCGACGCCCAGCACGTTCGTGGCGCGCTGTTTCGGCGGCTGCGGCTTCTTCTGATCCGCCTTGGCGGTCTTGTCCGGCTGCATCTCGGCAATCGTGACCGGCAGATCGCGCGTCTGGCCCTTGCGCCAGATCGTGATCGTCGACCTGGTGCCCGGCTTGGTATCGCCGACCATGCGCGGCAGATCCGTTGCGGTGTCGACCGAATGACCGTTGAACTTCAGGATGATGTCGCCCGGCTGCACGCCCGCCTTGTCCGCCGGACCGCCCGGTTCGACGCTGCTGACCAGCGCGCCCTGCGCCTTCGGCAGGCCGAGCGAATCGGCCACGTCCTTGGTGACTTCGCCGATCGCCACCGCGATCCGGCCGCGTACGACCTTGCCCGACGCCTTCAACTGATCGGCCACGCGCATCGCCTCGTCGATCGGAATCGCGAACGAGATGCCCATGAAACCGCCGGTGCGGCTGTAGATCTGCGAGTTGATGCCGATCACTTCGCCCTGCATGTTGATCAGCGGGCCGCCCGAATTGCCCGGATTGACAGCCACGTCCGTCTGGATGAACGGCAGGTAATCGCCCGTGTCGCGCCCCTTGGCGCTGACGATGCCGGCCGTCACCGTGTTCTCGAGACCGAACGGCGAGCCAATCGCCACCACCCACTCGCCCACGCGAACTTTGTTCGAGTCGCCGATCGTAATCGTCGGCAAATTGGCAGCGCTGATCTTCACGACGGCAACGTCGGTTCGATCGTCCACGCCGACCAGCTTCGCCTTGAATTCGCGTTTGTCGGTGAGTGTGACGTAAATGGTGTCCGCGTCGTCGACGACGTGCGCGTTCGTCATCACATAGCCGTCCGCGGACAGGATGAAGCCCGAGCCGACGCCGCTGTTCTGTTCCGGATCGCTGCTGTCCGGTGAATCCGGCGTGCCGCCGCTGCCGCCGTTGTCACCGCCGCGCGGCGAGCCGGGCGTTTGAGGTGAACCGGGAGACTGCGGCGATTGCGGCATCGGAATGCCGAAGAAGCGACGGAAAAACTCCGACATGTCGCCGTCGTCCATGCCGGGCGGCAAGCCGCCGCGCGCACCGCTGCTCGACACGCGTGTAGTCGTGCGAATGTTGACGACCGCTGGGCCGACCTTGTCGACGAGGTCGGTGAAGTCGGGCAGATTGGCTGCGGGAGCCGCAGACGCCGTATGCGGTACGAGCGGCAAACACGCCGCCACCACCGCGGCCGCGAGGAATTTGCGCACCGAGAAAGTCGTCATATCGTAGAAAGCCGAGGGATTCAGGATTCGGAGGATTACTTCGGAGCCTTGTATTCTATGGCAGACGCAAATTGCTGCAATGTGCTCTGGGGCACTTCACCCAGCAGAGTAATCCAGAAGTCGCCACGCCGCTTGACGAGAACGTGCGTCGCACCGCTGCTGCCCGCGCCTTCCTTGCGCGTGTTGTTCTCGACCGGCTCGACGAACACCGAAATGGCCGCGAGGCCGTCGGAGAACACGGCCTGATCCACCGGAATGGTCGGCTGCCCCGCTTCCCGCGCGGCCATGGGACGGCGCAACTCACGAATTTTGCGGAAGCCCGGCACCGTTGGCGAGATCTGCCAGCCTTGCGCGGCCATATCGACCGGCTCGACCGGCGGACGCACCACCGTCCATCCCGCCGTATTACGAATACCGCTGGCGATTGCGGCCTTGTCGACGGGCACGCCGATGCGAATCTGCGAAAACGACAACTGCTCGAGCACCTGGCCGTTCGGGTCGAGTGTCTGCGCGCGCAGCAGCAGGCCGGTCTTCTTGTCGGCCCACAGTTTGTAAGCAAAGCGATAGGCGTCTTTCGGATCGAGTTCGATCACCAGGCTGTCGACGCCCGCGACGCGGTCGTCGCCGAGCAGTTTCGGCTCATAAACCGACAGCACCTGCTCGCCGTTCACTGCGAGCAGCGCGGGGAACGAGTCTTTGTTCTGGCGCTTTTCGACGACGCACAGATGCCGTTCCGGCACGAACGTGTAAAGCTCCTCGTTATGGCGAAGCATCTTGCGCGGCTTGCCGTCGAGGCTTTCGAGTTGTTCGTATTCGCCGTCGGTGCGGGTCGCATAGTGCGAGATCCGCGACGTTTGCACGAAATTACCGCGCTGGTAGACGAACGCGCCCTCGTAGTTCTGCTGTTGCGCGGCCTGATGGATGCGGTCGAGCATATCCGCGGCCGTGCGACGGGCGACGAGCGGATCGTCGGTTTGTGCAAAGACCCGCGGTGTGGCGGACAACAATACGGCTGCGCAGAATAAAAATGCCGGCAGCCGCCCCCAGATAGTCGTTTTATTCAACCGCGGAATCTGCATCAAACTATTGGCCTTGCGTAGTAACCGCCGCAGCGCGAATCAGCGGCATCGAGCCCGGCATGACCGGTTGTTGCGCGAATTGCTGGTGAGCTTCCAGATACTGATCGAGACTTGCGTCACGAATGATGTTGGCGTCTTGTACGACCGGCTGCACGGTAGCCGCCGGCACCGACGCCATGGCCACGCGTTGCAGCGCATTGCCTTGCGACTGGACCGAAGCGACTTGCGCCGCCCCCTGGCCGCCCGGCACGCCTTGCAGTTGCGGCACGACGATCCACGTGAGCGTAGCAGCAGCGGCAGCCACCGCAAAGGCCGGCACCACGCGGCGACGCAGCGCGAGCAAACGGCGCGCGACCGGCATCGCGGCCGGCGCGAGCACATGCGGCTCGTTTTCGAAGCGCGCGGCGAAACCGCTCAGGAACGCGCTGCTCGCCGCCGGGCTGACCGCCAGATCGTCGGAACGCAGCGCGTCGCCGATCAGGTGATAGCTCGACCAGGCGGCACGATCCTCGCCGTCCAGTTCGGAAAGAAACTTGTTCAGATTCTGATGCGCTTCGCCGAACAGCTCACCGTCGACAAAAGCGGACAGACGCTCGCCGCGCGAGCTGGCTTGCGATTGCATCGAGACCGACCCCATGATGCTCCCCATCTTACAAATACCCCGTAGTGACACCACTAATCCAGATATTGCACCCGCGCCCCGTTCGGCCGGCTGGCGGTTTACCAGCGCTTGCCTTCAGGTGTGTCAAGCAACGGACGCAATTTTGCCGCAATGGCTTCGCGAGCGCGGAAAATTCGTGATCTGACTGTGCCAATTGGGCAACCCATCATTTCAGCGATTTCCTCGTAGCTCAAACCTTCAATTTCACGAAGAGTAATGGCGGTGCGCAGCTCTTCCGGTAAAACCGCCATCGCAGCATTGACCGTCTCAGCGATCTGCTTGCTCATCAACATCGACTCAGGCGTGTTGATATCCCTTAGTTGGTCGGCGTCCGAGAAAGTTTCAGCTTCTTCAGCATCTGCTTCGGTCGAGGTCGGTGCGCGCCGGCCCTGGGTCGCAAGGTAATTCTTTGCCGTGTTGACCGCAATCCGGTACAACCACGTGTAAAAAGCCGATTCTCCGCGAAACTGCGGCAAGGCCCGGTATGCCTTGATGAAGGCGTCCTGGGCGACGTCTTCCACTTCGGCGGGGTCGCGCACGAGGCGCGAGATGAGCCGGAGAATCTTGCGGTGGTATTTGGAGACCAGAAGCTCGAACGCGGCCTTGTCGCCCTTCTGGACGCGCTCGACCAGCACCTGATCAATTTCTTTTTCGCTCACCTGATAAATCCATTAACTATAGGTCGCATGGCGGGGGACCATTGTAGCGTCCCCAACATTGCGGCACGTTACTCCGGTAACAGCGGTTACAGTCGTTACAGTCAGGCGCCGGCGCCACGCCGGCCCAACACCGCCAGCGCCCGGAAGACGGGCGCCGGGAGCGCGTCGGCGGCGACCAGCAGCGTGTGGGCGCGCCCATGAGCCGGCGCGAGGGCCAGAACCAGCAAACGGCCGGTCCACTGCGAGGAACCGGCAATGCGCCCCTGCGCGAGCAGATTCCCAGCACGATCCCATGCGGACAAGCCGTCCGGCCCGAGTTTGAGCGCGACCGCCCGCGCACGCTCATGTTTCGCCGCGCACAGCGCGAGCAACGCCCACGCGGCGAGCGTCAACGGAACCGCCCGCCATGCGCCCAGGTGCGCCGCGAGACACGTGTAGACGGCCAGTGTCGCGATCAGCACGAAAACCCCCAGCGCAGCGCGCAGGGTAACGGAGCGCTGCAACGTAATCCGTTGCTGCGCTCCGTCGGGCGTTGCCGATTCAAGGGGAACCGCCGGCAGGGCCGGCAGCGTCGACTGGCGCGTCACCAAACGATCAGGCGATCAGGCGATCAGGCGCGCTTGAAGACCAGCGTGCCGTTCGTGCCGCCGAACCCGAACGAGTTCTTCAGCGCGACGTCGATCTTCATCTCTCGCGCGGTGTTGGCGCAATAGTCGAGATCGCAGGCGGGGTCCTGATTGAAGATGTTGATCGTGGGCGGCGACACCTGGTGATGCACGGCCAGCACGGTGAACACGGACTCAAGACCGCCGGCGCCGCCCAACAGGTGACCCGTCATCGACTTGGTCGAGTTCACGACCATGTCTTTGGCGTGATCGCCGAACGCGCGCTTGATGCCGGTGGTTTCGGCCAGGTCGCCGAGCGGCGTGGACGTGCCGTGCGCGTTCAGGTAATTCACCTGATCCGAGTTGATGCCCGCGTTCTTCAGCGCGGCCAGCATGCAGCGGCGCGCGCCGTCGCCATCTTCGAGCGGCGCGGTCATGTGATAGGCATCGCCGCTCATCCCATAGCCGCTGATTTCGGCGTAGATCTTCGCGCCGCGTGCCTTGGCGTGCTCGTACTCTTCGAGCACCATCACGCCCGCGCCCTCGCCCAGCACGAAGCCGTCGCGGTCCTGGTCCCACGGACGGCTCGCCGTGGCCGGATCGTCATTGCGTTGCGACAGCGCGCGCGCCGCCGCAAAGCCGCCGATACCGAGCGGCGACACAGTGGATTCCGCACCGCCGGCGATCATCACATCGGCGTCGCCGTATTCGATCAGGCGCGAAGCCTCGCCGATACAGTGCAGACCCGTGGTACAGGCGGTCACGATCGCGAGATTCGGACCCTTGATGCCGAACTTGATCGACAGATGGCCCGAAATCATGTTGATGATCGACGCCGGCACGAAGAACGGCGAAATGCGGCGCGGACCGCGATTGAGCAGTTCGGTTTGCGTCACTTCGATCATCGGCAGGCCGCCAATGCCCGAACCCACCACCACGCCGATGCGCTCCGAGTTCTCGTCGGTGACTTCAAGGCCGCTGTCCTGCATCGCCTGGATGCCTGCAGCCACGCCGTAATGGATGAACGTATCCATGTGGCGCGCCTCTTTTCCGGGGATGTAGTCCTCGATATTGAAGCCCTTCACCTCGCCGGCGAAACGAGTCGAAAAGTTCGACGCGTCGAACTTCGTGATATTGGCAATACCCGACTTGCCAGCGACCAGATTGGCCCAGCCGTCGGCAACATTATTGCCAACAGGCGAAATCAGCCCCAGGCCTGTAACAACAACACGACGGCGGCTCACGGTAACCCCTTTTTCATAGATGACAAAAGCAAAAGCCACAGCGGCCACAGGAACTTGCCCTGTGTGCCCTGTGGCTGTTAAGTCGGCAATCGCGCGAAAAGTTGCGCAGTCAACATCGCTGGCTCCTGCACGGCAAAAAGCGCCAACCCCGCAGGCGTCGGCAACCGACACGGCAGGGCGTCATACGCCGCCAACGCAGAAACGCAGGCGCGAATGACCTTAGGCCTTGACGTTCGCGCGAGCGTAGTCGATCGCTTGCTGAACGGTGGTGATCTTCTCGGCTTCTTCATCCGGAATTTCCATGCCGAATTCGTCTTCGAGGGCCATCACGAGTTCAACGGTGTCGAGCGAGTCGGCGCCGAGGTCGTTCACGAACGAAGCTTCGTTCTTGATTTCAGCTTCTGCAACGCCCAGTTGTTCTGCGACGATCTTCTTGACGCGCTGTTCGATATTGTCCATTACCCCTCCAAGGGAAAAGAAGTTCAAAAATACAGGTGCGCGCATTTTATCAGGTTTGACCCGGCAAAAAAGCGGCGCATCGGGTTCCTGTCAAGGCATGCGCCTTACGCTTTTGCAAACGCATCAAGGCGCGGATAGTAACCGAATTTGGTTACGACATGTACATTCCGCCGTTCACATGCAATGTCGTGCCGGTGATGTAGCCCGCTTGCGGCGACGCGAGGAACGCAACCGCGTGCGCGATATCTTCAGGACTGCCGAGGCGGCCGAGCGGAATCTGCGTCTTCAGCACGGTTTGCTGCTCTTCCGGCAGGCTCCTGGTCATGTCGGTGTCGATGAAGCCCGGCGCCACGCAATTCACGGTGATGCCGCGGCTGCCGATCTCGCGCGCGAGCGCGCGCGTCATGCCCGCCACACCCGCTTTCGCGGCGGCGTAGTTGATCTGCCCCGGGTTGCCGGCCGAGCCGACCACCGACGTGATGTTGATGATGCGGCCGCCCTTGGCCTTCATCATCGGACGCAGCACCGCGCGCGACAGGCGGAATACCGACTTGAGATTGGTGTCGACCACCGCGTCCCAGTCGTCGTCCTTCATGCGCATCGCGAGTTGGTCCTGCGTGATGCCGGCGTTGTTCACCAGCACGTGCAGCGCGCCGAATTCCTTCACCGTGCCGTCGATCAACGCCTCGGCTGCGGCCGCGTCGTTCACGTTGAGCACCGCGCCGCGGCCGTTCACGCCGGCTGCGTTAAACGCTTCGGTGATGGCGGTCGCGCCGCTTTCGCTGGTCGCCGTGCCGATCACGGTCGCGCCCTGGCGCGCCAGTTCCAGCGCGATTGCACGGCCGATGCCGCGCGAGGCGCCGGTCACGATTGCGATCTGCTTGTCGAGAGTCTTTTCCATCTGTCAGTCCGGATGCCCTTTCGGAGGGCCGATTGATTCTTGATGTGAAGTTCTGGCACTGGTGACGCGGCGCTCAGCCCGCCGTCACCAGCTTGAGCGTCTCGTCGAGCGAGGCCGGATCGAACACCGACGCGCCGACCAGATTGCCGTCGATACGCCTGGTCAAACCCGCAAGGACCTTGCCCGGCCCGCATTCGACCACCTGCGTGACGCCTTGCGCCGCCATCGCCTGAACGGTTTCGACCCAACGCACGGGGCCGGCCGCCTGACGCACCAGCGCATTCTTGATTTTGGCCGGCTCGTTGACCACCGCGACGTCGACGTTGTTGATCACCGCAATCGACGGCACTTGCACGTTGACGCTTGCCAGATACTCGCGCAATTGATCCGAAGCCGGCTTGAGCAGCGACGAGTGGAACGGCGCCGACACCGGCAGCGGCAACGCGCGCTTTGCGCCCTTCGCCTTCGCGACTTCACAAGCCTTTTCGACCGCGGCCTTATGACCGGCGATCACGACTTGCGCGGGCGCATTGAAATTGACCGCTTCGACGATACCCGCCACCGACGCTTCGGCGCACACCGCGCGCACCGTGTCGTCGTCGAGGCCGAGAATCGCGGCCATGCCGCCTTCCCCGACGGGCACGGCCGTTTGCATGGCTTGCGCGCGAAAGCGCACGAGCGGCACGGCATCGCGAAACGCGAGCGCGCCGGCCGCGACCAGCGCGGTGTATTCGCCGAGGCTGTGACCCGCGACGAGGGCGGGTTTCGGACCGCCCGCCGCCAGCCACGCGCGATAGATCGCGTACGCGGCGGTAAGCATGACGGGTTGCGTGTTGGCGGTGAGATTCAGATCTTCGGCGGGACCTTCGGCGATCAGCTTGCCGAGGTCCTGATCGAGCGCGTCGGATGCTTCCTGAACCGTTTCACGCACGACCGCGTGATCGGCGAACGCATTGAGCATGCCGACCGACTGCGAACCTTGCCCAGGAAAAACGAACGCAAATTTCATATCGTCCCCAAAATCGGTTTGATCAGATGTGGGTGGCGCGTGCGGGCGCCGCAAGCAGCGCCAGTTGTTCGTCGCCGCTATCAGTAGCGGATAACCGACGCGGCCCAGGTGAAGCCGCCGCCGACGCCTTCGATCAGCACGTTCTGGCCGCGCTTGATGCGGCCGTCGCGCACTGCGACGTCGAATGCGAGCGGAATGGACGCAGCCGACGTATTGCCGTGCTCGCCCACCGTGACGACCATGCGTTCCTGCGGCAAGTGGAGCTTGCGGCAAGTGCTTTGCATGATGCGGATATTCGCCTGATGCGGAATCAGCCAGTCGATCTGCTCGGCCGACAGATTGGCCTTTTCGAGCGCCTCGATCGCGACCTTTTCCAGCACGTTGACGGCGAGCTTGAACACAGCCTGCCCGTCCATATACAGGAACGCGCTGCCGGCGACCACGCCGCCGTTCACGTTGCCCGGCGTGCAAAGAATGTTCGAATAGCTGCCGTCCGCATGCAATGCGCTGGCGAGTACGCCCGGTTCTTCGGACGCTTGCAGGATTACCGCGCCCGCGCCGTCGCCGAACAGCACGCAGGTGGTGCGGTCGTTGAAATCGAGAATGCGCGAGAAGGTTTCCGCGCCAACCACGAGCGCCGTGCGATGCTGGCCGCCGCGAATCAGGCTGTCCGCCATCGCGACCGCATAGGCAAAGCCGGAACAGACGGCCTGCACGTCGAACGCCGCGCCGTTGTTCTTGATGCCGAGCTTGTTTTGCAACAGACACGCGGTACTCGGAAACACGAAGTCCGGCGTGGAGGTTGCAACAATGATCAGATCGATGGCCTGCGGATCGATGTCGGCCGCTTCGATCGCGCGCTGCGAGGCGAACAACGCCAGATCGCTGGTGGCGACGTCAGGCTCGGCGAAGTGGCGCGCATGAATGCCCGTGCGGGCAACAATCCATTCGTCGCTCGTCTCGACGCCCTGCCTGGCGAGACGGTCCGCCAGATCCTGATTGGTGACGCGCGCGGGCGGCAGGTAACTGCCGGTGCCCAGCACGCGGGAATAAATTGTCGATTGAGCCATTATGCCTTCGAGGATTGCGCAGCGTAGGGCTCGGCCGGCTGGCCTGCGATCGGGCTTGCGTGACCCGCACCGCTTGCTTCGCGCGCAGCCTGTTCCAGAGAACCCGCGTTCTCCTCCATTGCTCGCGCAAGGCGTTCCAGCACGCCGTTTTTGACGGCATCATACCCGCGTTTGATAGCCCACTCAAACCCGTAGGCGTCCGCCGAACCGTGGCTTTTGATGACCAGCCCGCGCAAGCCGAGCAGCGCGGCGCCATTGTATTGCCGATGATCGACGCGTTTCTTGAAGCGCATCAATACCGGCAATGCGAGTACCGCCATCACTTTGGTGAGCCACGAACGGCCGAACTCTTCCTTGATGATGTTGGAGAGCATCTGCGCGAGGCCTTCCGACGTCTTGAGCGCGACATTGCCGACAAAACCGTCGCAGACGATCACGTCGACCGTGCCCTTGAAGATGTCGTTGCCTTCAACGTTGCCGTGAAAGTTAAGTGTACTCGCGCGCAGCAATTCACCGGCACGTTTGATGGTGTCGTTGCCCTTGATGACTTCTTCGCCGATATTGAGCAGGCCGATGGTAGGCCGGTCCTTCCCCTCGAGCGCCGACACGAGCGCGTGCCCCATCTCCGCGAACTGCAGCAGATGCTGCGGCTCGCAGTCGACGTTGGCGCCCAGGTCGAGCATCATCGTGTAGCCGTTGGGATTGGGCAGTGCCGATGCGATCGCCGGGCGTTCAATGCCCGACAGCGTTTTCAGCACATAACGCGAGACCGCCATCAGCGCGCCGGTGTTGCCGGCGGAAATACAGGCTTGCGCCTCGCCTTCCTTGACGCGGTTGAGCGCCACGCGCATGGACGAGTCTTTTTTCTTGCGCAGCGCGACTTCGACCGGATCGTCCATGGCGACGATCTCGGAAGCGGGCACGACGGTCAGCGCCGGCAGGTCCTGCGCCTTCAACTTCTTGAGCTGCGCGCGGATCGCACTTTCAATGCCGACGAGCAGCAGTTGCGCGTCGGGATGCGAACGAACGAAGCTGACGGCAGCGGGAACGGTCACGGACGGGCCGTGGTCGCCTCCCATGCAATCTATCGTGAGCTTTACTGTCATGGAGTGCGACGAATTTCAGGCACCCTGCATGGGACCGCAGTAAGCGCTAAAGCGCCAACTGCGATCGACACAAAAAAGCGGCAGTTGAATGCCGCCTTTTTGCCGAGCCGGGAAAATGTCAAGCGAGCCGATCGCCACGCGAAACGCCAAGGGGCGCAACGCAGTGAACGATTAGTCGTTCTTCGTCTTGACGACTTTCTTGCCGCGATAGTAGCCGTTCGGGCTAACGTGGTGACGCAGATGCACTTCGCCCGTGCTCGGCTCCACTGCCAGCGGCGCCGCCGTCAGGAAATCGTGCGAACGGTGCATGCCGCGCTTCGACGGCGACTTCTTATTTTGTTGAACTGCCATGACTAACTCCTAAAAATTTTCCGAATTCTAACACAGCCCGATCCGGTCTCCGCCACTGGCCGAATGGCCAATGCGCCCGCATCGCGCTCCCATGCAACTGTTCAGTGCTTCTCGTCGTCCGGCTCACCGCGCTTGAGACCCTGGAGCGCCGCAAACGGATTGGGCCGTTCGGGCTCACCGCCCTCATCAGCTTCGCCCGGCGCGCCCTCGTCGCCCTCGCCTTCCGCACCGGCCACACCAGAGACGAGGCTCTCGTGCACTTCGGGACAGACCTCGTGCTTGGGCACGAGCGGCAAGGAAAGCAGCAACTCTTCTTCGATCAAGTCGATGAGATCGAACTGGCGCGAGCCCACGATCACCTCGACTTCATCCTCGTCGAGCGGAAACTCTTCGGCTTCCGCCTCAGTGCTGACGATCCGGTAAGTTGCATCGACGTTGAACGCCTGCGAATACGGTGTCATGCACCGCTGGCATTCGAGCCATGCCGCGCCGTGAACCGCCAACCTCAAATAAGGCTGGGGACCCTCGGTGCCGTCATCCTGCAATTCCGGCTGCGCCGCCCCTTCGGCTTGCCAGGTAAACGCGGTATCGCGGTCTGGCGCTTCTGCCGGGACTTCGTTTAACATGCGCGGCAGTTGCGAGACGCGCACGACACCCGCCGCCTGACGCCCACTCCGCGCAAATTCGAACAGATCGAGCTCATGCGGGTCGGACAGACCAGCAGGGTTGCCAGGATGTTGAGTCATGTGCGCTCCTGCGTTCGGCAAGGATTTCGCCGGGATAACCGGGTTGCACTGCACCTGCGAACCCTGTAAAGAAGCCCGCCAGCGCAATAGCATAACGATGAAAAGCCCAAAATCATATCCGTTTTGTCTTTTCGAGTCAAACACTTAAGCCCGTACACGCGCGAGTTCCGCGCAAGCCCGTACGTCCCGCCTCTCTAGCCGTTGGTTGATCATGCCAGATTCCCCCAATCGCCCGCCACGCCTGATTCTGGCGTCGAGCTCGCCTTATCGCCGCGAGCTGCTCGAACGCCTGCGCGTGCCGTTCGACGTCGCCGTGCCCGCCGCCGACGAAACGCCGCTCGCCGGCGAAACACCCGACATCACCGCGCTGCGGCTCGCCGAAGCAAAGGCTCGCGCGGTGGCCGCCACACTCGTCACCGACGAAGCCGCGCTCGTAATCGGCTCGGACCAGGTCGCCACCTACGACGGTCTGCAGATCGGCAAACCCGGCACGCACGAAAAGGCGCTCGCGCAGTTGCAGGCGATGCGTGGCCGCGAAGTGCTGTTTCATAGTGCGCTGTGCCTGTTCGATAGCCGCTCGGCAGCAGCGCAGACGATCGACGTGATTACCCGCGTGCGCTTCCGCGATCTGCCGGACGCCGCGCTGGACGCCTATCTGCGAGCCGAAACGCCTTACGACGTCGCGGGCAGCGCCAAATCCGAAGGGCTCGGCATCGCGTTGCTCGAGGCCATCCATTCCGACGATCCAACCGCGCTTGTCGGCCTGCCGTTGATCGCCCTGTCGCGCATGCTGCTCGCGGTAGGCTATCCACTTTTGGGGGCGCAATGAGCGGCACGCTCTATCTGATTCCGAACACGCTCGGCGAAGGCGATGCCGATGCGCTCGACGTCGTTCTGCCCGCGCCGGTGCGCGCCCGCGCGGCGTCGCTGCACTATTACATTGGCGAAAACGCGAAAACCACCCGCGCATTCCTGAAGAAAGTCGGCACCGAACGGCCGATCCAGGAAATCGAAATTCGCGAACTGAATGTCAACACGCCGGCCGGTGAGATCGACAAGCTGCTCGCGCCGCTGCTGGCCGGCACCGACGCGGGCCTCGTCTCCGAAGCCGGCTGCCCGGCGGTCGCTGACCCCGGCGCGCTGCTGGTGCGCCGCGCGCATGAACGCGGCGTGAAGGTCGTGCCGTTTGTCGGACCGAGTTCGATTCTGCTGGCTTTGATGGCTTCCGGTCTGAACGGCCAGAGCTTTGCGTTTCACGGCTATTTGCCGGTTGACGCCACCGAACGGGCCAAGCGTCTGCGGGAGCTCGAACAGCAGTCGCGCAAGGGCAAGCAAACGCAGATATTCATTGAGACGCCTTACCGGAATCGCGCGCTGCTCGATACGTTGCTGGCGACATGCGCGCCGTCGACGCTGGTTTGCGTGGCGGTCGATCTGACGTTGGAGACGGAGACCATCGCAAGCCGCACGGTTGCGGACTGGAAAAAGAAACCGGCGATCGATCTGCACAAGCGGCCGGCGATTTTCCTGATCCTGGGCGTTTAAAGTCCCGACGCGAAAAAGCCCCGTGCAATTGGATTGCGCGGGGCTTTTATCTACGGCGGATCACCGCAGGTTGAACTTCCCGCCCAGCGCCATCGCATGCACGGCGCCGCTGCCGACCGCCGCGCCGAACTTGCGCGCCACGCGGTCCGTGATGCTTTCCTTCACCGTGTAGTCGACGATGTCCGGCGCCTTGATGATGTCTCGCGCGACGTAATCCGCGTCGCCAAGACCGTCGGCAAGACCCAGTTCGACGCTCTTCTGGCCCGTCCAGAAGAGGCCCGAGAACATGTCCGGCGTTTCATGCAGGCGCTTGCCGCGACCTTCGCGCACCGCGTCGATGAACTGCGCGTGGATCTGGTCGAGCATCTCCTGCGCATGTTGGTCCATCTTCGGCGTTTCCGGCGAGAACGGATCGAAAAAGCCCTTGTTCTCACCCGACGTGCGCAGCCGCCGCTGGACCCCCAGCTTGTCCATCAGGCCGGTAAAGCCGAAGCTGTCCATCAGCACGCCGATCGAACCGACAATGCTCGCCTTGTCGACATAGATCTTGTCGGCCGCCGCGGCAGCGTAATAACCGCCGGACGCGCACATATCGCCCACCACGACATACAGCGGAGTCGACGGATGTTTGGCGCGCAAACGGCGAATCTCGTTATAGATGATGCCTGCCTGCACCGGGCTGCCACCCGGGCTGTTGCAGCGCAGGATCACGCCCGCCGTGCCTGAGTCGTCGAACGCGCTTTGCAGGGCAGTTGCAACATCTTCGGCGTTCGCGTTCGTATCCGCGGAGATCTCGCCGTCAAGCGCCACCATCGCCGTGTGGCGCCCGGCGACGGCAACCTTGTCGCCGGAAAAATCGAGCAGCCCCCAGACGGCCAGCAGCACGACGGCCAGAAAGACGAAACGGAAGAAGATCTTCCAGCGCCGCGCCGCGCGCTGCTCGTTGATCGCCGCAAGCGCGATGCGTTCGAGCGCGGCGCGCTCCCACCCCGGCTCATCGGCGGACGTACGGGGGCGGCCAGTCAGGGACGGTTCCTTCGGCTCGGGAGTCAAATTGTCGGACATGCGGTGCAATGGAAAAAGAGGAAATCAGGGCGTGAAGGGGCGAAGTTCGCCGTCCGGCAGCCAGAATACGGCGCGGCCTTCGGGCGTATCGCGTTCTTCCACCTGGACCGAACGTAACCTGCCGCCGCGGCACGGACCACCGACGCATTTGCCCGTATCGGGCACGTAAATCGCACCATGTGTAGCGCACATCAAGTATAAACCGGACGATTCGAAGAACTGCCCTTCGGCCCAGTCGAGTTCCATCGGCACGTGGGCGCAGCGGTTCAGATAACCGTATGCGCGGCCGTCGTAGCGGACAAAAAACACCACGACGTCGTCGTTCCCGAACCTCGCGGCGCACCGCACGCCCGCACCGCCGTCGACCAGTTCCCCAGCCGCGCAAATGCGAACCGCTTGCGCCGCGTCAGCCACGCCCGTGCTCATGCATTCTCTCGCAGCCAGCCGGACAGCACGCTCACGCTCGACGCGACGAATTTCGGTGACAAAGCGCTCAAGGAGCCCGCCGGATGCGCGCCGTACGTCACGCCAATGCCCGCGACGCCCGCGTTGATCGCCATTTGCAGATCGTGCGTGGTATCGCCGACCATCACGGTGCGCACCGGATCCTGCCCCAGTTCGCGCGTGAGTTCATGCAGCATGGCCGGATGCGGCTTCGAAAAGGTTTCGTCTGCGCAGCGGGTGCCGTCGAACAGGCTCGTCAAACGCGACTGATCGAGCGCGCGGTTCAGCCCGACGCGGCTCTTGCCCGTCGCCACGGCCAGCAGATAGCCTTGATCGCGCAATTCCTGCAGCATCTCGCGCACGCCGGCGAACAGCTCGGTGGTCTGATCCTTGACCAGATAATGGAAGCGGTAGCGCTCGGCCAGGCGCGGATAGTCGACCGGATCGAGCGTGGGCGCGGCGATTTGCAACGCGTCGCGCAGACCGAGGCCGATCACGTAGCTCGCGGCCTCATCGGCGGGGACCGGCAAGCCAAGATCGCGGCACGCCGCCTGGATGCTGCGCGTGATGTGCGCGGTCGAATCCATCAGCGTCCCGTCCCAGTCGAAGACGATCAGGTCAAATTGCTCTCTAGCCATGCGTGGACGTCTCCGGGTGTGACCCATTTCGTAATTCGTTGAGCTGCGCGATGAAGCTGCGGCATTCGGCCGGCAACGGTGCCTCCAGCTGCAGCGGCGCGCCCGTTGCCGGGTGTGTGAGCTTGAGCCGGTAGGCATGCAGGAACATGCGCTTCAAGCCAGGCTTGGCGTTGGCGCGCGCCAGCGCCTTATTCAGCGCGAAGTCGCCGTATTTGGCGTCACCGACGATCGGCAGTTCCAGATGCTGCAAATGGACGCGAATCTGATGCGTGCGGCCAGTCTTCAGTTCGGCCTCGAGCAGCGCGTATTCCGGCCAGCGGTCGATCAGATTGAAGACCGTGTGCGACGCGAGGCCATCCACCTGCACGCGCACGCGCCGTTCGCCGTCCGCCGTCAGATACTTGTGCAGCGGCTCCTTGACCGCGCGGCGGCGGCCCCAATCGCTCGCCCAATCGCCGTGAACGCACGCATAGTAGCGCTTATCCATCTTGTTCTCGCGAATCTGCTCGTGCAGATTGACGAGCGCGGCGCGCTTCTTGGCGAGCATCAGGATGCCGGACGTCTCGCGATCCAGCCGGTGCACCAGCTCGAGAAATTTCGCCTGCGGCCGCGCCTCGCGCATCTGCTCGATCACGCCGAAGGCGACGCCGCTGCCGCCATGCACCGCCACGCCGGCCGGTTTGTCGATGACAAGCAGATGCTCGTCCTCGAAAATGATCCTGAATTGCGCTGACGGCACCGCCGCCTGCGTGATCTGCTCATTGTGCTGAGCGACGCGAATGGGCGGCACGCGCACCAGATCGCCAAGCTCAAGCCGGTACTGCGCATCTATCCGGCCCTTATTAACCCGCACTTCCCCGCTGCGCAGGATGCGGTAAATATGGCTTTTCGGCACGCCTTTACAGACGCGCAGAAGGAAATTGTCGATGCGCTGTCCGGCCGCACTGTCGTCGATCTCGATCATTGAGACCTGGTCGCTTGCGACCGATTTCTGGGATATTTTGCCTAACTCTTTCATTCTGAATATAATTTGCCCAGCAGTCTGCGGCGGCCGGCGCAGTGTCCGGAATTCGGGCGGATTGCGCGGGTGCAAGCGATAAACCGTTATTTTACTTGCGCCGGGGTCTGGTTGCTCACCCTGAAAATGAGATGCAACAAGTTGCACGCACGAAGTCAGTGCCCGGCAGGGACGGCGCCCACAGGCGCGTTCGGTCAAGGTCAGCTTCGACGGTAACGGAATTTTGGTAAAAAAGAATTTAACTTTCAGCTTCGGTATCGGGCGGTCTGACGCCCTGTTGTACGAAGCTGCCGGTTGCGAAAATACGGCGTGCGCCCGAGGCGTCTTGTAGAAAGTACAAGACATGGCGACGTCAAAATGAGGCGAGACACCCCCGGCAGGAAAAGACGCGCCGCTTGCGCGAACTTCCTGCCGCGGCATGACCGCAGCCTTCGACCCTCCGGTCACGCGCCCAGTCGGCGCACCGGCGCGAGTGGACGAATGGCTTATGAAGGTCTGCTGGCAGAACCCGCGGCGTGTCGGGTCGTTATTTGAAGCCGTGTTCGCATGTGCCCTGCGGCACCGCGCCCATTTTTTAATGGGGCCGGGCCCTCTCAGGCAATTCTCCCGCCAATTTTCCCGCTCCAGCGTGCTTGTGAAAACACAATAAGGCGCGGCATGCCGCTGCCCCCGTGCTCTCGCGACTGACAACCGCGCAGCCAGGGGTCAGGCTAAGCCGCTCTGGAGCCGTTCAATGAAACGCATGTTGTTCAATGCGACGCAGCAGGAAGAACTGCGCGTCGCCATCGTCGATGGGCAAAAACTCATCGATATCGACATCGAAACCGCCGGGCGCGAACAGCGCAAAGGCAATATTTACAAGGGCATCATTACCCGCATCGAGCCGTCGCTCGAAGCCTGTTTCGTCAATTACGGCGAAGACCGCCACGGTTTTCTGCCGTTCAAGGAAGTCGCCCGCCAGTATTTCCGCGACGGCGTCGACATGCGCTCCGCGCGCATTCAGGACGCCCTGAAGGAAGGCCAGGAACTGATCGTTCAGGTCGAAAAGGAAGAGCGCGGCAACAAGGGCGCGGCCCTCACCACCTTCATCTCGCTCGCCGGCCGGTATCTCGTTTTGATGCCGAACAACCCGCGCGGCGGCGGCGTGTCGCGCCGGATCGAAGGCGACGACCGTCAGGAACTGCGCGAAACCATGGCGCAGCTGCAATTGCCGGAAGGCATGAGCATCATCGCGCGCACGGCCGGCATTGGCCGTTCCGCCGAAGAACTGCAGTGGGACCTGAACTACCTGATGCAGCTGTGGCGCGCGATCGAAGCCGCGTCGCAAAGCGGTTCGGCCGGCCAGCCGATGCTGATTTATCTCGAATCGAGCCTCGTGATCCGCGCGATTCGCGACTATTTCCAGCCGGATATCGGCGAAATCCTGATCGACACCACCGAAATCCATGACCAGGCTCGTGCCTTCATGGATATCGTGATGCCGGACAATGTCAGCAAGGTGAAGCGGTATCACGACGACGTGCCGCTCTTCTCACGCTTCCAGATCGAACATCAGATCGAAACGGCGTACTCGCGCACGGTGCCGCTGCCCTCGGGCGGCGCGATCGTGATCGACCACACGGAAGCACTGGTCGCGATCGACGTGAACTCGGCGCGCGCCACCAAGGGCGCGGACATCGAGGAAACCGCCGCGCGCACCAACCTCGAAGCCGCCGACGAAGTGGCCCGCCAGTTGCGCCTGCGCGATCTGGGCGGCCTGATCGTGATCGACTTCATCGACATGGAATCGGCCAAGAGCCAGCGCGAAGTCGAACAGCGCCTGAAAGACGCGCTCAAGCACGATCGCGCGCGCGTCCAGATGGGCAAGATCTCGCGTTTCGGCCTGATGGAACTGTCGCGCCAGCGTCTGCGCCCGGCCCTGTCGGAAGGCAGCCACGTGACCTGAAGGCAGCCACGTGACCTGCCCGCGCTGTAACGGCACGGGCCACATCCGCGATACCGAATCGTCCGCGCTGCAAGTGCTGCGGATCATTCAGGAAGAAGCGATGAAGGAAAACACCGCGGCGATCCACTGCCAGGTGCCCGTCGAGGTCACGGCCTTCCTGCTCAACGAAAAGCGCTCGGAAATCAACAAGATCGAGTCGCGCTTCAAGGTCAACGTCGTGCTGGTGCCGAACAAGCACCTCGACACCCCGCACTACAAGCTCGAGCGTCTGCGTCACGATGATGCGCGCCTCGACGATCCGCGCGCGTCGTGGAAGATGGCCGAAGAAGCGGCCCGCGAACTGGAATCGGAAACGGGTTACAGCAAGCGCACCGAAGAAGTGAAGCCGAAGCAGGAAGCGGCCGTGAAGGGCATCACGCCTGAAAAGCCGGCGCCGAGCGCGCCCGTGCGCACGCCGGCC
>WNGR01005734.1_pt1 | contig 37107 bp, 32 predicted proteins | sample 5407581 | NCBI WGS metagenome assembly WNGR01 (sample SAMN13153383, study PRJNA577476) | soil metagenome | isolation source: 80 cm soil or saprolite under Garry oak tree replicate 2 | place: USA:California | collected 2016-06-15 | reverse complement strand
AGCCGAACATTCTCTTGCGAATGTAGGTTGAATCGCGCTCGAATGCATCGAAGATCCAGACGAGCGAGTTTCTGATGGAGGAAGGCATTGGCGTGAAGTCGACAGTGACGGAAGCGGGAATGAGCTTACATAATAAAGCGGTCAATGCTTCAGACGACTTCGGCGTATTTCTCGTTAGCGCGATGTACAAATTTTAGGTTGATAATTTATCTTATGTCAAATCAACTATCCCGGCGCTTCCCACACCCGCCACACCCATCAATAACACTCCACAACCTTCCGAAGCTTCTCCGCCGAGCCCCCAAGTCGTTCAAGCCTAATCGTCGCGGTTTGCGCATCACCCTGTTCAAGCAGCACGGCAATCGACAACAACTCGCCCAGCACGCCGCCTCCGTTCAGAATGGCATCCCGGATAACATCGGAAACGGGCAACTCATTGACAAAGACCCGCAATTCCATATGACACGCAACATGCAGTAACGACAACACGCCGGTGAGATATGCCGTGGCCGTCAGTGAACCCGGTACATCCACCAGCGCGTCGATCGCCTCTTCCATGAAATGCGCCCGCCGCTGTGCGAGCAGCGCAAGCGGATCTTCCTCGACCGGAAGCCCGGCCGCATTCGCGTAAAGCAGCAGTCCGCACCAGTGCAGAAGCCTGCGGCTGCCGGCTATCGACAGTGCCTGCTTCAACGATGAAATGCGCTCCGTTTTGCCGTTCGGCTGTTTGCTGCTGTTGGCAAGCCGCAATAGCTGCGCGACCAGCATCGGAGCGCCCTTCAACGCCCGCGCGATACTACCCAGGGGCGCATCGTTGCCGACCAGATCGAACACATGAAGTATGGCCTTCACCGGCGGCATCGAGCGCTTGCCGCTGAACAGCTGTGGCTTCGCAAAATAATAACCCTGCAGCAAATCGCAACCCAATTGAAGGGCAAGCTCCGCGTCCTCCGCACGCTCTACCTTCTCGGCAAGCACGACCTTTCCCGCACGTTTGAATTGGCTGACCAGCTCCGGCAACCCGGCGCGCTCGACGAACGGCCAGTCGATCTTGACGATGTCGATAGATGGAAGAAAGCGCCGGATATCGTCGGTCATGTGCGTGACGTCGTCGAGAGCCAGCTGGAAGCCCGCGCCTCGCAACTCGTTGCATCGTCGCGAGAGGGCCGGCGTCAGTTCGACCGACTCCAGGATTTCCAGAACGAAGCGTGACGCGGGCAGCACATAGGGGTAGTCCGAGAACAGAAAATCGTGCGGGCAGTTCAGAAAGGCGGCCTTGTTCCCGACAAGCCGTTCGAGACCGATGGCGCCCACCGCGCGCTCGACCACCGCAGTCGTGCAGCGCAGGTCGTCCTCGATCCGGACCGCCGCGGTGGGCCCATCCCTGAACAGAAGCTCGTACGCGACAACGCGGCCCGAGCGATCCATGACTGGCTGACGCGCCACGAACACAGCCGTATCGCCTGGTGCTACGGCATCAAGTGGCACTCTGATCACGATGGGTCCCCGTTGAAATCCTGTAGTGGATATGTCGACGCTTTCCTGCCCCGCCCTCGCCGGCTACGCGAGAGGATGGGCACGAGACTGCGCGCCGGCCCGGCGCATAGTCTGCCTGAAAATGGTCGTAGGAGTGATTATGCCGAAGAATCGCCGGCATTCACGCCTGCCTGCAGAACATCGACCCGATCAGCATGCCGGCAATCATTGGAACAGTTTCAAAACGGGAAACCTCGTGAACACTGCTTCGCTCGTCATGGCCGAGCGCTTTTCAACGGCCTCCAGGGCGCGGCTCTCGCCTTCAAGGCATCACGGGCGGATGGTAGGTCAGCGTGCCGGCAAGCGCCCACAACATGAAAAGCACCAGCGGCAGATGCACCACCAGCTGAGTGAACGTGAAGCCGACCACATCCCTCGCCCGTAATCCGAGCACGCCCAGCAGCGGCAGCATCCAGAACGGATTGATGAGGTTCGGCAACGCCTCGGCCGCGTTATACACCGTCACGGCCCAACCGAGGTGCACGTTAAGCGACTTCGCGGCCTCGATAACATACGGCGCTTCAATGATCCACTTGCCGCCGCCCGAGGGCACGAAGAACCCAAGCACCGCCGAATAGAGTCCCATCACAGCCGGAAACGAAGCATGCGAGGAAATCGCCACGAAGAAGTGCGACAGATGATCCGACAGCGGTAAGCCGCCAGGCGCCGATGCTTTCGTGAGCATATAGGCGATACCGCCATACAGCGGAAACTGGATGAGCACACCCGCCACGGACGGCACGGACTTCGCGACGGCATTCAGGAATCGGCGGGGCCGCCAGTTGAGCAGCATGCCGATGAGAAGAAAGACGAAATTGTAGGTATTCAGGCTCGAGATCGCGAGAACGGGATTTTTCGTGCTGAATTCGTGCCACGCCCATATCGCGCCGAGGGCGAAGATCAAGACCGTCACGATCGGGCTGTACTCGAGGAAATCGCCGGGACGCGACGGCTTTTTCAGTGCCAGCCCGGTCTCGTCCAGCGATACGCCAAGGTCGGCCGCCGTCGTCGCACGTGCCCCGCTCGGCGCGGACATGTACGCAATCAGTACGGACACGATCGTCAGGGCCGCAGCCATGAGCATCGACTGCGGCAGGAAGATCGTTTCGGAAAACGGAATGACGCCGGTGATCGAGAGCAGCGTTTTTGGCAGGCTGTCGGGATTCGCCTGCAGTTGCGACGCCGACGAGCTCAAACCAAGAGCCCAGGTGGCGCCCATGCCGAGATAGGCGGCGGCGCCGGCGGCGCGATAGTCCATCCGCAAGTCCGCACGGCGAGCAAGGGCACGAACCAGCAGACCGCTGAAGATCAGGCTGATAGCCCAATTGAAAAGCGATGTGCCGATACTGATCAGCGCGATAAAGGCCACTGCGGATTTTCCGCCTGACGGCAAACGCGCAAGCCAGGCAATGACCTTCGAAGCGGGTGGCGATACCGCGACGACATAGCCCGATATCGCCACAATCGCCATCTGCATCGTGAATGGAATAAGGCTCCAGAAGCCGTCTCCGAAGGCCACGCCCACGCGCTGCACCGGCGCGCCGATTGCGAGCGCGCCGGCGGCGACGACGATCACGGGAATAGCGGCGAAGATATACGGCGCTCCATTCGTCTGCGATAGCTCTTTCATCACGGTTTCCTTCGCTCAAAGATCAAGATTCAATGTTGTTCTGATAAACAAGAGTTGCTGCGGCCAGGTCTTCCAATGCCGTTCCCACTGCCTTGAACACGGTACGCTCCTGACTATCTCTTCTCCCTTCGATAGCGCGTCGGCATAGCGCTGCCAGCGTGCGCGAAACGTCTGCGGGAGTTATCGCACCGCGTGCAAGCGGCCCAAGCAGATCCCCCGATTTTTGCGGCGCTTCGTCGGTATCGACAAAGACGTTTGCGCCTCTGAAACAATCGTCGTCGGCTTCACGCATTTGCGGCGTGAAGCTCCCGATCAGATCGAGATGTGAACCGGGCTTGAGCCACGCTCCGTAAACCACCGGTTCGGTGGCAAGGGTTGCACAGGTCACTACGTCCGCCTGATGGACGCTATCAGGAAGACTTTTGACCACTGCCGCCTCGAAGCCAAGCGCGTTGAGTTGATCTGCCAGCCGCAACGATGCGTCGGGATTCGCATCCCATACTTCCACTTGCGTGATCGGCAAGACACAGCGATAAGCCTGCGGAACGAGACTTCCCACCCGCCCCGCGCCCAGCAGGACCATTCTCGACGCATCTTGCCGCGCGAGATAGCTCGCCGCGAGCGCGGACGCAGCCGCTGTCCGGCGCGACGTGATTTCATTGCCGTCGATCTGAGCCAGTGGTTTCCCCGTATTGGCGTCGTAAAGCATGTACGTCGAATGCAGTCCCGGCAATCCGCGTGCTGCATTTCCGGCATAGATGTTGACTGTCTTGATGCCGAGATAGCGTGCTTCCCGCCATGCCGGCATGATCAACACGGTGCCTTCTTCTCCACCTTCCACCGCGATCTTGTGCGAGTGACGCAGCGGGACATGACAGCCTTCAATGAACATGTCCCGCAAAGCCGGAATCAGTGCGTCGAAGGTCAGCGCTTCTCGCGTGGCGTCAATGTCGAATAACTTCATGGTCTCCCTTTCCCCGATGGCGTTTTCAAGCTTCAATTGCTACTTCGCCTGCAGGAATGGCCTGACAGGCGAAGCACATGCTGGATTCTTCCGGGCCGTGTCCGGTCATATGCTCGACCTTCCCGGCCACCACTTTCACCGCGCAACTCTCGCATTGGCCCACGCGGCAACCGCTCGGCATCCTGATTCCAAGGCTTTCTCCGAAAGCCAGCAAACTCCCCTTCTCAGGCGTCCACTCCGCCTTCGTGTTCGAGCGCGTGAACGAGACGACGAAGCGCTGCGAAGGATCGAGCCTCGGCCTGGCCGGCGAGCGGAACACTTCCCTGAAGATGTCGAAAGGCGGCACGCCACGTTCCTCGAGGCCGGCGGTAATCGCATTCATCATCGGTTCCGGTCCGCAGAAATAGAACCTCGCGCGGCGCTCGACCAGATCCTGATCGACCACATCGCCGGTGAGGTAGCCTTGCATCTGAAAGTCACGCCCGGCTAGTTCATCGAGCGGCTGGGCATAGCAATTGACGACGGTCAGCAACGGCAGCATCTCTTTCAGCTCGGCGATCCGTTGCCGGAACGCGTGCGTCCTGCTGTTCAGGTTCGCGTAGAACAGCCAGCACGGCGGCGCATCCTCGCCAGGATGTTTGATCGATTCCAGATATGAAATGAAGGGCGTGATGCCGATACCGCCCGCGAACATGACAATGGGTTGCCTCGATTTCCGGGGAATAGTGAACGTCCCGCTCGGTGAGCGCAGTGCCACGACGTCACCAACTTTCAGTTCCCGATGGATATGAGCAGACATGAGCCCTTCGAATTCTTTTCCCTCCGCGCTCCGGCCTCGTTGATGGCGAACTGAAATCGAGTACGTGCGTCGGTCTTCCTCGGTGGCGGGCCCGGTTAGTGAATAAGCGCGCGTGGTGCCGCCCTCACCCAGCGTCGGAATGTGCGTCGTGACGTGTTGGCCCGGCAGGTAGTCGGGAAGCGGCCCGCCGTCAGCCGCGCGGAACGTGACGGTCCGCACGCCGACCGCCTCCTCGGTCATGGACGAAACGACAAAGTCGCGAAAACCCTGCCACGTGCGTCGAGCCGGATCAACGGATGGGTCGACAAAAACGTCGCACGGTATCGAGCGAAGCGGAGACGAACCGCTCACCGGGTCGAGCTTCAGAGCTGATACGAGATTGCTGAAATTACTGTTCCTGCTTCCCTCGGTCGGCAATGCATCCATGCCGATCTCGTCGCACGATTGCCACCAGCCATACTCGGCAATGACAACGTCAGGAGCCAGATCGGGCACGATACGCGCCCTGAAGCGCGCCGAACCATTCGACGTTTTGATCAGTATCCAGTCGTCCTCGACAATGCCTTTCGCGGTTGCGGTCACGCCAGCCAGCTCGGCAACAGGATAAGGGGCCCGGCGCCGCAGGCTTGCCAGGCTGCGCTGCTGGCTATGGCAGTAGTAGCCATTCTTCACCGACGTGAGTACGTATGGATACCGTCGCGCGTCGTCTGCCCGTGAATCGATCCCGTGCTGCGGCGGTTCATATTCAGGCACCGCCGCATATCCGTGACGAAGTAGTTTCTCCGAGTACAACTCGACGCGCAGCGTTTCCGTTTTAAAGCCGCGCACGCCGTCGGCGCTCGGCATGGCATAGTTTTTTTCGTGTTGAACGAGCGGACGATAGATGCCTTCCGGATGCGCGCGCAGCATCTCCACATCGAGACCGAGCGGTTCGAGCATATGATTCCATCCAGCCTCGATACTTCCGCCGAAGAACTGCTCCCCCATGCCAAGCCGCACGGCAAGATCCATGACGATTTCATAGTCGGCGCGACTTTCGCCGCGCGGACTGACCATGCGTTGTCTGAGCTGAATCAGTTCGACCGCCCGCTCGTTGATTTCGAAACCAAGCCGCAAGCCTTCCCGCTCCCAAGGCGTGTTAGCCGGCAGCAGAATGTCCGCATAGCGTGACGACGGCGTTTCGAACAGATCGCAGTGCACATGGAAATCAAGCGCGCAGAGCGCCGCATGCGCCGCTTTGCCGTCTGGCTGCGAGGTCACGAGATTGGTGCCGAAAGAGACCAAGGCTCTCACCTTGTAGGGGTGTGCTTCAGTGATGGCGCGGTAAACGTCCCGAGCGGTTACCCATCCCTGCGACGGAGGCCCGATTGGCCGTTCACTCAGACCCAGCGCTTTCGCGCGTTGCTGCGGGCTGAGCAACGCATACGTGCTCACGGCGTTCGCCGGCTGCTTCGCGAATTCGCGATTCGATCCCCGCGTATCGAACGCCCCCGTCAGCGCATACAGTGTCGCGATGGAACGCTCGGTTTGCGTCGCATTCGTATGTTGCGCGACGCCCGACCATGCGTGATACGCGATTCGCTGACGCGGTCCCAGCAGTTTCGCAACCGACACAACCTGGTCCGCATTCACGCCCGTCATCGCTTCCACCTTCTCCGGCGTATAAGGCGCTAATGCCTGCGCAAAGAGATCGAAGGCAGGCACGCACTGGACTTCCATAACGCGGCCCGCCGGATCGCGGACGCTGATGTCGTACGCACCGCTCATCGAAAAGTCGGCCGGCGACGTACTGTCCTCTTCTCCGAGCAGCTCCATCCTCTCTCGCGAGCCGTTCCAGATCGCATACCGGTTCCGGAGCGAGCCAGGATCAATATCTCTCTCACGAAGGAAGCGGCCGTTATCGCGCCGCACGAGTAGCGGCCCATTCGTCCACTGTCTGACAAACGGCTCGTCGATGTTGCCGGTTGCAATCATTTGATGCGCTATGCCCATCGCGAGCGCACCGTCGGTGCCGGGTCGAACCCGCAACCATACGTCGGCTTCGCGGGCCAACGCGGTGGGCCGCGGATCGACCACGATCAGCCGTGCTCCGTTGCGCCGGCCTTTTGCAATCGCGTCCGCCTGCGCCAGCCAGGTATTCGCCGGATTGGTGCCCCACAACAGGATGACTTCGGCATTCTGGTAGTCGGCGGTAGGCAAGCCGCATCCGAATGTGAATACGTGCGCGAAGTCCTTGTGCCAGTTGCAGATCTCCGTGGCGTAACAGATATTCGGACTTCCAAACGACCAGACGAACCGTTCCACCCAATCGATGCTGTCGCTCATCGGCGTGCCGCTTGGCGTGGTGACGCCGAACACAACTGATTCCGCGCCGTTCTCGCTTCTGAAATGGGCAAGATTGCGCGCCACCTCGTCGAGCGCCTCGTCCCAGCTGATCCGCTGCCATCCCGGATCGGCCGCTCCCTTCGGGGCGGTCCGCCGCATCGGGTACAGCAGCCGGTTCGGACTATGAACGAGCTCGGGCGCCGCCTTGCCTTTCATGCACATCGCGCTCCCCGTGGGGTGATGCTCGTCCGGGCGCACCTTGAGCAGCATGTCGCCGCGAACGGTATTCACCGTGCCGCATCTGGAGCGACACAACGTGCAGTAGCCCTTCTTTTCCTGACTCTCCATCGCCGGCTTGTCTCCTTTCACAACGCGATGCTAGGTAGCCGAAATGCCCCTGCCAAATTCATATTTCAGATGCCGTAATATATGATTTATCAATACCTCGAGGAATCAAGAACAGTCCTTTTATCGCTTTTCGCGGTGCTATGATTCGCGCCGCTCCGTCACTCCCTTCTGGGTCGATACCGTGGGAACACACATCACACTTCGTCAGATCGAATACTTCATTTCGGTTGCCGATACCGGTCAGATCTCACGGTCGGCGAACCTGTGCTCGGTTTCGCAATCCTCGATGACGATCGCGTTGAAAAATCTCGAGGACGCGGTCGGCGTTCCGCTACTCTCGCGTCATGCAAAGGGAGTCCGGCTGACGGCGGCGGGCGAGCGCTTTTTGCGGCACGTGCAGTACGCAACGCTTTCTCTGGACAGAGCGGTGGTCGCCGCGCAGGAGGAACCCGAACAGATATCGGGCAGTGTGCGCATAGGTGTTACCGAAACGATATCGGCGTATCTGATGCCCGCGTTACTCTCCGCAATGGCGCAGCGATTCGGCAATCTGGAGATTGAGATCGTTGAAAAAGACCGTGCGTCGATCGAACAGGGACTTGTCGACGAACATCTGGATATCGCGCTGCTGCTGGTTTCCAACACCGCGCAAGTCGACGAACTGAAGTATGAAACGATCCTGCGCTCGCCACGCCGCTTGTGGACGCATCCCGATCATCCGCTGCAGGAGGCGCAGCGCGTCACGCTCGACGACGTCGCGCAAGAGGACTATTTGCTGCTGGATATGGATGAACATGTGCAGACAGTCAGCAAATATTGGGGAAAATACGGCGTCAAACCGCGAGTGCGCCTGCAAAGCAAGTCGATCGAAGCGGTGAGAAGTCTGGTCGCGCTCGGCCAGGGCGTGACGATTCTTTCGGACCTCGTCTACAGGCCGTGGTCGCTGGAAGGGAATCGGATCAGTCGCCGGGATCTGAGCATTTCAGTCCCGACCATGGACGTGGGCGCGGTTTGGCGGCGCACGGGCGCTTTGTCCACGCAGTCGAAAGCGTTGCTCGATCTTTTCCGCTCGTCGAAGAAAGCGGTTCAATAAGCGAGGCCGACGCGCTTCGTCACCGCGGCGCGTGCCGGGATGACGCAGGTTGCGTGCAGCCCGCACCGTTTTGGATAACTCGCGGCACCATTACGGAACACTCTGCCCGCCGCTAAAGCCGCTGGCCCCACGCCCTGCTCCCGCCAACATCTGTCCGTCTGCGACCGTTCCAGCAAAGACAGCGCCGCCGCCCTGCGAATCCGGCCAACTACGGCACGCCTGCGGACACCCTCCGATTACCGGCGCGGAAGTCGCTCAGTCCCGTTCAGGCATGCCTTCCTGCATGTCCGCGACAGGACACCATCATGCGACTGAAAAAGATCCCCACCACCGTCATCACCGGATTTCTCGGCGCCGGCAAAACGACGCTCGTCAATCACATTCTCGACAGCACACGGCCGATGCAGATCGGCATCGTCGTCAATGAATTCGGCGAAGTCGGCATAGATGGTCAACTGATCGTGGCCGACGAGGAAGCGGTCATCGAGATCAACAACGGCTGCGTGTGCTGCACGGTGAGGTCGGATCTCGTGGCGAGCGTCACGCAGTTGCTCGACCGTTTCGGCGAGCGCCTTGAACGGCTCATCGTCGAAACGTCCGGCCTCGCCGATCCCGCGCCGGTCCTGCAAACCTTCCTTGCCGATCCCGATCTGCGCGAGCGCGTCGAACTGGAGTCCGTCGTCGCGGTGATCGACGCGCTGCATGCGGATGCGCAACTGGAGGGCAGCGACATCGCGCGCGAACAGATCGTGTTCGCGGACCGCATCATCGTCAACAAGACCGACGTCGCGGGGCCGGCGCAACTCACCGCGCTTGCCGCAAAGCTTCGCGCGCTCAACCCGACTGCATCGATCGATTTCGCAAACCGATCCTCCATACCTGTCACGGAGCTGCTCGGCGTGCGCAGCTTTTCGCTCGACAACCTGCTCACCCTCGAACCGGACCTGCTCGATGAAGCCGCGCACGATCACGAGCACGACACCTCGATCGCGTCATGCGCGTTCGTCGTGCCCGGTTCGCTGGATGCGGCGCGCTTCAACCAGTGGATCAACCGGCTCGTGCAGTCGCACGGGCAATCGCTTCTGCGCATGAAGGGCGTGCTGAACTTGCACGCCGAAGCGCGCCGTCTGCACTTTCATAGCGTGCACATGCTGCTCGACGCGCGCTTCGGCAACGCGTGGTCGCCGGCCGAAGCACGCGACAGCAAGCTCGTGATGATCGGCCGCAATCTCGACGTCACCCAGATGCGTGACGGCCTGTTCGCTTGCATGCATTGATGGGTCCACCCTTCCCCATTCCGATTCCCTCAACCCTTGGCGTCAAGCCGCGTTTCTTCAAGGAGCAAGCAATGAAAAAGCCCGAGGCATACACCGTCAGCATCGGTCTTCTCGCGGTGGCCGATACCTGGCTTACCGGCACCGTTTTCCCGGTGCCGGTGTGGGTCACCTTTATCGCTTGGGCATCGTTCTTCGTGCTGGGCGGCGGGCGTGCCGGCCTCATCAAAAGCGTCGCGTCGAATCTGACAGGCCTCGTGATCAGTTCGCTGACGCTGCTGTGCATCGCGACGATAAGCAACTCCGCGCTCGGCGCCGCCGTGCTGGTCGGTATCGGCAGCGCGGCGATGGTGCAGGCCTCGAAAGTGAAACTGCTCGACGTGCTGCCGGCAATCGTGTGGGGCTTCGCTTCGACGGTCGGCACCACGGTGGCGACCGGCCATCCCATCACGACCGCCGGTCCCGGCAATCCCGCGCTCATCGCGGCGGCGGCACTGGTGACGGGCGCGCTGTTCGGCTTCGCCTCCGAAGTGCTTGGGGAAGCACTCGCCTTCAAGCGTGAGCCGAAGCTCAGCTAATTTTTCTCATTCTTCTGGAGTACAACGTGAAACTACAGCATTACCTTGGCGGCCTGGAGAATCTCGGTCCGGTCAACGTCGAGACCCGCGTCTTCGTCGATCCATGGGAGAAGCGCATTTTCGGCATTCACACCGCGATGATGGCCGAAAGCGCCCATCTTGCCGATGCGCTGCCGAAGTATCCGGTCAAGACTCTGCCGACCACATTCAAAAACGAGTGGACGTGGGCGTCGCTGCGAACCGGCGCGGAGGACATGCAGCCGTTCGAATACTTCAAGTTCCGCTATTACGAAAAATGGCTGGGCGGCATTTCGCAATTCTTCGTCGACAAGGGCTACATCACCGCCGAGGAACTGGCCGAGAAGACGTCGTTCTACCGCAGCCATCCCGATGCGGCGCTTCCAGAGCGGCCCAACAGCGCGCTCAGCGGGCAGATCGCGGCCTATCTGGAGAAAGGCGATTCGGGCTATCACCCGCTCGAGAAGCCGGCGCGCTTCGCGGCCGGCGACACCTCGATCTCGTCTACCCCGGCGCGTTCTCCTACTTCGTATCGACAGGCGTCGACGGCATCGGCGCGCCGATGCCGGTCTATCGCGTTGCGTTCAGCGCCGCCGACCTCTGGGGCGAAGACAAGAGCGAAGCCAACACCACCATTTATGCGGACCTGTACGAAGCCTATGTGCAGCCGGCCAACTGAACCGCGAGTAAAAAAAATGAGTCACCTGTTTGAGTTTGACGAAGACCGCGAAGCTTCCAGCGCGGCGAAGGTGCGCGCGCTCGAAGCGCTGCTGATCGAGAAAGGCGTGATAGGCAGCGACGCTGTCGATATCGTGCTCGATCACTTCGAAACGATAGCCGGGCCGTTCAACGGCGCGAAGATCGTTGCGCGAGCGTGGGTCGATCCCGCGTACAAGAAGCGGCTCGTCGAGGATACGCCGAAGGCGATCGCCGAACTGGACCTGCCGCTCGGCATGGCCGGCGCCGAAGGCGAGCATATGGCCGCGGTCGCCAACGACGAAGGCGTGCACAACCTGATCATCTGCACGCTGTGTTCCTGTTATCCGTGGCCGGTATTGGGTTTGCCGCCGTACTGGTATAAGGATCCGGTGTTTCGCGCCCGTGGCGTGCGCGAGCCGCGCGCCGTGCTGCGGGAATTCGGCGTCACGGTTCCTGACACGAAAGAGGTGAAGGTGTGGGACAGCAGCGCGCAAATCCGCTGGTTCGTCGTGCCGGAGCGCCCTGCGGACACCGAGCATCTGACCGAGGAACAGCTCGCCGCGCTCGTCACCCCCGAATCGATGATGGGCGTCGCGCTTGCCGCCGCGCCCTCCGCTGTCTAGGAGACCGCCATGTTCACGCGCTTCGAGGAATACGCCGCCGCTTCCATGCTCGGCGAGGCCGACTCGCCGCCACGCGTCGACGGAAAACTGCTGTTCACGAACCGCTGGGAGCGGGATGTATTCGGCCTCGCGTTGTCGCTCTCGAAGGCCGGCTGTTTCGAGTGGGAAGATTTCCGTCAATGCCTGATCGCGGCGATCGGCAGATGGGAAACCCGCGGCTGCGCAAACCAGCCGGCGTGGGACTACTACGAACGCTTTCTCGAAGCGCTGCTCGACGTGCTCGGATCCCGTGCGGTCCTTTCGTCAACCGAGCTCGCGCAGGTGCTCGTCGCGCGGCGCCCCGCCGGATACGCCGAGGCAGCGGGCCGCATGAATCCAGGCATCACTAACTGAGTGTTTTAACGTCAACAAGGAACCGCCATGCATACCGCTCTCGCCAGACTTCCCGCCACGGGCTCGACGCGCCGGAAGGTCGTTTCAATGTACGTCGCGCTCGCGCTTATCAACATTTTCGCGTGGACGTGGGCATGGATCGTCCTGCGCTCGTCGCCCGCACTCCTCGGTACGGCGTTTCTCGCATACAGCTTCGGGCTGCGCCATGCGATGGACGCGGACCATATCGCCGCCATCGACAACGTCACCCGCAAGCTGATGAACGACGGCAAGCGCCCCGTCGCAGTCGGGTTTTTCTTCGCGCTCGGCCACTCGCTGATCGTCGTGATCGGCGCCGCGGCCGTCGCGCTGGCAACCCGGGCGCTGGCCGATCATTTCGAAGCCTTCAAGGAAACCGGCGCGGTGTTGGGCACGTTCGTTTCGGCGACCTTTCTGATCACCATCGGCATCATCAATGTCGTTGTGCTCGCCGGGCTTTTCCGCGCGTTTAAACGGCTGCGCAACGGCGAGCGGCAAGACCGCGACGCACGGCTCACGCAGTTCGGCGGCAACCTGCTCGCACGGGTGTTCAAGCCGCTGTTCGGCCTGATCCGTTCGAGCGCACTGATGTTTCCGCTCGGCATCCTGTTCGGCCTCGGCTTTGAGACGGCCACCGAAGTCGCGCTGCTCGGCACGTCCGCGGCGCAGGCGTCCGCCGGGTTTTCAATGTGGACGATCCTGATGTTTCCATGCCTGTTCGCCGCCGGCATGCTGACCATCGACACCACCGACGGCATCCTGATGCTCGGCGCGTATGGTTGGGCCTTCGTCAAGCCGCTGCGCAAGATTTACTACAACATTACAATCACGCTGCTGTCCACCGCGGTCGCGCTGCTGATCGGCGGAGTCGAAGCGCTGAAACTCGCGAGCCAGACGCTGAGTCTTTCCGGTCCATTCTGGAGCGTGGTGGACGCGGTCAACGAGCACTTCGGCATGCTGGGCTACGCGATTGTCGGGATATTTATTATCGGCTGGCTCGCGTCGAGTTTGCTCTATAAACTCAAAGGCTATGACCGCGACGTGGCGTCTGCCTGATCGCCGCCATTAGCGTTCGCGATTTCGTCCCGACGTTTCATTCACTGCAGCGGATACCCAGCGATGAAGCAGATCAAAGTAGGCATGATCCTCTTTCCCGGCTTTCAACTGCTCGACATCGCCGGGCCCAAGGACGCGTTCGCCGAGGTCAAGATACTGAGCCGCGGCGAGTGTGAATATGAAATGCTCACGGTCGGCACCACGCGCGGCAGCGTGCGTTCGTCAAGTGGTTTGACGGTCGTGCCGGATCGAACCATCTTCGACACCTGTCCGGATTTCGACACGGTCATCGTGCCCGGCGGCCTCGGCATCTTCGAAGCGTTCGACGATCCGGCGCTCAGCGACTGGCTCAAGGCGCAGTACAAAAGATCGCGCCGCATGTCCGCGATCTGCAACGGGCTGTTCGCGCTGGGCAGTGCCGGCCTGCTCGATAACCGGGTCGTGACGACGCACTGGATGGACGTGCCGCGGCTCGCGTCGACCTTTCCGAGAGCGCGGATCGAACCCGATCACATTTATGTGCGGGACGGTCGCATCTATACGACGGCCGGCGTCACCGCCGGCATCGACCTGTCGCTTGCGATGATCGAGGAAGACTTCGGAAGAGCCATGGCGCTCGACGTCGCCAAATATCTGATCGTTTATCTGCGCCGCGCGGGCGGTCAGTCGCAGTTCAGCCCGCTGCTGGAATCACAGGCGGCGCCAGGCTCGCAAACGGTCGCGCTGCAGGAATACATGCTGGAAAACCTGCATATCGAGCACACCGTCGGTTCGCTCGCCGCGCGCATTCACATGAGCGCCCGCAACCTGGCGCGCACCTTCACGAAAGAATGCGGCGTCACGCCGATCACGTTTCTGAACAACGCGCGCATCGACGCCGCCCGCCGTTATCTCGAAGCCACCGACTTGCCGCTGCGGGAAATTGCCAGGCGGTGCGGCTTCGACGGCACCGACGGCTTCCGGCGCACCTTCCACCGCCGGCTGCAGATCAACCCGGCGGATTACCGCGAGCGCTTCAAGTCGCGTGACGTGGCCGCACAAGACGAGGAGCCGGATGCGCCGCCATCCGAGCGCGTCGCGCGCCCGCGGCACTCCCAAAGCGTGCCTGGAAACCATGTCGCCGGTTAAACACTGCCGGTCTTCCCCATCTGAACCAGCATCTGCCCGATATCGCCAGGAGGGCAACGCTTGCGCATCCGCATACAGTTCGTATACTTAGCGTATAACTTCTTGCGAGACAGCGTGAACACCACCTCCCCCGTCAATTCAGAAAAACTGGGCGAACTGGCTTACCAGACCCTGCGCCGGATGATTCTCGACAAGGCGCTGCGCAGCGGCGGCCCTGTCGTTGAAGGACGGCTTGCCGAAGAACTCAACATCTCACGCACGCCGATGCGCGAGGCGTTGCTGCGTCTCGAGGGCGAAGGCTTGCTGGTGCGCGCGGGCGCGCGCTCCTATTCCGTGCGCTTCGTCAGCGCCCAGGAATATTTTCAGGCAATGAAGGTACGCGAACTGCTGGAGCCCGAAGCGATCGGGCTCGCCATCGGCAAGATCGAGAAGAAACAGATTCAACAACTGATCAAGAAGATCAAGGCGCTCAGCAGCGGCCAGCAGGAGCAGGCGCACTGGCAGATCGACGATCAGGTCCACACGCTGATGGCGCGCGCGAGCGGCAACGACGTGCTGGCCCGCATGATCGACGTGGTCCGCACGAACAGCCGCTTGTTCGAACTCGTCACGCCGTTTAACCGCATCGAGGAAGATCGCGCGGAACATCTCGCGATTCTCGAAGCCTTTGCGGCTGACAACGCTGAAGCGGCGCGCGCGGCTATGCGCACGCATTTGCAGAACCTGCGCCGCTTCGTACTCGAACGGCTCAGCGAAGGCACCTATGGCTGACTTCCGGTTCATGAACCGGAAGCCTGGCGGAACAGGCAAAGTGGAAAAAAGCCTGCGCGCGAGCGCCGCATCAATGACGCAGTATCTTGCCGACGAATTCGCGTGTGCGCGCTTCGCGCGGCGCGTCGAATACCTGCTTCGGCGTGCCGGTCTCGATCACGTGACCGCCCGCCATGAACACCACTTTCGACGACACCTCGCGCACGAAGCTCATTTCATGCGACACGATGAACATCGTGATTCCATCCAAGGCGAGCGCGCGAATCGTATCGAGCACTTCGTTGACGAGCTCAGGATCGAGCGCGGCCGTGACCTCGTCGAGAAACAGCACCTTCGGCTTCAACGCAAGCGCGCGTGCGATCGCCACCCGCTGCTGCTGGCCGCCGGACAACTCGTCAGGATAGGCGCGCAACCGGTGCGCGAGACCGACCCGCGTGAGCAGCCTGATCGCGTCTTCCTCGACTTCCTTGCGCGGCCAGCCTTTGATCCTGGTCGGCGTGATCATGACGTTGTCCAGCACCGTCATGTTCTGGAACAGGTTGTACTGCTGGAACACGATCGCGATGTCCGAGCGCAGCGCGCGCACGGCGGCCTTGTCGGCGTAGTTCACTGCGGCGCCGTTCAGATGCACGCTGCCGTGCTCCGGCGGCAGCAGCCCCATCAACACGCGCAGCAACGTGCTCTTGCCCGATCCGGATGGTCCGATCAAGCTGACTATCTCGCCCTTTTCGACCGAGAGATTGATTCTCTCCAGCACCGTGTGCGGCCCATAGGAAGCCTTCAGGTCAACGATTTCGAGTTGCGGCAAGTTTCTTCTCCATGCGCTTACCGAAGCGCGACAGCGGATACGACATCAGGAAATACAGCGCCAGAATCGTCCCGTAGACGACCCACGCGGAAAAGCCCTTATTGTTGAGCACCTTGCCGGCCGACGTGAGTTCCATCACGCCGATCTGCGAGGCCAACGCGGTGTCCTTGATGAACATGACGAAAAAGCCGAAGGTGGGCGGGATGATCACGCGCCATGCCTGCGGCACGATCACGTAGCGCAGCGTCTGAACGTAGCTGAAGTTCAGCGTGCCGGCGGCTTCCCACTGGTTCACGTGAACCGACTCGAGACCGCTTCGCACGATCTCGCCAAGATACGCCGACGCGATCAGGCAGACACTGACGAGCGCCACCGCAAAGGTCGACAGATTCGCGCCCGACGACTGGCTCGCGAAAAACACGAGCATTAGCGTGACAAGAAACGGAATACGCCGGAACAGCGCGCAATAGGCGAACATGATCGCGCGCACCGGCGCCATTGCGCGCGAACGCGTCACCCTCAGCACCGCGACGACGAAACCTGAAACGAATCCGGCGAAACATCCGATTACCGACAGCACCAAGGTGGCGGCGAAGCCTTCGAGCAACAGCAGCAGGTTGTAGTATGAAAACAGCTGGGTGAGTTGAGCCATGGTCGAAACGAACATCAGAATACCTTTATCTTCGCGCGGCACACGTGGCGCCCGAACATCGCCAGCGCGAAAGTCGCCAGCAACGTCACCGCGATGTACATGACGGCGGCCACGCTGAACGCTTCAACCGAAAGATAAGTCTGCGAACTGAGGTTGTACGTGCGCCCGGTCAGTTCCTCCACGCCGAAGATCGCCGCCATCGAGGTGCCGAGCGTCATCACGATGAACTGGTTCGACAGCGGCGGAAACATCACCTTCATCACGTGCGGAAAGATCACATGGCGCACGATCTGCGGTGTCGAAAAACCGAGCACTTCGGCCGCTTCGATCTCCGCCCAGCGAACCGACGCAAAGCCGGCCCGCTGGATTTCGCACAGGTAAGCGCCCGCGTTGAACGTGGCGCCCAGCAGAACCGCCGTGAATGGCGAGAGCGTGATGCCGATCTCGGGCAACGCGAAGAACAGAAAGAATATCTGCACGAGTTGCGGCGTATTGGTCGCGAAAGTCACGTAGGCCGTGACCACATGCCGCAACGCAGCCGGCCCGTAGCGCAGGATCGACGCGCAAACCAGGCCGAGCAGCATGCCCATGCCGAATGCGAGTACCGCGATCTGCAAACTGAGCCATGCACCGCCGAGCAGATACGGCCATTGTTCGAGGATGGGCCCGAAGTGAAGCGTCATCGAATCAGGCCTCCTTGCGGCAAACTTGTACAGCGCTCATCGGCCGATAGCGGCACACCGCGCCGCAGTCGATTAATCACGCTCATTGCGCCGCGGCCATCGCCGGAGCAGCGGTCGGATCGTGCAGCATCGGGCTGCCGAACCATTGCTTCCAACGGGCAGCCACGAAGCCGCTCTTGTGCAGCGTCGCGATCTCCTTGTTCAGCCGCTCGGTGAGTGCTGTGTTGCCCTTCTTCACGCCGATGCAGTCGTAATCCACTTCGATCGGCTCGTCCACCACCCGCCATTTCGTCGAATAGTTCTTCGTATAGCTGAGCATGAAGTCGAGCACGTCGATCAGCGCGTCCGCACGCCCCTGCGCGATCGTGCGCACGGCATCCGGATAGTTGTCGAGCAGCAGCAGTTGCGCCTTCGGCAACTTCTCCTGAATCAGCTTGACCGGCGTCGTGCCGCGCACCTGAACCAGCCGCACCGACGGATCGTTCAACTGGGTCCAGTCCTTATAGGGTTTGTCCTGCGTCGTCAGCACGCCGAGCACTTCCGTATTGACCGGCTCGGTGAAGTCGATCACCTTCAGGCGGTCGGCGTTGCGCGTCATGCCGCCCATTACGGCGTCGATCTTGTCGGTCATGAGGAACGGCACGCGATCGTTCGAGCCGACCGGCACGATTTCCAGCTTCACGCCGAGGGAATCCGCAATTTTCCTCGCGATATTGACATCGAAACCGTCGATGTTGTTCTTCGCATCATAAACGCCGAGCGGCGGCAGGTTCGGGTTGATGCCGAATACGATCTTCTTCGACGCGAGGATTTCGTCCAGCGTACGCGCGCCGGCGTCGAGTGAGCCGAACAGCGCGCATGCCGCGATGCCGACGGCGAGCATGCGGCTCAGGATGATCGAGGGTTTCATTCGTGGACTCCGTAAGCGTTACATGAGGTGAAGGATTCAGCTACCCGGACGAGGCGTTCGCAAGGCCGTTCTTTTTTGACCGACTTTGCGTATACGTATCGTATACGTTAGTATCAAATCATCGCCTAAATTACTTGTCAAGCGAGGTTCGGGCCGATGTCCGGAGAAGACGCAATGCGCATCCCTTGTACGAAAAGCTCACCCACGGTCGAGCTGTTTCTTGATGGTCAGAGCTTTCCGGCACGAGCCGGCGAGAGTGTGGCGGCGGCGCTGTTCGCATGCGGCAGGAAGATACTGCGCACGAGCCCTCGCCTGCATCAGGCGCGCGGCATGTTTTGTCTGATGGGTTCGTGCCAGGAGTGTCTCGTGATAGTGGACGGGCGCCGGGTGCTGGCTTGTCAGACGCCTGTCACCGGCGGCTTGCGTGTCGAAACCGTTGCGGAGACCGGCACCGATGCCTGAGTTCGACGTAGCGGTGCTCGGCGGCGGCCCGGCAGGCGCGCACGCGGCGATTGCCGCCGCGACTGCGGGACTGAAGGTCGCGCTGTTCGACGAGAACCCGGCCGCGGGCGGGCAGGTGTATCGCGCGCCGATCGAAGGCGCTGCATCGCCGGGCAGCGCGGATCAGGAGGCAGGCGACGCGTTGCGCCGTGATCTGGCCGCGAGCGGTGTCACGAGATTCTTCTCTCATCCCGTATGGGCCGTAACCGGCGACTACCGTATCGACGCAACAGGCCCGCACGGCCCGGTCGGTTTCGCCGCGCGCGCGCTGATCGTCGCTGCCGGCACCACGGAGCGTGTCGTTCCGTTCGAAGGTTGGACCACACCCGGCGTGATCGGTCTCGCTGCCGCCACCATTCTGTTGAAGTCGCAACACATGCTGCCCGGCAAGTCGACGCTCGTCGCCGGCTGCGGTCCGCTGCTCGCCGCCGTGGCGGCCAAAACGATCGAAGGCGGCGGTAAGGTCGAGGCCATCGCTGATCTTGCCAGTAACGCTGACTGGTTCCGCACCCTGCCTGCCATGCTCGCGCGTCCCGATCTGCTGCGCCAGGGATGGCGCTGGTGGAGTACGATCCGCCGGGCAGGCGCGCGAAGATATGCGCGTCACACGGTCGTGCGCGTCGAACCGGCCGGTGAACAACTGCGCGCGACGCTCGCCCCTTGCGATGCAAGCGGGCGTCCCCTCGAAGGCAAGCGCAGAACTGTGATCGCCGATTGCGTCGCGGTCGGCCACGGGCTCACGCCGTCCACTGAAATCACGCGTCTGTTGCGGGCACAACATCGTTACTCACGCAGCGCGGGCGGCTGGATCGCCGTCGCCGATCAGGATGGGCGAACTTCGCGCCCTCGTCTTTATGTCGCGGGCGACAGCGCCGGCATTGCCGGTGCGGACGCCGCCGCGAAGCACGGCACGCTGGCCGGACTCGCTTGCGCGCTCGACCTCGGCGCGCAAGCACCGGAACGGCTGCGAAGCCTCGTCGAAATATCGCGCAACGAATATCGGCAGGCCGCGCGTTTCGGGCATGCGATGGCGGATCTGATGGCGCTGCGCCCCGGCCACGTCGACAGCATCGCAACCGACACGATCGTCTGCCGCTGCGAGGACGTGACGCGCGCCGAAATCGACGCGGCCTTCGACGCCGGCGCATGCGACGCCAACCAGCTCAAGGCATGGACACGCTGCGGCATGGGCCCCTGCCAGGGGCGCACTTGCGGCGACGTTGCGGGCGAGCTGCTCGCGCGCCGTGCGCACGACCCCTCGCGCGAACGCGTCGGTTGTTTTTCCGCACGCACGCCGCTGCGCCCCGTCACGATCGAAGCGCTAACCGGCGACTACACCTACGACGACATCCCTATTCCCAAGGCTGCGCCGCTATGAACGCACCGGCTGAAACACTGCACGGACCGTTCGACGCCGCCGTGGTCGGCGGCGGGGTGATGGGCTGCACGACCGCGCTGTTCCTCGCGCGCGCCGGCATGCGGGTGGCCGTGCTCGAGCGTGACGCGCTGTGCCGCGCCGCTTCCGGCGTGAACGCCGGCACGCTGACCCTGCACATGACGCGCGCGGCGCTGGTGCCCTACGCGATCCGCGCATGGCGGATGTGGATGGAGACAGACCGGTGGCTCGGGCAAGGCGTGCTGGCTACCGCCGCGCCGGGTCTTTCGCTCGCATTCACCGAACCCGAACGGGAATTGCTCCGGGCTCGCGTCGCGGCCCGCCGCGAATACGGCGCGCAAATCGATCTGCTGGAGCGCGACGCCGCGCTAGCCGTCGAACCCGGACTCAATCCCGCGATGCTGGAGGCCGCGTTCTGCGCGACCGACGGTTTCGCGAGCGCGTATCTGACCGGCCGCGCGTATCACGCGGCGTTGCGCGAAGCCGGCGTGCGGATTGTCGAGCAGACACCGGCAACGCGGATTGATCAGGTGAACGGAATTTACCGCGTGTACGGCGCCGAAAGCACCGGCATTCCGCTTCGCATCGACGCGACACGGCTCGTCATGGCCGGTGGCGTATGGCTCGAACCGCTGCTTGCGATGCTCGACGTGCACATTCCCGTGAAGACGCTCGTCAACCAGTTGATCGTCACCGAACGCATGCCGCCCATCATGCGTTCGGTGCTCAGCATCGCGAACGGTCTGCTTTCGATGAAGCAGTTCGCCAACGGCAGCGTGCTGATCGGTGGCGGCTGGCAAGGCGTCGGCGATCGCGTTCAAGGCCCCGTGGAAACCATTCCACAGAACCTGACCGGTAATCTGCGGCTGGCGCAGCACGTGATTCCCGCGCTCGCGAAAGCGCGCGTCGCGCGCATCTGGCTTGGGCTCGAAGCCGAAACAGCCGACGCGATGCCGATGATCGGCGCACTGCCCGGCATGAGCGACGCCTGGGTCATCGGCTGCGTGCATTCCGGCTACACCAGCGGCCCCTACATGGGAAAGCTGCTCGCGCAAACGATGCTCGGCGAAACACCCGAGTTGCCCCTATTCGATCCCGCGCGACTCGTGGTTCAAAGCGCCGCGCCCGCCGTTACTCCTCGAGAAAAAACCGAATGATTCCCTCGCACGACGCCCCCTTCAACGGCATCTATGCCGCCACCCTTTGTCCGCTCGACGCCCAGGGCCGCCATCTTGACGAAGCCGCGCTCGCCCGCCATCTGCAGGACGTCGCGGCGGTCGACGGTATCGTCGGCTTGCTGATCAACGGGCACGCCGGCGAGAACTTCGCGTTGTCGCGCGACGAGAAGCGACGCGTGGTGGAGATCGCGCACAGCGAGTGCGGCGATCGCTCGATCATCGTGGCAGGCGTGAACTCGGAAGACAGCTACGAAGCGCAAGCCCATACCGACGATGCAAAACGCGCGGGCGCTGACGCATTGCTGCTGTTCCCGCCGTTCTCATGGGCACTGTCCACCGATCTCGACACGGTCGTCGCGCATCACCGCATCGCCAATGCCCACGCCCGCTTGCCGATGATGCTGTACCAGGCGGGCGTGAGCACCGGCGCGATGGCGTACACGGAGCCCATGCTCGCGGCGCTGGTCGATTTGCCGGAAGTCGTGGCGATCAAGGAAGGCAGTTGGGAAACCGCCGCTTATGAGGGAAACCGGCGCTTCGTCAAAGCGGTGGCGCCGCACGTCGCCGTCATGGCATCCGGCGACGAACATCTGTTCACATGCTTTGCGATCGGCACCGAAGGCAGCCTCGTGAGTCTCGCCGCCGTCGTGCCGGAACTGATCGTGGCGCTCTATCGCGCGGTACTGCGTGGCGACCTCGGCGAAGCGCAGCGGCTTCATGCCCGCATCTATCCGCTCGCGAAGGCCATTTACGGCACCGCCCCAGGATCGCATGCGAGCGCGCGGCTCAAGGCCTGTCTTCATCTGCTCGGAAAATTTCCGCATGCGTCGATGCGCCCGCCGATTCCGCGGCTCTCTTCCGCGGAAACAACCCGCCTTGAAGACGCACTCTCGATTGCCCTCGAACACGCCCGGAGCGATTCATGACTCACAGCACGACCCTCACCCTTATCCGCGGCGGCCGCCTGATCACCGCAGTGGACGACTACGTCGCCGATATCCTGGTCGAAGGCGAACGCATTGCCTGTATCGGGCAGCAACTGGAAGCCGGTCCGGACACCAGGGTGATCGACGCGAGCGGCCTGCTGGTGTTTCCCGGCGGCGTGGATTGCCATACGCATATGGAGAACACGTTCGGGCCTTCGGTGACTTGCGATAACTTCGCCTCCGGTACTCGCTCGGCCGCTTTCGGCGGCACCACGACGATCATCGACTTCGCGTTGCAGAATGCCGGCACGAGCCCGCTCGACGCCATCGCGAGAGCCCAGTCGAAAGCCGCCTCTGCGGCGAGCATCGACTACGGCTTTCACGTGATCGTCACGCATGTGGATGACAACGTGCTGGCCGACATGCAATACGCGATCCGTCACGAGGGCGTGTCGAGCTTCAAGATGTTCATGGCGTATCCGGGCACCGTCATGTCCGACGACGCCACGATCTTCCGGGCGATGCGCATGGTCGGTCAGCACGGCGGCATGATCGCGCTGCACGCCGAGAACGGCACCGTCATCGACCTGCTGATTCGCGAGGCGATCGCGCAAGGGCATACGTCACCACGCCATCACGCGCTGACGCGTCCCGCGATCATGGAAGGAGAAGCCACGCATCGTGGCATCAAGCTTGCCGAACTCGCCGAGGCGCCGGTGTACTTCGTTCACCTGTCGGCGAAGGAAGCGCTCAAGCACGTCATCGAGGCGCGCGATCTCGGCATTCCGGTGTTCGCGGAAACCTGCCCGCACTACCTGTTCTTCGACGAATCCGCCTACGCCGACGACAGCTTCGATCTGGCGCGCTACGTGATGAGTCCGCCGTTGCGCTCGAAAGACGCGCAGAACGCGCTGTGGACCGCGCTCAAGACCGACGACCTGCAACTGATCTCGACCGATCACTGCCCGTATTGCATGAAGGAAGGCCATCGCGGCAACGTCAACCAGAAGCCGCTCGGGCGCGACGACTTTTCGCAGATCCCGAACGGCGTGCCGGGGGTCGAAACGCGCATGACGGTGGTCTACGATGGCGGCGTGCGGACCGGCCGGATTTCGTTGAACCGCTTCGTCGAATTGACGTCGACGGCGCCCGCGAAACTGTTCGGACTGTTTCCGAAGAAAGGCACGCTCGCTATCGGCAGCGACGCGGACATCGTGCTATTCGATCCCGACGAAGGGCACACGATCAGCGCCCAGACGCAGCATAGCGATTGCGACTTCACGCTGTTCGAGGACCATCGAGTGACGGGGCGCGTGAAGAAAGTATTGCTGCGAGGCGAACTGCTGATCGACGACGGCGAATGGGTGGGCCGCATCGGACAGGGCCAATTCGTCGCGCGCGGCGAACTGGGCGGGTACTGGTAAGCGCGATGCCGATCTACGACTACGAGTGCACGCAGTGCGGTACGTTCGACCAGATGCGAAGCGTAGCCGCGTCCGCGGTGTGGCGCGCCCGCCCCCCGGATTCAGGGCGGCCTGCCCATTGTGTTGAGGCATAACGGCAACGCGTCGCAGGCCGAAGACGGCGCCTATCTGGCCAGCGGGCGTCCCGGTTGCCTTTTCTGCCGCTGAGTGCCGGCTTCGCGTGGACAGTCCGTCGGGAACAGTTGAGAGCAACCGCCCGATCGAACGTCCCGCACACGGCCTAGAACGCGTGCTTCATGCCGATGCGCACGTCGGTCTGCGTGTTCGAGGTGGACGGCGCGAAGCTGTAGCCGATCACCGCGTTCACGCCATCCGATGCGCGCAGGTAGTCGCCGGAAATATAGACGTCCGTGCGTTTGGACAACAGGTAATGCAGCCCCAGCGATCCCTGATTCCAGTGATTGCCCTCAAAGCGCGTGTGCTGATAGCCGCCGTACAGCGCGAGCGCCGGCGTGAAGTTGTACGATGCGCCGCCTTCATACACCTGCATATGCGAGGTTTGGCCCAAGCCCTTGATCGTCGTATACTTGAAGTCGCCGGTGAGCATCAGCTTGCCGATCGTATAGGCCGCGCCGATTCCGAACGCCCCTTGCTTATCGACCGGAAAGGATGAGGCGCTATACAGGTCGGTCACCGCGCCGGTTGCCGGATCGACCGAAACCGTCGGCCGGCCGAGGAAGGTGCGCGTGCCGATCATCGCGTACGGGTCGAACGCATAGATGCCGTACGGATTGTTCAGTTGCGTGTACGCCGCGCCCATATTGAACGGGCCGTGGTCATAATGCGCGCCCACGCTCCATGCGCTCTTCTGATGGAAGTCGCCGGCGGTATTGCCGAACGAGTACATGCCGCCGAACGTGAAGCCCGAAAAATCGCTCGACAGGAACTTGATCGAGTTCGGCAGACGGTCGCCGTTCATGCGGTCGAAGTCGCCCTGGTGGATCGCGTAGCCGCTCGCCCATGCGGAGATGTTGTACAGATAGACGAACTCCTCGGTCATGTCGAGCTGGTTGCCGAACGACAACGTGCCCCACGAGTTCTTCAGGCCGACATAAGCCTGGCGCCCGAATTCGGCGCCGCCGAATCCAAGTTGCCCATTGCCGAGGTGAAAACCCGATTCGAGCACGAATACCGCCTGCAAGCCGCCGCCGAGATCTTCCACGCCCTTGAAGCCGATCCGGTTGCCGTACGAAATGCCGTCATCGAATTTGAACTGGTGTGCGCCGCCGGCGTTGTTCACGTAAGTGATGCCGGCGTCCAGTATGCCGTATAGCGTGACGCTGCTTTGCGCATGAACAGCCGTCGGCGCGCATACGGCGCTTGCCGCGAGAGCGAGTCCCGAAAGACTGGCGGCATTTCTCTTCTTCATCTAGATTCTCCCCTGCTCTTTGCCTGCGTATTTCGTTGGATAAAGCGATCCCTGTCGCGCGTTGTATTTCAACGCGCGGCGCTTCTCGCATGAAGGCAGTTCGAAACCGGCTGGGACTGACTGAAACGGAGTGGAGCTATCGTCGATGCCTGCAATCCGCGATGGCTCGCCCGCATCGACGGGTCAAGAATAAGGGTCCAGATTTATGAGGATTCAACCGGATGCGACATGAATCTGTCGCGCTGCGACCTCCTGGTTAGCAATGCCGCTTTTATTTCACGCCGAGAGCGGTTTGCACTGCTTGCAAGCCATTGGCGCCGCCGGCGGTGTTCACGCCGTCGAGCCATGACTTCAACAGTTCCGGGTGACGCTTGAGCGCTTCGGTAGCCGCTGCATCGACGCCGGTCTTCTTCTCCAGTACCTCGGTGATCACACCGTTTTCCAGATCGACATTGAACGTGAGCTGTTTGAAGAAGCGCCCCACATTCGGGCACTGCGCGGCGTAACCGCTGCGCGCCACCGTATTGACCGTGGCGCCGCCGTAATTCGGCCCGAAGTACCTGTCGCCGCCGTCGAGATAGGTCAGCTTGAACTTCGTGTTCATCAGATGCGGCTCCCAGGCGAGGAACACGATCCACTTCTTCTCGCGCGCGGCGCGCTCCACCTGGGTGAGCATGCCGGTCTCGCTCGATTCCACGACCTTCCAGTTGCCGAGGCCGAACGCCTTGTCGTCGACCATCTTCTTGATGTTCTGGTTGGCCGGCGCGCCTGGTTCGATGCCGTAGATCTTGTTGTCGAACTTGTCGGCGTTCTTCGCGAGGTCCGCGAACGAATGAACGCCGGCGGCCGCCACGTAGTCGGGCACCGCGAGCGTGAACTTCGCGTTGGTCAGATTCGAATGCACGACCTCGATCGATTTCTCATCCTCGAACGGCTTGACGACCGGCGCCTGCGCCGGCATCCAGTTGCCGAGGAACACGTCGATCTGCCCTTTCTTCAAGCCCTGATAGGTGATCGGCACCGATAGATTCGCCACTCTCTGCGTGTAGCCGAGCGCCTTCAACAGAACGCCGGTCATCGCATTGGTCGCATCGATGTCGGTCCATCCCGGTCCCGCCATGTTGACCTGCGTGCACGACTGCGGCTCGGCGGCCGAAGCAAAAGTGGCCGCGGCGCAGAACAGCGCGGCGCCGGATACGGCCTGTTTCAAGAGCTTTTTCATCATGTCGGCTTCCTGTAGGTGGGGTGAATCATGAGCGGGACACTGAGCGGCACGCTAGTGCGCGACGGCGGGAAAGCGCGCCATCGCCTCGAGCGTATCGAGATCGGTGTGGTTGCGCATGTAGCGCTGGCTCGCGTCGACCAGCGGCTGCCAGTCCCACGATGCAACCGTGCCCTGTGTCGTGGCCGCGAAATGAAAGTGTCGGCGGCGCTGGCTTTGCAGGACTTCGTCGTGCAACGCGGCGAGATTCCAGCATTGCGCGATTTCCTCGCGCAGCGCCGCGACTTGCGGCGCGTATTCGGGACGTGCGGCAAGGTTCTCGCGCTCGAGCGGGTCGGCCGCAACGTCGTATAGCTGATCCGGATCGGCCGGCGTGTGGATGAACTTGAAGCGCCCACGCCGCAGCATCACGATCGGCGCTATCGCGCCTTCCGCCAGGTATTCGCCAATAGCTTCGTCATGACCGTCACCGGTGCCGAGCAGATGCGGCACGAGGCTTTGTCCATCGAGCGAATCGGGCCACGCGGCGGGCAGCTCGCCACGCGCCAGTTCGACCAGGGTGGGCAATAGATCGAGATGCGATACCGACGCCTCTACGCGATGCGCGTCGAACTGCTGCGGCGCATGCACGATCAGCGGCACGCGGCAGCCGCCTTCGAAGAAGGTCATCTTGTACCAGAGGCCGCGCTCGCCGAGCATCTCGCCGTGGTCCGACGTCACGACGATCACCGTGTCTTTGGCGAGGCCCGATTGCTCGAGCGCATCGAGGATCGCGCCGAACTGGTCGTCGACATAGGAAATCGCACCATAATAAGCGCGGCGCGCATTGCGGATTTGCTGGTCGGTCGGCGGCGTGCGGTCGGTTTCGCAGACGTGCCGCAAGCGCTTCGAATGGGGATCGGCTTCGTCGAATGAATCGCGATGCATGGGCATGTCGATGTCTTCGTCGGGGTACATGTCCCAGTACTTTTGCGGAATCGCATACGGGTCGTGCGGGTGCGTCAGCGAGGCGACCAGGCAGAACGGCCTTGCGTCTCTACCGGCATGACGCTCGCGCGCGATGTCGAAGAGCTTTTGACGCGTGGTGAACGTGACTTCATCGTCGAAGTCGAGCTGATTGGTACGCACGCACGGACCCGCGTCGATCACCGAACTCATGTTGTGATACCACGTGGGGCGTGCTTCGAAATCGTCCCAATTGGGCGTCCAGCCGAAATCGGCGGGATAGATGTCGGTGGTGAGCCGTTCCTCGAAACCGTGCAATTGATCGGCGCCGCAGAAATGCATTTTGCCGGACAGGATGGTGCGATACCCTTCGGCACGAAGATAATGCGCGAACGTCAGCGTTTGCGACGGAAATTCCGCTGCATTGTCATAAGCGCCGATCGCGGACGGCAGCTTGCCCGACAACAAGGAAAAGCGCGACGGCGCGCACAATGGGCTCGCGCAATACGCCGAATCGAATACCACGCCCTGCTTCGCGAGGCGATCGAGGTTGGGGGTTTTCGTCAGACGGTGCCCGTACGCGGCAAGCGCGAATGGCGTCAACTGGTCGGCCATGAGAATAAGAATATTCTTTTTGGTGTCAAGCATTGGAACGTGCCTCGAATAGAATCGCAAGTGTCGGTGCAAATGTCGGTGCAGCGGATAAGCGGGGCCAGGCGGCGTGCCGGTCCCGGCATCAACAGCACTATTGCCGTCCAATTCGCCGCTGTGAAGACGGCAAATCGTTATGTGCCTATAAGGGGGCGTTATGTCGAGGCAGGATCGCTTGCCGCCAATGCAGGCATTGACGATGTTCGAATCGGCCGCGCGGCTCGCCAGCTTCACGGCGGCCGCGCGCGAGTTGGGTTCGACGCAACCGGCGGTCAGTCAGCGCGTCGTGCAGCTTGAAGAAGCGCTCGGCGCGCCGCTCTTCGAGCGCGGCCATCGCGGCGTCACGTTGACCGAAGACGGCGCGCGCCTCTTCAAAGCGGTGCGTGAAGCACTCGACACGATCCGCGTCGCCACCGCCGGGATTCGCGCGCGGCGCACGCCGCAAACGCTCACGCTCTCCACGGATTTTGGCTTCGCCACCTATTGGCTAATGCCGCGCCTGTCGCAATTCAAGGCGCTGATGCCGGACGTCGACGTAAAGATCATCACCTCGCAGAACGTGTTCGCCCCATCGCACGATCAGGCCGACATCGCCATTGCATTCGGCGATGAGGACGCGGACTGGACCGCGCGCGGCGTGGTCAAACTGTTTCCCGAACACGTGACGCCCGTGTGCAGTCCCGCCTTTCTCGCGGCGCATCCGTCATTGCGTACGCCTTCGGATCTGACGAATCTGCCGCTCCTGCATCTCGAGCCGACTCAACCGGCGCGCTGGCTCTCATGGGCTGACTGGTTCGCCGCGCACAGCCTGGATGCGCCCGCCGCGCATCGCGGCATCACGTTCAACAGCTACACGCTCGTGGCCCACGCGGCGATCATGGGCCAGGGCGTCGCGCTCGGCTGGGCGCCGCTGGTCGACGAACTTCTCGCTACCGGTCAACTCGTCGAACTGTTCGATACGCCGATGGTCACTGAGCGCGGCTACCTGCTCGTCACGCAACGCGCGGCCACGCCGGTCATCAGCGCTTTTCGCCAATGGCTGCTCGGCGAATGCGGACTCGACGCCGAATGAGCGCCTGACGCTCCCATTCCAGCGCGACGGCGGTTAGCTTCTATCCGCGCGTCTCGTTGATTTGCTCTACTGCGATGATGCATGCCGCGCCCCGCGGTATCGCCCTATCGTCTATGTGGAGAGCGCATGTCCGCCGATTCCCGTCCCGATCAACTGGTTCTCACTGTCGCGTGTCCGAGCGCGGCGGGCCAGGTTGCCGCCGTCGTCGGCTTTCTCGACCGGCATCATTGCTATATCGACGAACTGACCGTTTTCGACGACGACCTGAGCGAGCGCTTCTTCGTGCGCTGCGTGTTTCATGGCGTCGAAAGCGAGGAGACGCTGCACATCGCGGCGCTCAAGCGCGAATTCGCGGCAATCGCCGAGCACTTTCAGATGACCTGGGCGATGCACGACGTCGGCACACGGCCGAAGGTGCTGATCATGGTGTCGAAACTCGAACACTGTCTCGCGGACTTGCTGTTCCGCTGGCGCATGGGCGAGTTGAAGATGGATATTGTCGGCATCGGCTCGAATCATCGCGATCTCGAACCGCTTGCGCAGCAGCACGGCCTGCCGTTCCATCATCTGCCGATCAGCGCCGATACGAAGCCGCAACAGGAGGCCCGCTTGCTCGATCTGTTCGAGACATCCGGCGCCGAGTTGATGATTCTCGCGCGCTACATGCAGATTCTTTCCGGCGAAACGAGCCGTGCGCTTGCGGCGCGCGCGATCAATATTCATCATTCGTTTCTGCCCGGCTTCAAGGGTGCGAAGCCTTATCACCAGGCGCATGCGCGCGGCGTGAAACTGATCGGCGCAACCGCGCATTTCGTGACCGACGATCTCGACGAAGGTCCGATCATCGAACAGGTCGTGGAGCGCGTCGATCACTCGTACGGCCCGGAGCGGCTGCTCGCCACGGGACGCGACGTCGAATGCATCACGCTGGCGCGTGCGGTGAAGGCGTTTATCGAGCGGCGAGTGTTTATCAACGGCGATCGAACCGTCGTGCTGCAATAAGAAAAAACGCCGCTAAAAAAGCGGCGTTTCCTTTGGAAGTTGCCGCTCTATTAAAGCGGCAACCGGTTCACACGAGCAACGCGATCACTTCACCCAGCTATCCACGCGATCGCCATGCGCGCCGATCCATGCATCGGCAGCGGCCGTCGGCTTCTCGCCGTTTTGCGTCGCCAGCATCACACTGTCGATCTCGCCCGGCTTCCATTGAAACTTCTTCAGGAACGCGACGACCGGCGGCGCCTTCTTCTCCAATTCCGGATTCACGACGCTATCCACGTGCTCCGCTTCTCCGAACACTTTCTTCGGATCTTCGAGGAATTTGAGCTTGTACTTGGCGAACATCCAGTGCGGTTTCCAGCCAGTCACGATAATCGGCTTGCTTGCCGCTTCCGAGCGCGCCAGTTCCGCGGTCATCGCGCTGCCCGAGCTCGGCATCAACGTATAGTTCAGCCCATACGCCTTGATCGCTTCGCTGGTTTTCTGCATCACGCCCGCGCCCGCATCGATACCGACAATGCGCGAGCCGAACTCCGCCTTCTTCGCTTCCAGATCGCCCAGGCTCTTGACGTCGGCATTCTCCGGCACGATCAGGCCGATCTTCGCGTCGTTGAAGTTCGGGCCGAGGTCGACCACCTTATCCTTGAAGTTGTTCCAGTACGCGCCGTGCGTGACCGGCAGCCACGCGGACAGCGTCGCGTCCAGGTCGCCGCGCGCCACGCCTTGCCACATCACACCGGCCGCAACCGGCACGAGCTGCACCTGATAACCGAGGCGCTTTTCGATCACGCGCGCGGCCACGTTGGACGTCGCCACGCTGTCGTCCCAGCCTTCCACGTAGCCGATCTTGATCGTCGGCTTCGTATCGGCCGACACACCGACGCTGCTTGCCGCCAGCGCCGCGCTCAAAGTGCTCAACACCAATATCTTTTTGATCAGTCTCATCGCCGTTCTCCCGTTCGCCGTCCAAAAACAACCCATTGAGCATTTAGAATCGCCAGCCAGAAATGCCGGGTAACGTTGTTTTCCGACATGTAGTTGTCCGCATGCGACCTCACCCGATATCCGGGTCCGGTTCTTGTCTTATTTATCGACGACGAGATCGCTGAGCGGCTTGCTGCAGCACAGCAGCACCATGCCCTGGTCGATCTCTCGCTGGCGAATACCGCCCGCGTGTTTCATCGCGACTTCGCCGGACACCAGCTTGACCTTGCACGTGCCGCACATGCCTTGCGTGCACGATGCGGGCAGCCGCACGCCGGCTTTCTTCGCCGCATCCAGCACATGCTGGCCGCTGCCGCATTCGATCTCGCGATGGCTTTTGGCGAAGCTTACTTTGAATCTGGTTTCCGTCGACTCGATGGGCGCGGGCGCAAATCCCGGCGCCTCTGCGCGCGTTTCGGCAAAGCTGTCCGCTGCAGCGGTAACAGTGGCACTGGCAGGCTGCAAAGCGTCCGCGACATGCGCGGTAGTCAATTGCGCGGCCACTTCACTAACTGTTTCGAACGAAAAGCTTTCCTCATGATAACGGCTGCGATCGAACCCGCCTTCATCCAGCAGATTGCGCACTGCCTGCATATACGGCGCCGGCCCGCAAGTGAAGATCTCGCGCTCGAGAAAATCCGGCGCGATCAGCCTGAGCAGCGGCAGTGTCAGAAACCCGGTCACACCAGGCCAATTCGTGCGCGCGCCGAGCCGTTCGCAAACGAACGCCGTGCGGAAATGCGCCTGATTCGAAGCAATCAGATCGAGCTCGCGCGCGAAGATAATGTCGTCCGGCGTGCGGGCGCTGTGCACGAACACAATGTCGCTATCCTGCCCGAGTTCGTGATGCGCGCGGCTCATCGACATGAGCGGCGTGATACCCGAGCCCGCCGACAAAAACAGAAACTTGCGCGCCGGATGCCGCGCGCAGGTGAACTCACCCGACGGCCCCAGCACGCGCACCTGTGAACCCGCGTGCAGATTGTCGTGCAGCCAGTTCGACACCTTGCCGCCCGGCACACGCTTCACGGTGATCGAAATCGTATGCGGGCGCGTTGGTGGCGACGAGATCGTGTAGCAGCGATTCACCGCCTCGCCGTCTATCTCGAGTTCCAGCGTGATGAATTGCCCTGGCTCGAAGACGAACGCACGTTCGGACGGCGCGCGAAAGAAAAAGCTCTTGACGTCGTGCGTTTCCTGGCGGACCTGGCAGCACACCAGCGTGTCGTCGGTATCGCTGTTCCAACGCGCGGGCAGCGTCTCCCAGAACCGCGGCTGCGTCACGCGGTTGGGAGCCGGCTCGGGGCTGAGCTGAAACGTCGCCTGATCGCGCATCATTGTTTTCTCCCGCTCCTGGTTGCGGTATTGCGCTCAGCGCTTGAAGGACACGACTTTCTCGCCGTGCGATACCGGCGCGGCACTGCCCGCGTCGTTGGTTTGCGGTGCGTTGCCGTAATCCGCGATCCGGCCGATGTACCACTCGCAGAACTTCTCGACCAAGCCCTCGGTGAACGGCGAATACGGACCCGGCTCGTAGGCGCTGCTCGTCGCGCCGCGTTGCGAGTATTCGACGAGCGCGCGGTCCTGGTCGTTCGTCGCGCGCCATACGGCCGTGAGGTTGTTCACGTCGTAATCGATGCCCTCGCGCGCGTCCTTGTGCACGAGCCACTTGGTGCGCACCAGCGTCTTGCCGGCGGAAAGCGGAATCACCGAAAAGCTCACGATATGGTCGCTCATGAAGTGATGCCACGAATTCGGCTGCGTCCAGAACGACAGGCCGCCGAGGTCGGCCTGCTCGAACCCCCCCAGCAGTTTCTTCGACGCAACCTTCGCGTCCAGTGTCTGCGATTCGCCGTCGCGATCGAGCGGCAAACGTTGCGTGCGGAAACCGGTGACAAGATCGGCGAGCCGTTCGATTTCCGCCGACGGCAGCTTCATCGCCTCCCACTGCGCGGTGCGGCGCGCAACGGTCTCCTCGAACGCGGCCATGCCTTCTTCGTTGGCCGGCGTGCGTTGATAGCCGAAGCCGTATTCATAGAGCGAAATCGTCAACTCGGGATGGTTCGCAACGCAGTGATAGCACTCGCGATTGTTCTCCATCGTGAGCTTCCAGTTGCCCTCTTCGATAATGTCGATCGAGGCCGCAATCTTGCAGCCGGCCAGATCGTGCGGCAGCAGATACGGTTCCATCGCGGCACGCATCACGGCGAAATCCGTAGGCGGATGCTCGGCGAGGCAAATGAAAATGAGGCCCGCGAGATTTTCGAGGCGCACGGACTTCAGGCTATGTTTGCAGCGGTCGAACTGATCGCCCATGTGCTCGGCGAACATCAGGTCGCCGTTCAGGCTATACGTCCAGCTGTGATACGGGCAGACGATATTGCCGAGCGAGCCTTTCTCGCTATTGCACAGTCGCGAACCGCGGTGGCGGCAGACGTTATGAAACGCCCTCACCTGCATGTCGTCGTCGCGCACGATCAGAATCGAATCGTTGCCGATTTCCACCGTGATGTAGTCGCCCGGTTCCGGCACGTCCGGCTCCACTGCGACCTGAATCCAGTGTTGGCGGAAGATCGCGTCCATGTCGAGTGCGAAAATATCCTCGCTCGTATAGAACGGCGCTTCCAGCGTGTGATTCTTCTTGCGGCGTTCGATCATTGCGCGAACGTCTGCCGAAACTTTCATTGTGTGCTCCGTTGCGTGTCACGTCTGGCGCCGCGCCAGGCCCTCCTGGTCGCGTGCTGGCCTGAATGAAAAATCAGTAATCCACGAGTTGATGCTCGCGCAAATACGCGAGGATCACTTGTGCTTTTTCGACGGAACTCCCTTCAATTACGACGCTGCCGCCGCGGCTTTCGGTTGTCGTCGCCGAAAGCATGCGGGCGTGGCCGGAACGCTTCTCGGCGGCGGCGAGGCGCACCGGTTTGGCGCCGGCCGGACGGATGGTCCAGGCGAGATCGTCGGGGTTGTCTATTGCTTGCGTGGCGACCGGGCGGATCGTGCCCTCGCGCAGCCGTGCGTACGCATACTTCGGCGCGGCGTTGGCCATCGGATGCACCGCGATCAGCGCCGGCAGTTGAACTTCGACGCGCCGGCGCAAGCCCTTCGGCATGAATTGCCGGACTTCGGCGCAGCCGTCGCGCAGTGTCAGATCGACTGCCGCACCGACCAGCGAAATCTCCAACGCATGAGCGACGCGATACGGCAGCATGCCGCTGTCGAACGCGCCTTCGGCACGCGTGCCGGTCAGAACCAGGTCGTAGCCTCGCAGACGCGCGGCAAGCGGCGCCGCTGCGTCCGGCTGAAATTCGGGCGTTGCCGGCAATTCGAGTACTTCGACCGAGTGCGCGCCAAGTGCGAGGTACTCGTTGAGCGCCGGATTCGACGGATCGCCCACATGCAGCACGTCGAGCGTCGCGTTGTGCGCTTTCGCGAGCGAGAGCGCTATCGTCAGCGCGGCGGCGTCGTTGCGGCTGTAGCGCGCGGTGCCGCTCACCGGATGACGGCCCACGGAAACCAGTACGGCGATCTTCATGCGAGCGCTCCCTCAGCGATAGCCGTCGAATTCAATAGGACGGCGCCGGTTCCGCGTGCCGTGCGCGCCGCGGCTGCGGCTTCGTTCAGCGCCGCGATGGTTTCCTGCGCGTCGGCGATCACGGTGAGATTCGCGCGTTTGGCGATCGGCGCGCTCGCGTCGAGATTCACCGCGATCACGTGACGGCAATCCTTGATGCCTTGCAGATGCTGAACCGCGCCCGAAATGCCGAACGCGATATAGACACTCGCTTCGACCGTCTTGCCGGTTGCGCCGATCTGCTTGTCGCGCGTGAACTTGCCGTCGTCGACGGCCACGCGGCTTGCGCCGATCGCGGCGCCCAACGTGGACGCGAGACGCTCGAACGCGGGGACATCACTCACACCGTTGCCTGCGGAGATGATGAAATCCGCTTCTTCGAGCGCCAGTTGGGCCGCGTCGATTTCCTCGACGCCGAGATCGCGCATGGTGCCTTTGGACGAAGCCGGTTCACCATCGAAACGCCACGCGACCCGTTCGCCCGCGCCCGCAAACGGCAATTTCGGATCGACGGCGTTCGGCGCAAGCAAAATCACTTCCGGCAGCGAGCGCGCGGCGAACGCTGTATTCGTCCGTATATAAGCCGCAACGTGCGTGGCATCGATCTCGACGACGTGCGTCGCAACGCTTGCGTTGGCGGCAGCTGCATAACGGCGGCCGAGGTCGCCGTCTCCCGTCGCGTTGTCGGGCAGGAAAATATGCACCGGCGCATACGCCGCGACGCAGGCGGCCAACGCGTTCAATTCGTCCATCGGCGCGAACTTGCGGCGGTCGAACATCGGCAATTCGATCAGCTTGTCGGCGCCGAGTTCGCCGGCGTCGCCGGTGAACTCGCCGAATACGAGCAGCACGATTTCGGTCGCCGCGTCAGCGGTCAATGCGGCGGCTGCCAGAGTTTGACGCGCGTGATCGTCCAATGCGCCGCGGTCCGCATGGGCTGCTACAAGCAACACGCGCTGCGGCGTCGCCGTCGTGCGGCGCGGCTTCGCCTGCTCGCGATGATGGCCTGACGAGCCAGGCGCCGTGAATTCCGTCGACCCCGCAACGTCGGTCGCACCAAGCGTGATGCGCTTGAGTCCATCCGCCGTGATGGTGAACGGCCGGCGCGGATCGATTCGTTTGAGAGTGTTCATCGCGTTACTCCAGCGCCGCTGCAACCAGTTCGGCGACGTCGAGCACTTCAGGACGCGGCCCCACCACGCCTTCGAGCATCGCCGTGCAATTCGGGCAACCCACCGCGACGATTTCCGCACCGATCGTGCGTGCGTCGTCGATGCGAATGTCGGGAATGCGGCGCTTGCCCGGAATGTCGGTCAACGGCGCACCGCCGCCGCCGCCGCAGCAACGCCCGCGCATGCCGTTGCGCTCCATCTCCACCACCTTGATGCCGATGCTTTTCAGCAAACGGCGCGGCGCCTCGGTCTCGCCGTTATAGCGGCCCAGGTAGCACGGATCGTGATAGGTGATCTTGCGGTCCGCCAGCGCGGCCACCGCGCGCGGCGACAGTTTCCCGCTCGCGACCAGTTCCTCGATCAGCGCCGTGTGATGCTGCACTTCGTAGAAGCCGCCAAGCGCGCGATATTCGTTGCGCAGGCTGTGCAGCACGTGCGGATCTGCCGTGACGATCTTGCGGAACGAGTACTGCGAAAGCGTGCCGATCAACTGCAGTGCGAGTTGCTGGAAGGTGGCTTCGTCGCCGAGACGCCGCGCGGTGTCGCCGGTATCGGTTTCGACGCCGCCCAGCACCGCGTAGTCGATGCCCGCGCGATTCAGCACTTTGACCAGCGCGCGCAGCGTGCGCTGATAACGCATGTCGAATGCGCCTTCACCTGCGATCAGCAATACGTCCACGGGACGCCCAGGCTGCGCGACCTGCACCTGTAAATCGACAGCCCAGTCGTAACGCGCGCCAATGTCGTAACCGTTCGCGCTACCGGTCTCGCGCAGATTGGCGAGCGTGATCGGCCCTTTGCCCGGCACATTGCCTTCCACCAAGGTCTGGTTGCGCCGCATATCGACAATCGCATCGACGTGCTCGATCAGCATCGGGCATTCCTGCACACAAGCGCGGCAAGTCGTGCACGACCACAGCGTATCCGCTTCGATCAGGCTGGAAATCAGCGGCTTGCCCGGCGCGCCGGCATGCTTGCCGACCGGAATGCCGGGCGTGGGACTGCCCGCATATTCAGCGTCCGTGCCGCCCACCATGCCCGTGACCAGATCCTGAATCAGCTTCTTCGGGTTGAGCGGCTGGCCGGCGGCGAACGCGGGACACGCCGCTTCGCACTTGCCGCACTGCACGCACGCGTCGAAGCTCAGCAACTGGTTCCAGCGAAACTCGACCGGCTTGCCGACGCCGTATTCCTTCGCGTCGAGCCGCGGCGCCTTCAATGCGGTCGGCGGCACGACGTCGTTGTCGTTGCGCTCGGCAAAGCGCTCCTGGCGCGGATGAAACGCAAGGTGCAACAGACCGGCGAGCGCATGCTTCATCGGGCCGCCA
>WNGR01001333.1_pt1 | contig 37255 bp, 38 predicted proteins | sample 5407581 | NCBI WGS metagenome assembly WNGR01 (sample SAMN13153383, study PRJNA577476) | soil metagenome | isolation source: 80 cm soil or saprolite under Garry oak tree replicate 2 | place: USA:California | collected 2016-06-15 | reverse complement strand
CCATTGCTACGTTGCCATTGCCGACCACGACAGCCCGCTCGCATGAGAGATCGATGGGTAGATCGCGATAATCAGGATGACCATTATACCAGCCAACAAACGAGATAGCTGGAAAGTTATTGGGCAGCTCTTCACCGGGGATGCCCATACGTCGATCAGCCTGGGCACCAACCGCATAGATGATCTGATCGTAGAACTGCTTTACTTCTTTATGATGGATATCAACACCATAGGTGACATTCCCGAAGAAATGGACTCGTGGATCCGCCAGGACTTTATCAAAGACGCGGATCACCGCTTTGATGGACTGGTGATCAGGCGCAACACCGTCGCGGACCAATCCGAAAGGAGTAGGGAAGCGGTTGAAGATATCAATGGTCAGGACGATATCGCGTTGCTTGAGAAGCGTATCGGCAGCGTAAAAACCGGCTGGACCAGCACCAATGATAGCAATGCGTAGTGGCCGGGCTGAAGTGGCAAGTTGTTCCATTACATCTCTCCCTTCAAGAGGCTCTTGACTTTATCTAGGGCGAACCCCATTGTATGAGCAAGAGCACATCCTGCTCATCGTTGAAACCTGTTTAAACTGAAAGGTAGGACAATAATCTCACAGAGGCATCACAAGAACGAGACAGAACCTCACAATTCTCACACAATCTCTACAACTTGGAAACCGCATTTACTAACACTCTCCGCTTTTCGGAAGAAGGTCGCAAAAAAATCACAAAGCGTGAGTTACTGCCTGGTTAGTCTAAAGGGTTGTGTTGCAAAAACTCACGAGGGAACACGATGGGCGTGAAGCCTCCCTTCCTGTTCAGTACTACAGTGACACTTAAAAGATAAGTTGGCTCCAGAGGCCCATTGTTTCTATGCGAGCTTTTGCCGAAGTCTGAGCCTGAGAAGCCATTTCGCACTGGGTGTTCCTGGCTAAGTGTCACTGTAGTACTAAGCTGAACAACACGAGCCACCGCACGCTCCTTGCGGTTCAGCACGAGTTTTTGCAACACAACCTCCACCAGCAGCATATGAAACGTTTCCGCGTGACAGCAGGCCATAAAGCATATAAGAAGTGGTTAAGATGTTTAGTATTTACTTGAGTTCACACAGAATCCTCACAATGTTGTCTTATGTGGGAGATTTTAACTTTTCAGGTTGACTAATGAGCTGCTCTTGAGTACATTGTTACTAGAGAGAAAAGTATCAGGTCCTTGTAATTCCCATATTTGTACATGCGTTGCCATCATGGATTGGTGCTTCTCCATAATGGCCTGTAATCCGTGTCCCCCATTTTGGCGAAAGGAGATACCGCTCATGCAGACAATGGACAGTGAAATCAAGGATGATGTCTTTGTAGATGAGTATACCGGTGGGCTTGTTGGTCCAAGCCTGGGCTTCGCGGCGACGATTAAGGACGGTGGACACATTCGTTGTGTCGTTCCGCCCGGCTGCTGGGGACCGATGATCACACCAGAGTTCCGTGGTGGACACGAAGTGACCCGCCCGGTGGCTGTAGAGGGAGCGCGAGTTGGTGATGCCTTGGCTATCACCATCGAGTCTATGCGCGTACTATCGCTGGCAACCTCTTCTGGTACGATGGTGACGAACAAAGCGGCCTTTGGCGACGATCCTTTCGTTGATAAGAAGTGCCCGGGGTGTGGCATACCGTGGCCCACCAGCCGTGTCGAAGGGACAGGAGAGGACAGTATTCGCTGCGCCAAGTGCGGAGCAGTCGTCAAGCCATTCGGTTTTGAGGAGGGATATACTATCGTTTTCGACCACGATAGCCAGGTTGGCTTGACGATGGATGCGGCCAATGCCCACGATTTTGCGCAGCGCGCACGCGAGGTTGCGGCCCTCCCGCCAAATGCACGCCAGCATCCTATCCTCCTCTTTGAGCCCCACACCATTCCCGGTGTGCTTGCTCGGCTGCGTCCATTTATCGGCAATATCGGCACAACGCCGGGCGCCGATCTACCCGACTCGCACAACGCCGGGGACTTCGGTAACTTCCTGGTCGGAGCGCGTCACCCGTATGGCATGACGCTGGAAACACTCAACCGTGTGAAGACCGATGCGCACCTTGACACCAACGAGGTCCGCCCAGGTGCGATCCTCATCTGCCCGGTCAAAATCGATGGCGGCGGCGTCTATATTGGCGATTGCCACGCCAACCAGGGCGACGGCGAACTAGGCTTGCACACCACCGATATCACTGCCGAGGCCCGCGTCCGCGTCAATGTTATCAAGAACCTGTCGTTGGATGGTCCCATTCTGTTGCCTGTGGCCGAGGATTTGCCATTCATCGCGCGCCCTTACTCAAAGGAGGAACTGGAAGCAGGTGAACGCCTGGCCCAGCGTTACAATATCAATTTGCAGCGCAGCGCCGGCCCTGTGCAGTTTATCGGTACCGGTCCAACGCTAAACGAAGCAACCGATAATGCCATGCAGCGTTCGTCCAACGTGTTACACATGACGCTGGCAGAAGTGCGCAATCGCTGTACCATCACCGGCGGAGTAGAGATCGGTCGCTTGCCCGGCGTCGTGCAGTTAAACATGCTCGTTCCTATGGATAAACTCGATGCTATCGGCATCGGCCTCTACGTTCGCCAGCAATATGGTCTGTAGTGCGGCATAATGGTTTCCTGGCTGTTCTGCCTCTACTTTGAAGGGCAAAGGCAGAATAGCCCAGTATATTTTAAGGAAGAGAGATCCATGCACGTATGCGTCTCACTCTATGGCGCAGCGCGAGTCGTCATCGGCCAGTCACTTGTCGATATAGCATTCGATACCCCCGCCATCACACTGGGGCAGGTATTGGAAAGGATGATCGCTACCTATCCGCGTGCACAGCCGTATTTGCTGAATGAAGCTGGAATGCTGCCACCCTACATGCGGGTACTCATCAACAATGCGCGCCCGGACCCCGATGCGACACGCGATACAGTCCTGCATGATGAGGACCGGGTGGCCTTGCTGGTGGCTGTAGCTGGTGGGAAGATGTAGTTCACCGCCCTTCCCGCTACACTATTCTGTTGTACGCTCAGTTTATCACCAGAGAAAAATGTATCCCTATGCAAACGTGTTACGTAGGCAGCGTTCGTTGGGCTCCTGGGGCAATTTGGGAGAAGAAAGCTCCCAGGAGCACTCCATAAAGCAGGAGTGGGACAAATGAGATAAGGAAATTACCCAGATTGAGTTGCCAATGGTTGATCATTACGCCGAAGAGCAGCGGCACGATCACCCAGAAGAGTACACCCGTCGCTGCCCCCAGCAGGAGAGAACGCCCCAGCGTTGTCTCTCTTCTCCCTTGTAGTATGCCAAAGAGCACGCCGAATGCACCCCCCAGGACAATCAAAAGAACAAAGCCAACAAACTTTCCTGCGTCCTGGCTATCCAGCGCCAGCCAGCGTGCCGGGTTGTGCAAGAGTCCTCCTGGCCCATAGTCTACAAAGAAGAGCACCGCCAGCACAATACCTGCAAGCAACCCTGCTACGAGACCTTTCAGCATAGTGTTGATCATAGATCGTCTCCTGCTATTCCTTTATGCATATGCAAACCAGCTCAGTAACCTGGCAAAACCGTTGGCGCTTGCAGCCGCTCGCAAACGTGGGGCGAGCCACTGGTCGATACCGAGACGGCGCCCAGCAGGAATGGCAGCCAGGGTGACTCCGAGCAGCACCAGCATGCCATAAGTCCAGTACCACTCGCCTGGTGCGACGGCAAGACCAACGTACAGTTGAACTGCAAGTAATGTCCCCAGCAATGCTCCAAAACGGCTGAAGACACCCAGCATAAGACTGATACCTACAAGAAGCTCAGCTACCCATGTCCCAGCGCCTAAGAAAAGGAAGTTTGGGAGGAAGATATGCTGTATGATCCAGGAATAACCGGGGACAAAGGTGTACAGACCTTCCCTCACCACATATCTGTGCAGCCCGGCGAAATCAGGAGGCAATTTCCAGAACAACTGCTGAAACCAGAGATAGCCAACGAAGATGCGCACAAGCGCCAGGACAAGGAGACTCCTCTCGCTGAGTGTAATAGGGGTAGTAGTAACGCCTTTATCTCGTTCCATTCCAGGACGAGATCGCTGCTGCTTCTGCGCAGAGGGTACGGTGCTCATAAATCCTCCCACTCTCTTTCATGATGATAAAGTTATGTTTCCCCTAATCAACACGAAGGGATGGCTTGTTTTTTACTCATTTATTGGCCAACGGTCATATGCAGAGAACAAACCAGTAAAAAGCGCCCGCCGAGGCATCGATCGGGAAAAAAACACCCCCTTCGATCGTGATATACTGAGGAATGTGATGGGTCGCTCGAAAAATGGTAGCGATCACGAAAAGTTGAGACGCTTTGAAAAACGCGCCTGTTTTCCTGCGAGAGACGACTTTTTCCTTTTTTAGGAGGCTCAAATGCCGGTTGAAACGTTTCGTACTCGGGATGGGCGAGAGATCGCTGTCAGCTCTCTGTGCGACGGCGGAGACCAGGGATGTGGCGGAGGACTCCTCATGCTCATGCTGCAAGCGATGAAACGCCTGGAGCCTGGAGCTGTGCTCGAAGTGCGTTCCACAGATGCTGGAGTTCGCGAAGATCTACCTGCCTGGTGCCGTATGACGGAAAACGAGCTGCTTGCGGAACAGGAAGGCGAACAACGTAATCGTTATTTTGTGCGAAAGGCCAATTGATGAGTCTTCCTTCTCGCATCAACCGGGTGCTTGACCTGGGCGAACAAGGCTGCGGCCAGCTCGTGATGGAACTCATGGTAGCCATGAGCACACTCGCTCCAGGGCAGACACTGCTCGTTACCGCTTACGATCCCGCCGCCGCGGGAGATATTGCTGCCTGGTGTCGTATGACCGGCAATATCTTGTGCCTCACGCTCCCCGATACCTCTGGACATCAGTTTCTTCTAGAGAAAGGACCGCTTGAGCCATGTTGAACAACTTCGCCGTCAATCTAACACACTCAACCGATGATCCCGACCGCGCAACAGTGGCCATGGTCGTCGCCAATGCCGCCGTTGCCTCTGGCAAGCAGACTATCGTATTTCTCAGTAGTGAAGGAGTTCGCCTGGCAACGAAAGGGATTGCCGAACAGATCAATGAGGAGGGCTTCCAGCCAATGACGGCTCTTGTAGGGAACTACCTTGCTGCTGGTGGCACCGTCTGGGTGTGCTCTCCCTGCTTTAAAAAGCGCGGTTTCACCGACAGTGATCTCATTGAGGGGGCAACGATCGTTGGTGGGGCAAAACTGGTCGAGTTCTTGTCCAACGATGGGACCGGCGTTTCGTATTAGCGAACCCTTAGTTGTAGGAGAACCCCTGGATCATCTATGGCGAAAGAACTCTTGATAGGTGCGTTGCGGGGTGAGCGCGTCGAGCAGACACCCTGGCTCCCGCACATTGGAACGCATCCCGCGCAACTGCTTGGCGTGAGCGCAGAGCGCTATCTGCAAGATGCCGAGTTGCTTGCCCGTGGCGCGGTCTTGGGTGCGGAGCGCTATCGCTGCGACGGCATTCCGCTGGTAGATGACCCACAGTTGGAGGCGCTTTCGCTGGGCTGTGTCCCTCACTGGTCAGAGCAAGGCCCTCCATCCATCGTTTCCTCGCCGCTGTACACACTGCCGGCAGAAGAGCTTGACGCGCACTTCCCACCTCTCCCTGATGAAACAACGGGACGCTGGCCTACTGTGATCGCAGCTGGAGCACGGGCAAAGTCTGAGTTAGAGCGGCGCGACGTTGCCCTGGTAGGGCTGGCCGCGGGGCCGTGCACTATTGCCTACCAGCTTCGCGGCCTTGCCTTGTTTACCGATCTTTTCCGCCATCCTGTGAGCGCTACCCGCCTTTTTGCCTATGCTGGACAGGTGAGTGCCATCTCAGCGCGCATCTATGCCGAGGTGATCGGCTGTGATGTCGTGGCGATCAACGACACGCCCGCTACCATGCTCAGGCCGAACTATTTCCAGCAGTACGTCATTCCCAATCTTCAGCCTGCATGGGAAATCATTCATGACGCGGGCAGGACCTCGAGTTTCTGGGCGTGAGGAGAGAGCGGTAGGGTCATCCGTGAGATGGCAAGCAGCGGGGCGCAGAGCATCGCCATTGATGAGTGCATGGCCTTGGATTGCGTCGGAGAGGTCGCCCAGGCACACAGGGTCGGTTTTATTGGCAATTTGCACGTCACGTCCGTCCTTTTCGAGGAGACTGAAGATGTGGCAGGAGATGTGCAACGCTGCATGGACGAGGGGAAACGCTTTCCAGGATATGTGTTCGGCTTCGGCGGGCCGCTGACCCAACATATTTCGGTCGCTCGACTCGAAGAGGCGATCGAGGTCTACCGTGCCAGGCGAAAGTGAAAGAGAGAACAGTATGCCGTTGGCTCATACCGACCAATATGATAACGCAGATTCGTTGCTCCATCGTCTCTGGATCTATACGAACTACGACTGCAACCTCTCATGCAGTTATTGTGTCGCGGAGTCGTATGTCGGTGCAGAGCGAAAAGGGCTTACACTCTCACAGGTCTATCGCCTGATCGATGAAGCAGTTGAGCTTGAAATGACGGAGCTTTTCCTCACAGGTGGCGAGCCATTCATCCTGCACGACATCTTCAACATGCTGCTCTATGGATTGGAGCGGATGCACGTCACCGTCCTCAGTAACGGAATCCTGCTCAAAGGGAAACGCTTGCAGCAGTTAGAGACATTGCCACACCGTGACCGTTTGACTATACAAATCAGCCTGGATGGATCGAACGCTGCGACACATGACCTCTACCGTGGCGCGGGAAGCTGGCAAAAAGCGGTAGATGCCATTGTTCGTCTTAAGGAAGCCGCTTTCCATGTGCGCCTGGGAACCACGCAGACACCAGAAAATCGTCATGACCTCGCTGCCATGTGCCAACTCCATCGTTCACTTGGCATTCCCGATGAAGATCACATTATCCGTCCGCTAGTACGCCGCGGCTTCTCCGCCAAGGGTATGGCTATTTCACTTCCCGCACTCGAACCGGAAGTCACGGTGAATCGCGAAGGTGTCTTCTGGCATCCTGTCGCGACCGATCCCGATTTGCTGATCTCATCCTCCATCTTTCCGGTACGTGACTCCGTAGAGCGCATCAAAGAGATACGGGAATCCATGTTCATGGTCACCGCAGGTGCAGCTACCCGTTATCGTTGAGGATAGACCATCTGGCACTCCGTGTGAGTGCCTTAGCAAGGATTATCGAGTAATGGAATAGGAAGTGGACATCATGACCTCACGCATCATCTTTCTCTGCGCTCACGGGTCGAGCCGTTCCCTTCTGGCTGCCTCATCTTGACAACACACGCCGGAATCTGGCCAGCTATGCTCTCGGTATGAATGATTCTGTATTTTGGAAATAGCTGTTCAAAATGATCCTTCATCGACCCGACATAAAAATCTGGATTCGCCTCATTCAAAGAGAATGATTTTGGAAGATACAACATTACCTGATCTGAAATAGGAAGACTCGTTACCGTAGGATTCTGCTTCTCCGTAAATTTTTGATAATTGCTAGCTAGCCATTGAGCCGCGGGCTTGCTGCATATCCGCCAGTAATCGATATCATATTTCCCATTTGCCCCGGAAACACCTCCAACGAGAGCATTAAAATACGTGTATTCATAAGGATGCAGATCGCTCATGTCTTTAATAACAAACACAAAATTGATACTGGTGGTAATTACTAGTGCTGCTAACAGTATTCTCGGTAAGCGCTGTTGCCTGAGCAATAAAAGGTCACACAAGCTTAGAAATCCGTAAGCAGCGATAAGTATCATCACCGGGATGAGGAAGGAGAACTGCCTTGGTCCATCATACAACGTCGCATGGAGCACAATCATCAATGCTACCGGGACGAGCAGTGCCATATAGACAACTACCACCCGGAGGTCTATCATCCTGGATTTTATCGCTCTGCCGAGCGGCAAAAGAAATCCAAGCAGCGTGAATAGAACGATGATGAGGGGTGAACCAATCGCAAGCCATACGGGTATATAGCTCCAGGGAAGCTTTTGACCTGGATATATACCTCCGTTAAATATGACTGGCCCATTCCATGGATATCTTTGCATAACTACAATAGAATGATAGAGATTTTTGAAAGGGTCGAGGAAGATATAGGGCCAGAGTATCATCATTGTCAGAAACGAGACCACTCCAATGAGCAACGCTGAGACAACTTGCTTTTTGAGTGCAGCAATCACCTGTTCTTTGTTGAGCGTTTTGCGCAGATTCGTGAGCCACCAGAAAGCTGGAATGAAGAAAAGCATGAAATACCACATTACCGCGGTTACCCGAATAGAGAGAGCCATGCCAATACATAGGCCAACAAGAATACTATTTCTTACGTATCTACGTTTATCATTCCATTGACCGACCAGCAGAAGCACAGCCCAGAGGATAAGTGTCATAGAAGTAGCAAAAGGAATGTCCTTCGAGTTGTTAAAGATCGACCCAAAAAATCGTGGGTATAACCATAAGAATAGCCCGGCCACGAATGCCAACCAGTATCCCCCCAGTTCATAGCCACAAAGTGCTATCGCTAATACTCCAACGACCCCTGCAAGGCCATTGACTACCGCCCTTGTGTACCATTCGTGCCCAAATATTTTTTGCGCAACCGCTACAATGACTTCAAAAAAAGGACCATGCTCGGACATGTATAATTCAGAATCATAGTGCAGGAAACCATTGTTCTTACCGAGGGTCTGATACCATGTTAAAACTCTGTGTCCATAGCTATTTTGAAGGGTTTCGTCCGGTGTGATACCATAGTCGTTTGCTGCGACAAAAACGGTGAAGATCATCATCAGGAATAAGCAACCAAGAAATATTTGAGGGATGAATTTAGATGAAAATACGGTTTTTTTCATCTTCAGTGGTCTCTCACTTTCAATTGCGACTTAAGATTTGGGGAGTTACAACACCCAGTGACCTGTCAAGAATTGAGACAGCAAGAAGAAGAGCACTGCCCCTGAAACCGTCAGATAGCTCATGTTGAATGTACGACTTTTGATGCCGACACCCGCTAATACAATGAATGCTGGAAAGACCTCCAACAGGTAGCGCGAGACCGATTGTAGGGGAAAAAGACCTGTGCCGCCGACCGGGAAGAGTTGGAACAAGATATAGAGTGCAACGGCATAGAAACAATAGGACCAGAGATTTCTGGAGAATCTCCACGGGCCAATAAAAGTCCCAACGATCAATGCCAGAAAGAGCAGGTCTGGCAGGAGGTCAGTGAGATTACGCAGCACGTAAAAGTTGAGGAAGCCGCCATGGCGATAAATAACCCATGCTGATTTGAGCATTGCGTACCAGGGGACATGCAGTGCATGGTTCCAGTATGTCTCTGCATGAGAGAACTCCAGTGGATCGTTGAAGCGATAATAGCAGTAAAGTGAAAAGAGACCTATGCTGGCTGGGATAAGTGCGCTACTGACGATATCGAAACGAATAGCTTTGAGGCGAAACTGGTGTTGGAGCAGATATTCATAGCAAAAAGGGATCAAGAGTAATAGTGCCACTGGACGGGTCAGGCCCGCGAGGAAACCAAAGAGACCAGCCAGCCACCAGCGTCCATGCCGCATCTCATAAAAGCTAAGGAGCGAGAGACAGAGGAAAAGCGACTCGTTATAAGCGGCCGCAAAGAAGAAGGCAGTAGGAAACACAGAGAGATAAAGAACTGTACGAAAAGCTCGCTCCTGGTCAAAATCTTCTTTCACCAGGCGATAGAGTACCACCAACATAACCAATCCAGCTATATTTGAGATCAACAAACCAGCCGTGAAGGGATTATTATGGGTGAAAACCATACCGACTCGTTCAAGTATGGGATAGAGGGGGAAAAATGCGGTGCGATAATACACATCATAGCCACGAGTTGCAATGATGAGATAGTGTCCGGTGTCCCAGTGATGCCACGACTGCCACAGGGTATGGATTGGTACAGAACCCCATGCAAAGTCACGAATACCATATAGGGGAGCCAGGCAGGTTATCACGAGAAAGGCCAGATGCACCCCAATATAGACTGGGAAGATACTTCTAAAGGCTCTGAACCACTCCAGAGAAGTAGCTTTGAGCCCAGCAAACCTGCCAGGGGTGAGCGCTGGTGGGTTTGTATCTTCATCGGGATGTTTGGGAGACGTACGATCGCTCTGATCGTCAGTAATAGTTGTTTCCTGGGTATCAAAAGTGTCCATTATTGCTCCTGAATAAATCAGTGTCCCGTTAGAAACAGCATAACATATTCATATATTATCAGAAAAACTGTCTAGGAGCAGGGGGGTAATAAAGGGAGTGCGCGGACTCAAAGGAGGAACCAGATGCGCACTCCCGATTTCCAGGCTGCTGACGTTTTCTATTACAGAAAACGCAACTCAACAAAAAGCAGTAACAGAGTGGCTATATTTTCTTATGGGGTTACTTGCAAGAGGCCTGTTCGTCTTCAATCGTAGTAATACCCAGTATTTGGGTAAGTGCAATTCTTTAGCCATCCCTGCAAAGTCGCTATGTGCCTGGTGCTTCATTCTCAGCAGGGCTGATAGGAGTTATTTTTGGTGAATATGTCTGAAACACCAACGGCAGTTGAATTACAACCACCGCTCCAAAAGGAAGTGACACGCCAAGGGGATCGGAGCAATGCCGTCGTCTGGCAGTTTGTCCGTTTTGGCATGGTGGGGATTCTTAATACACTTATTGATGTACTCGCACTGAATATTCTTCTCTGGCAGTTCCCAACCCATAACGCGAATCTCTTACTGATCTATAATTCGCTGGCCTATACGCTTGGTGCTTTGAATAGTTTCTGCCTGAACAAATATTGGACATTTAAACGAAAGCGTTCGACAACTGGCGGAGAAGTAGTGCGTTTCGCTATCATCAATGTAATAGGTATTGCCTGTAATGATATAACTATCTGGGTAGTAGCCAGGATACTTCATCCGCTGATCAGCAGCAATATACTGTGGGCCAATATTTCAAAATTGAGCGCAATCTCAGTAACGCTCCTTGTCTCGTACTTTGGTATGCGCCTCTGGGTATTTGCAAATGCTCCACAGAAGCGTCAGAAAAACATCTCAGCAGAGTTGAATACCGTAGAGCCGCAAACAATAGAAGAGATCAGTGAAATGATCCATGACATGAACCAGCAAAAGTCCGAGACAAATGGCCTCCTTGTGCGTACTACATACAGTCTATCAGTCATTCTACCAGCCCATAACGAGGAAGTGGCGATCGCTAGCACAGTGCAGGAAGTTGTTACTGCTCTGGCGGACTGGCTTGAAGATTTCGAGGTGATTGTTGTCAACGATGGGAGCAAAGATCAGACGAAAGCCCTTGTAGAAGAGATTGCTACTGCCTACCCCTGTGTTCGACTCATCAATCACCCGGAAAATCAGGGTTATGGGGCGGCTCTGGTCAGTGGCTTCGAGTCGATTAGCAAAGAACTTGCCTTTTTTATGGATTCTGATGGTCAGTTTGATATACATGATCTGGAGCGTTTCTTCCCTCTCATTGACGAGTACGATGCGGTACTGGGGTATCGCATTGATCGCCAGGATACGCGGATGCGCAAGCTCAATGCCTGGGGCTGGAAAATGCTGGTACGTCTTGTTTTTGGTCTGCGTGTACGCGATGTAGATTGTGCCTTTAAGCTCTACCGTTCTAAATTCTTCTATGAGCACCGGCTGGAAACACGAGGTGCTATGATAAATACAGAAATTCTGTATAAGTTTACGAGGGAAGGTTATACCTATACCCAGATTGGTGTACACCATTTACCCCGCCGGGGGGGACGTGCTACAGGTGCCAAACTCTCAGTCATAACACGAGCGTTCCGCGAACTGTTTGTTTTTGCTCGCAAGTGGCACCGCGAAGAGCAGGAGGCTACGGAGCAAAAGTAATAATTTATCCTGCGCACTACGCACTCATTGAAACATCGCTCGACTGTCCAGCCAGGTCCTGAAGACAGCAGTTGCTTGCGGCTACAGGTCAGCTTTTTTATCAAACCGCGCTGTAAAACCCTTCGCTTCAGCGATAGGGATATAAGGCGCGTTCCTTTTAAGGTGGCTTGGGAGGTTGGGTGATAGTGTCCATTGACAATATATGGCTTTGTGCTGTATACTGTCTCTATGAGCAAGATAGCCTACAAGTCCAATCGGAACGTGTTCTATTCCTGCAAATACCACATCGTCTGGTGTCCCAAATACCGGCGCACAGTGTTGGTGGAGGGAATAGTGGAACGGCTCACCCAGATCATTGGAGAAGTCTGTCAGGAACACCAGGCAGAAGTCTTGAGCTTGGAAGTGATGCCTGATCAGGTGCATCTGCTGGTCGAGTGTGACCCCCAGTTTGGTATTCACCGCTTGGTACGCCTCATCAAAGGCCGAAGCAGTCGGCTCTTGCGCCAAGAGTTTCCTGTCTTGAAACAGAAACTTCCCACACTTTGGACCAATAGCTACTTCGTTTCGACAGTTGGAGGCGCGCCGCTCTCCGTCATCAAGCAGTATATTGAGAATCAGAAAGGCCAGTAGATGCAGAAGCGAGCCTACAAGTACCGATTCTATCCAACCGATGAGCAGAAGAAGATACTTGCTCAGACGTTCGGATGTTGCCGCTTCGTCTACAACTGGGGGCTTTCGACGCGCAAGACGGCCTATTTCCAACATGGCAAGAGCCTGTACTACAACGATCTTGCAGCCCTGCTGCCTGCGCTCAAAGAGCAGTATCCCTGGTTGCGTGATACTTCCTCTGTTCCCTTGCAGCAAGCCCTGCGGCATTTGGACCGCGCCTTTGTCAACTTCTTTGAAGGCAGAGCAGAGTATCCCACCTTCAAGAAAAAGCGTCATGAGCAGTCGGCAACCTTCGTTTCCAATGCCTTCAGGTGGGATCGACAGGCCCTCACGCTGGCGAAGATGTATGCGCCTCTGGAGATTGTCTGGCATCGTCCTTTGCCCGAAGGTTGCAAGCCCAGTTCAGTCACGATTATCAAGGATAGTGCCAACCGCTACTTTGTCTCCATCCTGGTCGCCGATGATATCAAGCCACTTCCCATGGTAAATAAGATGGTCGGGCTTGACCTGGGCATTAAGTCGATGGTTGCGCTTTCCACCGGTGAAAGCGTCGGCAATCCGCGCTACTTTGCCAAGGACGAGAAACGGCTGGCAAAAGCCCAACGGCGACTTGCCAAGAAGAAAAAAGGCTCCAAGAATCGGAACAAGGCCGGTTTGAAAGTCGCCAAAATCCATGCTCGCATCGCTGATCGACGACGCGACTACCAGCACAAGCTCAGCACACGCATCGCCCATGAAAACCAAGTGATCTGCGTGGAGAGTCTGGCAGTCAAGAACATGGTGAAAAACCATTCGCTGGCGAAGGCTATCAGTGACGTAGGATGGGGTGAGTTCGTCCGTCAACTGGAATACAAATCCCACTGGTACGGGCGCACGCTCATCAAAATTGATCGATTCTATCCTTCGTCGAAAACCTGTCATGCCTGCAAGCATGTACTCGACTCCTTACTACTGGACATACGGGAATGGGTATGTCCTGCATGTGGCGTGGTTCATGACCGTGACACCAACGCCGCCCTGAACATTCTGGCCGAGGGGCTCTCGGCTGCTGCCTGTGGAGGGAGTGTAAGACCCGTTCGGGTGAGAGCTCGTCGGGCAACTCCCGTTGAAGCAGGAAACGCTCATTCGTGAGGATGAGAAGCTCCGTGGCTTTAGCCCTGGGGAGATGTCACGATAGACTGAAATAACACTCAAGCATGAAGGAGTATACAAGATGGAACGACTTTACTGGAATGAAGAAATGGAAACGATGCAGCCAGCAGCGCTGCGTAAGTTGGAGAATAAGTATTTACGAACTCAGCTTGATTACGTCTGGAAATGTTCTGCTTTCTATCAAGCCAAGTTCGCTGAGGCTGGTGTGAAGCGCGAAGCCATTCGCGATGTGGCCGATCTGCCACTCCTCCCCTTTACTGAGAAGGACGAATGCCGCCGCAACCAGCTGGAACACCCTCCATTTGGCAGTTATCTAGCGACCAGTCTGGAGGAGGTGATTCGGGCGCACAAAACCTCTGGTACGACGGGGCGAGCGCTCTATGTCCCCCTCACCCGCAATGATCGCAACCTTATGAATGAATGCGCGGCCCGTTCCTACTGGGCTTCTGGACTGCGCCCGAGCGATATGGTGGTTCACTGTCTCAATTACCGCCTCTGGGTGGGCGGTTTCTCAGACCATGAGGGCCTGGAGACTACGGGAGCCACCGTTGTGCCCTTTGGAGTCGGCCAGACAGCCATGCTGATCCAGACTATCCGCGAGCTAGGGATCAACGCTATCAGTGCCACTCCCTCGTATATGCTTCCCCTGAGTGAAGCCGTACTGGAGCAGGGGCTGAACCCTCGCGATCTTGGTCTGCGTAAGGGCTTCTTTGGATCTGAACCAGGTATGAGCGAACCGAGTGTACGTGCGCGTATGGAAGAGACCTGGGGCATGCGTGCAATGGATGCGAATTTTGGCATGGCTGATATTCTGAGCATCATGGGGTCGGAATGCGAATACCGCCAGGGGCTGCACTTCCACGCACAAGGGGCAGTGGCTGTCGAGTTGATCGAACCCGAGACCGGCACTCCCCTTACGCTCACCGAGGGTGTCAAAGGCGAGTTAGTATACACCCACCTCCTCAAGGAGGCACAGCCCCTGGTTCGCTACCGCGCCCGCGACGTGGTACGCATCCTGGGAACCGGACCATGTGCTTGTGGGCGAACGAGCTTTCGCTTCCGTATCCTGGGTCGCAGCGATGACATGCTCCAGGTACGCGGTGTCAATATCTTTCCCACTGGTGTGGGCAATACGCTGGCCTACCTCTCGGACCAGCTCTCCGGCGAGTTCCAAATCATCGTCGATCATCCTCCACCACACCAATACCTACGGGTGCGTGTGGAACTGGCACAGGACCTGGCCCCCGATCGAGCAGGGGATTTACCACAGAAGATCATCCAGGCACTCCGCGAGCAACTTCACTTCCGTGCTGAGCCAGAACTGGTTCCTTACGGGACAATCCCGCGTACAGAACAAAAGGCCCGCCGTGTCATAAAGGTCTACGAGCAGGCTGGCAGTTGAAGATGCAAACCCATCTCAACAAGAAGAGTAGGAGTCACTATGAATAGCGAACCACTTGTCCTCTCTACCGTTGCCAATAACATTGCCCATGTGGTGATGAACCGGCCAGGTGCGATGAATGCCATGAGCCGAGCAATGATTACGGAGCTGCGCCAGTCTCTGGAGCGTGTCCAGAGCGATCCAGACGTCTTGATCATTGTCCTTTCGGGCGCAGGAGGGAACTTCTGTGCAGGCGATGACCTGAAGGAAAGCGAGCACCAGACCGCTGAAGACTTCCTGGCACTGATTCTGGATTTACAACGACTCACCCGCTTACTGCTGTTGGGCGAGAAGCCAAGCATCGCGGCGATGGACGGCTATGCCCTGGGTGGGGGCTTTGAGCTGGCTCTGGCCTGCGATTTTCGCGTCGCCAGCACCCGCGCACGTATGGGGTGTGTAGAAGCGCGTGTGGGCATGGTTATCACAGGCGGCACGTCTGCGCTGCTCCCACAGCTGGTTGGACAAGGGATGGCGCGGGAGATCATCCTGATGGCCGACATCTTTGATGCCGCCGTTGCCCAGCGTACCGGGTTGCTCCACCGATTGGTCGAGCCGGAACTGTTGGCCGCCGAGGTGCAGGCACTGGCCGGCAAGATGTTGAGCCGTGCGCCACTCTCCCTGCGCGAGAGTAAGCGGCTGCTCAACCGCCCGCTAGAGACCGAATTGGAGCAGGCTTTCCAGAACGAGATTGAAGCGATCATGCGCTGTTTTGGTACTGCTGATGCTCATGAGGCCACCGTGGCCTTCCGCGAAAAACGTCCGCCGGTCTTTGAAGGGAAGTGAGAAATATGGCAGCAACATTTAAGGCTTTTGTTGTTAATAAAAAGGAAGAAGGTTTTACCGCAACCTTCAGGGATTTAACTCAGGCTGACCTGCCACCTGGTGAGGTTCTGGTCAAGGTAGCCTACTCAAGCGTTAACTACAAGGATGGTCTGGCCTCCATTCCAGAAGGCAGAATTGTACGCAGCTATCCTTTCGTGCCTGGTGTCGATCTATCGGGAGTGGTGGTCGAATCCAGTGATGCGCGCTTCAAACCTGGTGACGAAGTGATTGCCACCAGCTATGAACTGGGCGTCTCCCACTATGGAGGGTTCAGTGAATATGCCAGCGTCAAGGCCGATTGGGTGGTGCCCCTGCCTACTGGCTTGACCCTCAAAGAGGCGATGGCCCTGGGTACAGCCGGCTTCACCGCTGCCCTTGCGGTATATAAGCTGGAGTACAACGGTCTCGGGCCGCAGAACGGGCCCGTACTGGTCACGGGGGCAACGGGAGGGCTGGGGAGCGTAGCTATCAGTATCCTCAAAAACCGGGCATACACTGTAGCAGCCAGTACTGGCAAGGAGTCGGAGCATGCCTATCTCAGAGCACTGGGTGCCGGTGATATTTTGACTCGTGAGGAAACGTCAGCTGAGAGCAACCGTCCTCTAGAGAAAGAGCGCTGGGCTGCGGGCGTTGACGCTGTTGGAGGTGCCACGTTGGCCTATCTCCTCCGTACTACCAAATATAGTGGTTCAATCGCCTCATGTGGCAACACCGGGGGACCGAATTTCGGCACGACTGTCTTCCCTTTCATCTTACGCGGCATTAACTTGCTGGGCATTGATTCGGTAAACTGCCCTATGGAGTTGCGTCGTCAGATCTGGGAACATCTGGCCAGCGATTACAGGCCGGAACACTTGCTCGATCTCATTGGGCACGAGGCTCCACTCGTGGAACTTCCTCAAGCGTTGGCTGCCATTCTCAAGGGTGGAGTGAGAGGCCGTACTATTATCAAGGTGAGTTAAATCCAGGATGACCGATAGAGTGGTGCTGGCTACTCGTAGTCAGCACCGTTGAGGACGGCATGTACGTAATCAGCGACGTAGTGCCGCTCCTCGACGCCATCTAAGAGCATGCACTCGGCGACCGAAACCATCTGGGGTAAAACCTCGTGCAATACACTGACAATGGCGCGTTCGTTGCGGCTATCCGCGCTTGAGTCTCGGATGAACGCGAAAAGCTCATCCGTCAATTTGTCTTCATCGGCCAGGAAACGGAATATGTTGGACACGAAGTTACCCTTTCGCTACAGTACAGGTGGAAACCACTTATTCCCTATTGCTTTGTCTATACAAGATACCCGCATCGATGCTTCTCTGTCAAGTCAAACAGACTCAGGCCCATTTTTCAGCCTTGACGCTTTGATCGAGATTGCCATTTCACCTGTATGAAGCAGGCGTGCTCACAGAAAAAAGACACAGGGAATGAGATCTCGCTGACTCCAAGGCCGATAACATGAGCGCAAGGGTGTGCAGATTGTCACGCCCGGAGCACTCAGGCTCTTGACCTGTACGAACAGCCTGTACAAAGGACTCCAGGCTCCCACGCCGATCCGTAAGCGGCATCTCAGGCAACTTCACTTGACGTGCGCGCATTCCTAATGGACGAACGGTGACATGATCGGGTGCAGTGTCATCCCGGCTTGTAAATACAATCTCTCCCCCAGTACACTCTATGTGCCATTCTCCGCTCCAACAGGTCCGCGGGCCAGGACTTACCCAGCTTCCACGGTAACTCACCACTGCTCCACCATCAAAGACGATCGTGGCAGCAGCGGCCGGGGGGTCTACGTACTTGCTCCAAGGAGGGTTCCAGGTCTGACATGAGATCTGAGATGGCTCCTGAGCGAGCACATAACGCATCAGGTCGAAATGGTGGATGGCCATATCCACGAGCAATGGCTGCCATATTTGGTAATAGCGATATCCTTCAGGTTCCGAAGCGTTCTTGTAGCGCCGGAAGTCAATACTGACAGAACCAATCGATCCCAGATTTCCCTCGCGAACCAACGCAGTCACCGCTCGAATGGCTGGAAAGAAACGATAATTCTGGCTGATCATGAGCACTCGATTACGTTTCGCGGCTGCTTCAACGACCTGCTGTGCCTCAGCCACTGTTGGCGCAAACGGTTTTTCGAGTAACACATGTTTCCCTGCGTTGAGGGCCTCCAATGCAAGCAGGACATGCGCTGGCAAAGTGGCAGTGATGAGTACGGCATCAGCCTCAACGGCTTCCAAGGCCAACTCAAGTGTCGGGAAACAACGCTTTGGTGAGACGTTGAGGAGCCGCTGCGCTTGCACAAGCACCCCTGCTTCCAGGTCTACACAGGCGACCAATTCAACATCTTTACTATGCTGTACGACTTTGGTAGCCCAATTCAGTCCCCAGCCACCCATACCTACCTGTATAAGACGAATCGTCATCTCAATCTCCTGCTCATTTTGGGACAGCCCAGCGCACGGCGTTGGCGATCATCCGCTTCGCGCCATTTCAAACTGCAACTTGTGCCTATGAGACGTTATTGCGTGTTAGCCTATCAGAGTAGCCGTAGGTACTTCATTATACGCCATGCGAAACCGGAATGCCCACTACTCATACGTTCAGGAGGCGGATCTCGTGTACTCCTGGACCCGCTTCAGCTTGATGTCCGAGTTGGCGAGTAGGTTGGAAATGAACGTGATGGGTTTCCTGCGACGGATGCAAGAGGCCAAAAGTAGCCAGCACAGCCTGTTGTGAGGCTTTTGTGATTGTTGTTCTGCAATCCGAGAGGATTCTGTGAGATGATATCTGTACCATTGCACTCGGTGGAGTGTCGTAAGGAAAGAAGGATTACGATGGTCCAGCGCATTGTTATACAGCGACCTACATGCCACGATGCTCCTCGTTCTTATCGTGCGGCAGCAGGAGAGGATGGACGAGAGTAGTCTGACGGAGGGCAAGGAAATGATCAATCGCTATGAGGAGAAATGACCAGGAACATGTATCAAATAGAACCGGGAGTTGCTCATCCTTTAGGTGCAGTGCCAGATGAACATGGGGTAAACTTTTCGATCTTTTCGGAGCATGCGACGTATGTTGAACTCCTGTTGTTTGTTCAGCATGACGATCCGGTGCCTTACCAGATCATTCCGTTGGATCCGATACAACACCGGACCTTTAATTTCTGGCATGTCTTTGTAAGAGGTCTAAGAGCGGGGATTCACTATGCCTATCGCTTTGATGGTCCACGAGATGACTCGCATCGGACAGGAGACCGCTTTAACAGGAACAAGGTTGTCCTTGATCCTTACGCGAGGGGAATCACTGCGACACTCTGGAGCCGAGCTGATGCGTCAGGGCCAGATGATAATGTGCGCACATGCATGCGTAGTGCGGTTGTAGACGTATCAGTGTATGATTGGGAGGGTGATCACCCCCTCAATAAGCCGATGAGCGAAACGATCATTTATGAGTTGCATGTCGGTGGATTCACCAGGTCGCCTTCCTCTGGCTGCCAGTATCCGGGTACCTTTGCTGGAATAGTCGAGAAGATTCCATACCTCAAGGAATTGGGCATAACAGCCGTTGAACTTCTGCCGATTTTTGCTTTCGACGAACATGGTAATGGTTACTTGAGTCCGATTGATGGCAAACCTCTAAAGAACTTCTGGGGATACGACCCTGTCGGTCACTTTGCCCCAAACCCCGCGTATTGTTTTTCTCATGAAGAGCGGAGCCACGCGCAGGATTTCCGAGATATGGTGAAGGCTCTGCATAAAGCGGGGATAGAGGTGATCTTGGATGTGGTCTTTAATCATACCGGCGAGGGCGATCATCTCGGCCCCACGGTCAGTTTCAAGGGAATCGACAACAGGATCTATTATGTTCTCGACCCTACGAACAAACAGCGTTATGTGGATTATTCTGGCTGCGGGAACACCTTCAAGTGCAACCATCCGCTCGGGGTCAAGCTGATTACGGACTGCCTGGAATTTTGGGCAAAAGAGATGCATGTGGATGGCTTCCGCTTAGATGAGGGATCTATCTTGGCCCGTGGTGGAGATGGCAGAACCCTGCCATACCCACCGGTCCTGTGGTACATCGAGTTAGATGAAGTGCTCGCTGATGCCAAACTGATTGCTGAGGCGTGGGATGCCGCTGGCCTCTATCAGGTCGGCCGCTTCCCTGGTTATCGTTGGGCCGAATGGAACGGGCGCTACCGCGATGATATCCGCCGCTTTGTCAGGGGTGATCCAGGGATGGTAGGCAAGGTCGCCTCGTGCATTGCAGGAAGCGCGGATCTCTACCAGGCGACAGGGCATATACCGATTAACGCTATCAATTTCATCACGTGTCACGATGGATTCACCCTGAATGACCTGGTGTCCTATGATCACAAACACAATGAGGCCAACGGTGAAGACAACCGGGATGGTACCGATTATAATTGGAGTTGGAATTGCGGCGTTGAAGGGGAGACGAACGATCCAGCAATTGAGGTGCTGCGCGAGCGCCAGATCAAGAATTTTGTGGCTATTCTCATGCTCTCTCAAGGCGTGCCGATGATCTTAGCCGGAGATGAAGTAAGACGTACACAACAAGGAAATAACAATGCGTACTGCCAGGATAACGGGATCAGTTGGTTCGATTGGAAGTTGGAAGAGAAGAACGCTGGTCTGCTCAGGTTCTTCAGACGTATGATTGCGTTTCGTAAGAAGCATCCCAATTTGCGCCGTGAACGTTTCTTTACAGGTGAACCAAATGAACACGGGGTGAAGGATATCGAGTGGCATGGTCGCCAATTATTCACTCCAGACTGGCATGATCCCAATGGCAGAGTGCTTGCATTTACCATCTGGGGCTTATCGCACGATAATGACCTTCACGTTATGCTCAATATGGAGAAGAAGGGGTTTGATTTTGAGATACCTTCTCTTCAAGGGAAGAGGTGGCACAAGGTGATGGACACGGCTTTACCGTCCCCGAGAGATATCGTCGAACCTGGAAAAGAAAAGGCGGTACCTGTTGGCGTCTGCCATGTTAAGAAGCAGAGTGTTGTTGTCCTCATCTCAGGCTGACGATGATGATCAAAACAGGAAATACTGCAAGTCCTGGTTACTCGTTCGCCTGCTGTTCAGCATCCAGCGCCTGCACTGACTGCCGATAGACCGAGAGTGGGGTCGAGAGGAACTCGAGGTAGCTCCCCATCGATTGCAGCGCAAGTTGCTGGAACGCTTCTTGCTGTTCCTGGGTTTTCTGCCCCAACTCCTGCATCAGGTTTTGAGAACTCTCCGTCTGCTTCTTGATCGCCTCCATGCTTTCGGTGAAGAAGCTTTGGAAAAAATTTATATTGCGCTCCTGGACGGCCGCCAGACTCTGGGCAGCCGTCTGATGTGCCTCGAGGACTCCACTTCCCTCGGTGAAGAAGTGTCGAGCAAACTCTGCGGTGCGCTCCTGGGCAACAACGAGCTGTTCTGCAACGGCCTGGTTGGCCTTAAGGACTTCCACTCCCTCTTCTAAGAAGTGCCGAGCAAACTCTGTGGTGCGCTCCTGGGCATCAACGATATTCTGCGCAACGGCCTGGTTCGCCTGAAAGATATCCATTCCTTTAGTAAAGAAGCTTTGGGCAAACTCTGCGGTGCGCTCTTGAGTGGAAGCAATGCTCTCCGTAATTACCTGATTAGTTTCCTGAAAGGATTTTAGCAGTGCCTGTGCGGCATCATTGGTCTTCTGATCTGCCATGATTTCTCTCCTTACCTGGCTCATAATCGCCTGCGATACATCGCGCCTGTCTTCACGTTACAAACAACCATAACGTGTGCTCATCTCTGTCGTGGGTTCTTAGAGATGCTGTGCGATGCTAGTATAGTTCCCAAAGTCTAGACAATCCTAGACGTTAAGCTTTGTACGGCAAGCCGTACTGGATGCACTACAGCATCCTCTACCCCATTGCTAAAAGCGTTTGGGGATGCTTTGCGAAGGATATTCAGGCTGCCATTGATGTCGGCGTTGAGCTTGCGTCCGTTGCCTGCCTGGTATAAGCCACGCTTCAGCCGTCTGCCACTAAACTTTCGCTCCTCCTGCTCTTTGCCGTACGTTGGGATCGCATCCCCATCCAGGAAGCTGGCCTTGCTGGTGTAGCTCTCTTCTTGCAGCACTACCTGTATCCCGACGAGTTTGGCTTTGTAGCAGAGCATGTCTACGAACCGGGCATGCGGCAACTGCACAAAGTGTTGCTTCTCCTTCTTGCGCATCTCGACTGCTTGCTTCCAGAACGGGTTCTTGCCGATGATTAGCGTGCCGATGCCTTCGGAGACGAGCAAATCAATAATCCGTTTGGAGGAGGTATGCAAGTAGTGATCGATACGGCGAGTGCGTTTCGTCGTCAGGCGTTGCATCCGCTTGGTGAAATGGTCATTCTTGATCCATTTCTGAAGCTCCGCCTTGCGCTTGTTGTAGTACTGATTGACGCTTTTGAGGGGACGACCGTTAACGAGGCGAGGGATGAACCCCTCTTTGTTTGCAGTTATCGCCGCCAGGTTATTCACGCCAATATCCATACTGGCTAGCAAGGTGGGATTGACGGGCTGAGGCTGTTCTTGCCGTTCGTAGACGACTTCTACCACGTAGTAGCCCATCCTGGGTACAATGCGCACTTGTTTGACGTTCGTTTGCCTGGTCTGGACGGTGATGGGCAAGCCCGATGGGGCAATCATCCCACGTTGCAAGGCGCGTTTCGAGAGGGCTTGGATGGTATAGACCAGGATATTGCGCCCCTGCTGCTTCTCTTTGTACTTCGGGAGTCCTGGGCGGCCTAAGAACTGGGATGGGTCCGCGTCCCATGCCTCCGTCGCCTCTTCCCAGGCTTTCCAATTCTTGTCCAGGAGACGAAGAACCTGTTGGGCGACTTTGGCAGGGAGCGCCTGGTAGGCATCATGGCTCTTCATGCGAGCGTGCATCTCAGGATAGGTGAAACGAACCTGCTGGAAGATGAACGCCTGACGCATCTCATAGAGGGCCGCATTATAGAGGTTCTTGGAGGCAAAGGCCGCTTGATCGATCACCTCGTAGCGGGGATCACTTTTGCGCATGACATGCTGTTCAACTACCTGCATGCTCGGCCTCCAATTCCTGGACAATCTTTTCCGTCTTGCGTTTGGCGCGGCGTGGCCCATAGCGTCTGGCACAGTAGCTATAGACAATCACCGTGAGATCAGCCAGCAGGTCCTCCGTGCCATTCTCCGCCAGATTGACGACTTCAATGCTACGTCCTTGTCCACGCAAGAGCGTTTCCAGATAGCGGAAACCAAAGCGGGTGAGTCGGTCTTTCTGCTCCACCACAATGAGCGTGATGCCTTGATCTTCCAACAAAGCCAAGAGCTTTGGGCGGCTATCATTGATGCCGGAGCCGACTTCCTTGACGACTTTGGCCATCGGATAGCCTTTGGCTGTACAATAGGCAACGAGCCGCTCTGCCTGACTATCGAGGTTGGACTTATTCTCTGATGAGGAGACACGCGCATAGACCGCCACCCGACCGATGGGAGCAGGGGATGGGGAGCCTTCATCCACCAGAATGGTGTGTTCTCCAACGCGATGCCCTGTAATTTTGCCGTCGCGAAACCAGCGCCAGGCGGTCTCGTAGCGAACTCCTTGTTGTTTAGCATAGTCACTTAACTTCATGCTCCTAGAATAGCAGAAACACACAAGGATTGTCAAGGATAGTCATTTATTCGCTATGTTCCTTGCGAACGTTAGTGATACAACATTGGCCGCTTAAGGCGCACTCGCTCCTGACCATCAACGTTCCACAATCATCTGTCTTCATACCTCTCTCCTTCTTGCTATTGCAGCCATAACTAACGTATTACACTGCCAGCCACACCTGCACAGTTTTATCACTGCTTGCTGAGGCGATGTATTGTCCGCTTTTTGCCCACGCAACAGCATATACCCAGTTTGAATGGCCGGGGTAACTCACAGCATTTTCCCCGGTAGTGGCATCCCATATGTGCACCGTCCTGTCAAAACTTGCCGACGCAATACGTGTCCCATCAGGAGACCAGGTCACAGCGCTTATTGTGAACTGATGCCCAGGATAGGTGCAGACCCTATCTCCTGGCGGGTTTCCCTCAGCTTCCCATACCTCAACCACCTGGTCGGCACCACCAGAGGCGATGTACTTTCCATCAGGGGACCATGCCACTGTGAGTATTGTATTAGAGAACTTCTGAGAGGTGAGAAGTATTTTCCCCTCAGGAATATCCTTTGTAGGCGCCTTCCAAACCTGTACCGCCATATCTTCGCCTGCTGAGGCAATGTATCGCCCATCAGGAGACCATGCCACGGCATGTACTGGATGCCCATGATCGCGATAGATGAACTGCCTATGGCCCGTTGCTGCATCCCAGATCTGTACTGTCCCATCTTCACTTGCTGAAGCGACGAGGTAGCTCTGTCCCGCGGATGGTGAAAGCCTGGCGGGTGACCATGCTAAAGCCGTTACCTTATCGGAATGCCTGGTATAAGTGCATACCTTGCGCATATTGTCGGCTGCCCATACCTGTACCGTGCAATCTATACCCGCCGAGGCGATCCATTTCCCGTTGGGCGACCAGGCTATGGCACTTACTCCACCTGTGTGACCTCGGTAGGTAGTGATTTTGCGTCCGGCTATTGCATCCCAGATCTGTACTGTCCCATCATCGCCTCCCGAAGCGATGCGGCTGCGGTAGTGTGCCGCTTCGTGCCTGTCGCTCGGTGACCATGCTACAGCGTTCACCGGAGCAGCATGTCCACGATAGGTAGTGATAGTCGTCTCTTGAAGTGGCAAGATACTCACTTCTTGCCGTGAAGGGAGAGGTTCGGTCCTGGAGGATAGTTCCGCGTCAGGTTGTACAGGACGCGGTTCTCCATCGAGGATTCCCTGTGCAAAGGCATCGGCGAATTCCTGCACACTCGTAAAGCGTTGAGCGGGGTCTTTCGACAATGCTTTCAGTACTGCTGACTCAACCGCTGGTCTGATAGTTGGAACCTGCTCGCTTAAAGGAGGGGGGGAGTAAGTGTATGCTGGGTAGCAACCTCCACAAAAGAACCTTGAAAAGGGCTCTTTCCGCTAAGCCATTCGTACATGACGGCGGCAAGTGCGTACTGGTCACTTGCTTTGACCGGCATGCCACGGAGTTGCTCCGGAGCCATATATGCGACGGTACCAGCCACCCCTTGCATGCTCTGGGTGCGAGAGCTATGGGCTACGATGGCAATGCCAAAATCGGCGAGCAAAACCTCATCGTTGTTTCCTAGAAGCATGTTCTCCGGTTTGATATCGCGGTGGATCAATTTCTCATCATGCGCATGTTGCAAAGCTGAAGCAATCTGCATCACATAAGGCTGAATATCCTCTGGCGAGAGACGGATCCCTTGGGGGAAATGTAAACGAAGTGTGCCATTGGGGGCGTAATCCATCACCAGGAATGGGGTATTGTTCTCTACACCAAATTCCAGTACCTGGATGATTGAGGGATGCTTTAAGCGGGCGATAGTGCGCGCCTCCTTGAGAAAATCTCCCATGTCATCGTGGGTCAGCCGCATATCGAGCACTTTGATGGCGGCCTGGGTGTTGAGGTGAATGTGTTCACCGAGGTAAACGTCAGCGAAGCTGCCTCGTCCCAGCAAGCGGACCAGGCGGTAGTTTCCGAGCTGCTGTCCAATACGAGGTCTGGAGAAATTCCGTTTCTTGTACTCCATCTTCGCGCTCCTCAACCAGTTGTTACCCTACATTCCAGACATGCACCGTGGCATCATAGCCAGCCGAAGCGATGCGCGTGCCATTGGGAGACCATGCTACGCTGCTTATCTCTTTCGTGTGACCCCGATAGGTGAAGATAGTCTCTCCTGTGGTAGCATCCCATATCTGTACAGTTCGATCATCGCTTGCCGAAGCGATACGCGTGCCATTGGGAGACCACGCTACGGAGTTCACTTTGCTGGAATGCCCGCGATAGGTCAGGATGTTGCCGCCCGTGGCCACATTCCATACCTGAACATTGGTGTCTGCGCTCGCGGAAGCAATCTTCTTGTCGTCAGATGACCAGGCCACCGCATTCACAAAATAGTAGTGGTCACGAAAGATCAATGGGTTATCTCCGGTGAGAGCATTCCAGATTTGCACCGTATTGTCAACATCAGCGTTCGCGTCCGCACCGCTTGCGGAAGCAATACGCCAGCCACTAGCGGAAGGGGATGAAGAGATGGTAGGAGACCATGCTACTGCGTGGACGGGACTGGTATGGCCCGAATAGGTGAAGAGCCTGCTTCCTGATTCAGCCTGGCGAACCTGCACCGTCGCATCCCATGAAGCGGAGGCGATGTACTTTCCATCAAGAGACCACGCTACGGCACTCACCTCTCTTGAGAAGCCGCGGTAGGTCAAGAGCTTCCGCCCGGTCTGGACGTTCCAAACCTGTACTGTTGTATCCCAGGAGCCAGAGACGATGCGTGAACCGTCGGGCGACCAGGCTACAGAGCTTACTGGCTTCGTATGGTTGCGGTAGATAAAGGTAGGGTTTTTGCTGGTGGCGTTCCAGATATGGATCGTTTTATCGGCGCCAGCTGAGGCAATTTTCTTCCCATCGGGTGACCATGCAATGTGTAGCACCGCTGCAGAGTGTTTGCGGTAGTTGGTGAAGAGTTTTCCCAAAGGAATCGGCGAGCTTGCATACTGTTTTGATGCCTCCGCCTGGCGTACCTGTTCGAATGCTCTAGCGAACTCTAACACGCTGGCGAAGCGCTGCTCTGGATTTTTGGCAAGCGCTTTTTGAATTACATGGTCAATAGCGGGCGAAAGCGCCGGTATCTTATTGCGTAACGAGGGCGGAGGAACAAGGACATGCTGCGTAGCCACTTCTATGAAAGACCCAGAAAAGAGGCGCTCCCCGCTCAACCATTCATATACGACAGCGGCCAACGCATACTGGTCGCTGGCCGGGCATGCTTTGCCCTGCAGTTGCTCGGGCGCCATATAGGTTACGGTGCCCGCGACAGTCTGGAGCCGATCACGGGAACTCTGAACAATCACCGCCAATCCAAAATCGCTCAATAAGACCGCATTCTTGTAACCTAGCAACATATTTTCTGGTTTCACATCTCTATGGATGAGTTTTTGGTCATGCGCATACTGTAGAGCAGCGGCAACTTGCCGAACATATGGGGCGATACTGGCTGGGGGTAAAACTGCACCTTTTGGATGACATTGGCGCAAAGTGCCATTTGGAGCATATTCCATGACGAGAAAAGGAATGCTATCCACCACGTCGTATTCCAGGATGCGCACAATAGAGGGATGCTTCAGGTGGGCGATGGTACGTGCTTCTTCAAGAAAGTTTTGTTTATCCTCGTCAGTCAGTCGCATCTGGAGCACTTTGATTGCAGCCGGTGTGTTTCCCTGCCCAAGTTGACGGATCAGGCGGTAGTTAGCAAGTTGCTGACCTATGCGGTCTGGCATCGTCGAATTACTCCTTGACGTACACCTCTGTTAGCTGTTGCTGAGGAGGGTATCTTTGGGGGCATGCCCATGCCCATACCCAGGTCCTCTTTATGAAAGCATTCACATTGGTATACTCTTATGATGTAGCAACAACATTTCCCATAGCTCAATAGCTTATGTAGTATATAGGAGATTCTAGATGTATTCAACGAGCATGTCAAGCAATCTGAGTGGATTACACCACGACTACCAGCATTACCGCATGAGGGTGTTGAGTCGGCTGAGATGCTGCTCAGCCGACTCAACACCCTCATGCGGTACAAAGTCTCCGCTAAGATGTCCGACTTCTCAAGGGGTTGGAGGTTTGTTCGTCCGCTGAGCGCCGGGCATTTTCGGGAGCTGCTGCGCTGCTTTCTCAAAGGCCTCGGTTGCCTTCTCAAAGTTATCCAGTCCCTGCCGGGTTGCCTTCTCAGCCGCATCAAGAGCCTGTTGATAGGAAGTAAATCCTGTGCGAAGAAAATTCATATAGCTCTCTATCCACTGGTTCCCCTCCACTCCTTGAGACAGCTTCTGGAAGGCTTCTTGCTGCAATTTGGTCTGTTGCTCCAACTGCTGCATCAAGGAGCGCGTGGCTTCGGCCTGGTTCTTGAACACCTCCATGGCACTAGTAAATGTGTTTTCAGCAAACTTCATGTTGCTCTGCTGGGCGGCAATGATATTCTCCGCAATTGCCCTGTTTGTCTCACGGAAGGAATCGGCCAGTTTCTGGGTGATCTCATTCTCTGTGTTCTCTGCCATTGTATTACTCCTTATAAAATTTTAATGCTTAACTACTTCACAGAAGTAAAGTGTAGAATCCTGGTTTCATTATACTCTCACAAATATGCAGATTCAACTAACAAATTGATCACAATTGCAGCGCAAGCACGATGAGCTGGCCCGGGTATTGCGGAGTCGAGGAACATAGCATATACTCCTTCGCAGAAGGGGACAACCGACGTGCCCGAAGAAAAGCGTACGTTTACGAAAGAATTCAAACTGCAGGCTGCACATCTGGTAGAGACCATAGATCCACCTCGCAAAAATACTGTATCCTGAGAAATGGTGGAGGCCCATGAGCGAGGCTGTGTCTGATAGCATAGGTTAGAGTTAGAAAAGGTTGGTATTGCGTGGAAGATAACTCTGTTCATAGAGATGAGCAGCTACCGTATGTAGAGAGCGAGACTCCCTACTATGAATATTCGTCGTTGCCACCATTATCGCCACAAAAGCCTACTCCACCGGAGCGGTCGCGCAATAGAGTTCTGCTGCTCATCATGGCAGTTGTCAGTGTGATCCTGGTGGTTGTAGTGGTCTCCCTGTCCGGTCTCTCATACCTCTCGTACGTGCTCTTCCGTCAGCCTCCACCAACGCAGGCGCCCATTACGACATTGCTTACGCAGGCACCGGCGCACCAGGCGACGCCGAGCGCCAATTTTCGCTCGACCCCCTGTCCATTTCAGCCAGGTGATGGCATAGTAGATGGGCAGACGGTCAAATGTGGCTATGTCACGGTTCCCGAGAACCATAGTAACCCCAATAGGGCTAAAGTGCAACTGGCCGTAGCGATCTTCAAGTCGCCAAAGATCCAAAATGATCCTTACCCTGTCGTTCGTCTTGAAGGTGGACCTGGCGGTCCATCGCTGGATGATTGGGCACACTATGTTACCAGCGCGAATTACTCGAGATTTGTGTTCAACCATGACCTGATCATGTTCGATCAGCGTGGAACGGGCTACTCCACCCCTTCGCTCAAATGCCCTGAGACGTTGCAACTCCAATTTGAGACCCTGCATATGCACTTGAGTGCGACCGATTCCGAGCGGCTGCAATTGCAAGCACTACGCACCTGCCATGATCGCCTGGTGCGGTCGGGCGTTGACCTGAATGCGTTTAATTCGCTGGAGAACGCGGCGGATATCCATGATCTGATTCTCGCTTTCGGTTACAAGCAGGCGAATCTGTACGGGGTCTCGTACGGCACGCGACTGGCCCTTACCACCATGCGCCTGTATCCAGCGGTGATACGCAGCGTGGTGCTGGACTCAGTATACCCACCGCAGAAGAACCGTACCGATGTACCGAGCGACGCGCAGCGTGGCTTCAACGTGCTGTTTCAGGGCTGTGCCGCTGATGCACACTGTGATCATCTTTATCCGCACCTGGATAGTGTTTTCTACCAGCTGGTCACCGATCTCAACGCCAACCCCGCTCACTTTCAAACAACCGATTCCACAACAAACAAGAGCTATAACGTGGTAATGGCGGGAAATGATTTTGTGTTTGTGCTGTTTAATACGCTCTATGTGACACAAGCCATCCCCGTGCTGCCGCAGATGATCTTTCAGGTGCGTGACTACAACTATACGCTGCTCTCGCAAATATATGGAGCTGTTGAGTTCGACAATACTTTCAGCGATGGCATGTTCTATTCGGATGAGTGTAGCGAAGACTGGGATTTTCTGACGCAGCATGACATCGCGGCTGCTATGCAAGGGATCACGCCACAAATTCAACCCGCACTCCAGAGCGAACTGCAACAGGAGTATGACGACTGCCGACTGTGGCATGTGCAACAGTCGCCCGCAGCTCAGAAGCAGCCAGTACTGAGTGATATCCCCACGCTGGTGCTCTCCGATGAGTATGACCCGATAACGCCGCCAGCAAATGGCAGGCTCGCGGCGCAAACGCTCAAGAACAGCTACTACTTCCTCTTCCCTGGCCTGGGTCACGGCGCAGAATACAATTCGCCATGCGTGGACAGTATCATTTCTGCGTTTGACGATAGTCCAACGCAGAAACCATCAGCTGCCTGCGTGGCAGGTATGAGAGAGCCGAATTTCGTGTAGGTGTGGATATGGCCGTTATGTCTTCTCTTTATCATACTTTCTCTGATAGCCGCTAACCATTCATCCATAGGTCAGATTAAGATGGTTGATCAAACTTCGATCTGGTCGAGTTGCCTCGCACGCAGGAGGTGATAGACCAGGAGAAGTTGGGTCAGTGCCAGTGGGTGACTATGCCGGCTATCCCGTGTTTGAGAATCGGAAAATTGACCAAGATCTGCCAGCGGAGCTGCCCCACACGCATCCAGGTGATCCAAAATGCAACGCTCGAGTGCACGGGCCGGCTCATCAGGGATAGAGCCATCGATCTCCAGGTACTCGACAGCCCGGCCTCCCACGCGTCCCAGCGTCGAACGCACACAGCCAGATTGATCTTCAGCAATGACCTCGCTCAGGTCGGGATGATGCAGCGTTCCATGCAAGGTCAAGCGCACATCGAGATGTGCATCGCCGTCCAGCTCGGCGTTGGACCACTCGCCAGGGAAAAAAGAGACGACAACATCGGCGTTATCACGCTGTGGCCGGATATACTTCGCCGAATCATGCTCACGGATGGCGAGTTCGCGCAGCACCTCTTCCTCAGTATACCCACGCTTGGCCGTGTCACGCCGAATTTTCCAGCGCCACCTCAATTCCTCTGGCGGATCGAGATAAACGCGTACACTGTAGGCGTTGCGCATCTCCTGCCAAAACATTCCCAGCAGACCCTCGACAATCAGAAAGGGGTGCGGCACAATATACTGCGGTGGACCGAAGTCGCCTGACTTATGGTCATAGTGTGGCTTCAGAATAGCCTCACCGGCACGTAACAGCCGTAGATGCTGCGCCATAATATCGAGATAGTTGCATTCAGGATTCAAAGGCGTGATATTCAATTCCTTGCGCTGCTTCCGATTATACCGGTGATAGTCGTCGGTACAGAGGACTGCAACATTCTCAACGCCCAAAATCTGGGCAATACCTCGACTAAGCGTCGTCTTACCCGCGGCGCTATCTCCTACTATTCCCAGGATAATGGGACGCCTAACCCCTACAATGGGAGAACCCTTAATTCCTACAGACGGTGAAGCCATAACTTTCTCCAGATTCCTTGTGCCGCGTATCCCTGCTTAGTCACCAGGAGCGCGTATCACTTACCACTTACCATAATATGCTCGATCACAAATCATCGTATTCAGAATGCCAGCTCTTCACTCCACTTTTGCTTGAGGTGGTATTCATGCCAGGACAGCATGCAGTAATTTGCCGTAACAATGGATCGGTAGGAAGTTGGTACGACTGGTTTCTCAAAAAAGTTGGACTATTTGTATGAGCTAGCTCATGCCTATGATAAAATGATACTTGACAGGTTACATAATAACAAGCCGCAATTCACTATGCTAAGCATAGATTGGAGCTTATGAATGGATTGGCCACGCCTGGATAGCCTCACAATACGCCAGCTTCGTGTGTTCTGCACAGTTGCACAACTCCTGAGCTACACGCGGGCGGCGGAAGAACTTGGTTGCCAGCAACCCACCGTATCGGCCCTGGTAGCAGAGTTGGAACGAATGACACAGTTGACCCTATTAGAGCAGTGGGGTAAGCACCTCGCTCTGACGGATGAAGGGCGCGAACTGTATGCTCACGCACAACACGTGGTTGTCGAAGCGGACGAGGCATGGCGTGCAATGGCAGAGCAACGTGGAATTGAGTCACCGGAAAGCGTACCGCTACGCGTTGCTGCCGATACTACAGTGGGGACCTACGTCATGCCCCACTTGCTGGGCGCCTTTCACCAACGCCGATCCGCCATTGCCCTTAATCTGCGTGTAGCCAACCGCGCAGAGGTTCGCGCTTGCCTGCTGGCTGGAGAGGTTGATCTCGTTATTGCTGGCCGACCACCAGCAATTGAGGGATTGGTGGCCGAACCATTCCTGCCTAATCCATTAGTGGCGGTCGCGTCCCCTGATCACGTCTTAGCCACACAACCCCAGGTATTGCTGGCTCGCCTGGCCGATGAAGTCTTCCTCCTCCGCGAGGTGGGCTCAGGAACGCGGGCCGCCGTGGAGGAGTTGTTCGAGGTAGCCGGTTTGCCGCTCAAGATCGGGATGGTGCTGGGCCATGTCGAAGCAATCAAACGAGCAGTAGCAGCAGGCCTGGGGGTGAGCGTGCTTTCAGAAGTGGCGGTGAGGCGCGAAGTTCGTTATCGTACACTCGTTGTCCTGCAAGTGGAACATTTCCCAATCCAACGCCGCTGGTATATTGCACGCCTTGCTGATCGACCTTTGAGCGCCAGTGCTGCCGAATTCATCGAGTTCTTGCGCGAATATAGGCTACGGAATGGGTGAGGTAGCATGCGCCTGCAGGATTATTGGGAGCCGCTTCCGTTTTGCAAGAAGAGCTGACGGAGGGCAGTTGCGGTCCGTGACAGCCTCCGTCCTTTCAAGTGGACAACATACCATTGTCGCTTTAGTGGAAACCCCTGTACATCCAGTGTGACCAGGTCACCGCTAGCGACTTCAAGTTCAACTGATTCCCAGGGTACTACAGCGATCCCCAACGCGGCGATTGCCCCCTCCTTAATGGCTTCGATACTGCTCAATTCCAGGCTAGCCTGCAGGGGCATGCCTGCAAGCGCGAAGTGATGCTCGGTTTCTAGCCTTGTTCCAGACCCTTGTTCGCGTAGCAGGAACGTTTCCTGTTGTAGATCATGCATTGTCAGCGTGGGGCATCCCGCCAATCGGTGGGACGGTGAGGACACGACCACCAGTTCATAGGGCCTCAAAAATTCTATGACGAAACGATCTTGCCCTTCAATGAAACTCATCACCGCCAGATCTACCTGGTGGGCGAGTAGGCGCTCTTCAATAGTATGGCGGTCAGCAACCATGAGCGTGATGCGGACTCGTGGGGAGAGTGCATGGAAAGCGCCGAGCAATGGGAGCACCACGTATGTAGCTGCGCTGGTGCTTGCGCCTACCAAAACACTTCCCCGTCCGAGTGTATGAATCTCCTTCACTACTGGTTTGGTTTCGGCAAGTAAAGCCAGGAGCCGCTCAGTGTGACGCAGGAATTCCTGACCGGCGGAAGTCAGCATGATACCTCTGCCACTGCGAGCGAATAGCCGCAGACCTAGCACCTGTTCGAGTGTCCTGATCTGCTGCGAGACAGCCGGTTGCGAGAGATAGAGAGCCTCGGCCGCTCTGGTGTAGCTCAGGTGATGTGCTACTGTGCGAAATACCGCAAGCTGATGTACGGTGAAATCAGTTGAACCATTGGTAGTCTCCATGAGCAAATCTTAACATGTGACAACTCCCCACGCATAGAATACGGGGGCTTCTCAGTTCAGCCGGTTTTCGTGACCGTCCCTGAAGGCCATGCCCTGGCCCGTGAAAGAAAACCCTCTGACAGATGGCACTTCAAGCCTCTCTGATCAGAAAATATGCGACACAGGAGTGTGCGAAGATGTTCCATCCCCGTCTTACCAGCCCTGCTAGAAGCATTGTCTCATGGCTGCCTAGACTTTTATTGAATAATCATAGATAGAATACTCAATCACTGAGTATTCTCAACCCAAGCCTCAAATAATGTATAAAGTTTAATCTATGGAATTGATAGCCAACTGCTACTACAACTAATAATTTTGCCATGCTATACTTCTCCCAGCGAAGGTTGTTACATACTATTGTGAGGTGAGGAGATATCAGCATGATAATAGATGCCGCGTCGGAGCAGAAGAGCCGCTGGGCATCAGGCGTAATTCCCTATGCACAGATGGGCTACTGGAAACCTGACTATGAACCGAAAGACACAGATATCCTTTGTGCGTTTCGTCTTGTACCTCAAGAGGGCGTAGACCCTGTTGAAGCTGCGGCGGCTGTTGCCGGTGAATCTTCTACCGCCACCTGGACCGTCGTTTGGACCGATCGTCTGACCGCGTATGAGAATTACCAGGCCAAAGCCTATCAAGTCGTTCCAGTTCCCGGTACAGATCAGTACATAGCATACATTGCCTACGATCTGGACCTGTTCGAGGAAGGGTCGATCGCGAACCTGACCTCCAGCATCATTGGCAACGTTTTTGGCTTCAAGGCGCTGAAGAGCTTGCGCCTGGAGGATATGCGCATTCCTCCGCACTATGTGAAGACCTTTCAAGGGCCGCCCCATGGTATCGTCATGGAGCGCGAGTACCTGGATAAGTATGGTCGCCCCTTGCTTGGGGCTACGACAAAGCCGAAGCTTGGTCTTTCTGCTCGTAACTACGGTCGTGTCGTCTATGAGGCCTTGCGTGGTGGCCTGGACTTTGTGAAGGATGACGAAAATATCAACTCGCAGCCCTTCATGCGCTGGCGCGACCGCTTCCTCTATTGTATGGAGGCCGTCAACAAAGCGAGTGCTGAAACTGGTGAAATCAAAGGCCATTACTTGAACGTCACTGCCGCAACCATGGAAGACATGTACGAGCGCGCCGAGTTCGCCAAGGAACTGGGAAGTATCATCGTTATGATCGACCTGACCATTGGCTACACAGCGATCCAGTCCATGGCGAAATGGGCCCGCAAGAATGGCCTGATTCTGCACCTGCACCGAGCAGGTCATGCTACATACACCCGCCAGAAGACGCATGGCGTTTCCTTCCGTGTGATTGCCAAGTGGATGCGCCTGGCTGGTGTCGATCACATCCATGCCGGGACGGTGGTTGGAAAGCTGGAGGGTGACCCCATGGCCGTGAGGGGCTACTATCAGACGCTGCGTGGCATGAAATACGACGCCGACCCCAGCATGGGTCTGTTCTTCGAACAAGATTGGGCGTCGCTGCCTGCGGTCATGCCTGTTGCCTCGGGTGGTATTCATGCAGGGCAAATGCACCAACTGCTGCACTATCTGGGTGAGGATGTGGTGCTCCAGTTCGGTGGTGGCACTATCGGTCACCCATTGGGCATTGCTGCTGGCGCGACCGCGAACCGCGTTGCCGTGGAAGCTATGATCCAGGCGCGGAATGAAGGGCGTGACATTATGAGTGAGGGGCCGGAGATCCTTGAGAAAGCAGCAAAGTGGTGCACTCCGCTGCATGTCGCCCTGGAAGTCTGGAAAGATGTTACCTTCAACTATGCCTCGACCGACACGCCTGATGTGATGCCAACCCCAAATTATTAGCCGTAAGGGCGACCACAAGGGTCGCCCAAGGAGTTACGAGTATGGCTTTTCATCTGACCCAAGGAACCTTTTCCTTCCTGCCGCCTCTGACTGACGACGAGATTCGCCTGCAGGCAGAATATTGCCTGAACAACGATTGGCCTATCAACATAGAGTTCACTGACGATCCACACCCCCGCAATGCCTACTGGGAAATGTGGGGGCTGCCAATGTTCGACGTGAAAGACCCGGCGGCGATTCTCTATGAGATCAACCAGTGCCGTAAAGCCTACCCGAATCACTATATCCGGGTAGGTGCCTACGACCGCAAGAAGGGCCGTCAAACCCTTGCTCTTTCGTTCATTGTGAACCGGCCAACTCATGATCCAGGCTTTGCCCTGTCTCGTCAGGAGGTGCATGACCGTACCATCAAATATACCCTCCATAGCTATGCGACTGACAAGCCCAAGGGAGAACGGTACCTATGATTCCCTCTCCTCAGACCGGGGGACCTGATAGTAATACTCATCCGGTTCTCGATATTCCCGATGAAGCCAGTGCGGATATATCAGCCATTCTTCATGAGTCACAGGTCATGGAGATACTGCAAAGGCTTGACCAGGAGCTTGTAGGGCTCAAATCGGTTAAGACACGTATTCGTGAAATCGCTGCTTTGCTCCTGGTTGACCGGTTGCGCCGTAGCTTAGAGTTGATGGCGCGACCACCCTCTTTGCACATGTCCTTTACCGGTGGGCCGGGTACGGGTAAAACAACGGTGGCTATGCGGATGGCGACTATCCTGCATCGACTCAACTATGTACGCAAAGGACACCTGGTGGCGGTGACGCGAGACGATCTGGTTGGTCAATACATCGGCCATACCGCGCCCAAAACCAAAGAGGTCCTCAAACGCGCGATGGGTGGTGTACTTTTCATTGACGAAGCCTACTACCTCTACCGCCAGGAAAACGAACGGGACTATGGGCAGGAAGCCATCGAGATCCTCTTGCAGGTGATGGAGAACCAGCGTGAAGATCTTGTCGTCATTCTCGCAGGCTACAAGGACCGCATGGAAACCTTCTTCCAGTCCAACCCCGGAGTCAGCTCACGCATCGCACACCACCTGGATTTTCCCGATTACTCACTTGATGAGCTTCTTGCTATCGCGCAACTCATGCTTGCGGAGCAAATGTATCGGTTCAGCCCCGAGGCCCTCAAGGCATTTGAAGCCTATCTCAAAAGACGGATGCACATGCCTCGCTTCTCCAATGCGCGTAGTGTGCGTAATGCGATAGACCGGGCGCGGCTACGCCAGGCCAACCGTCTCGTTGCCAGAGGCGGGAGACTATCTAAGCTAGATCTGATGACGATTGAGGCTGAGGATATACTGGCCAGTCGTGTGTTCACCGAAAATATGCCGGACGAGGAGCAACGGCCTGATATATCCCAGGATACCCCATTTGTCTGAGGGTACCTTGGATCCGTTGCTCTTCCCAGCATCGTTCAGATGTCCTACCGCAACACCACGCAAGGCAAGCAGAGCATAACTGTCTATATGTTCTACGCAGCCGTTGCCCCGCAATCCGGGAAGGTTGTGCAGAGTGTCACCTTGCCTTCCTCGGTCAGCGGCGGTCAATTGCATGTCTTCAGCGTCGGAACCAAGTAGGGAGGCCTGTCCTCATTGAGGTGAAAGAGGAGCAAGGTGAGGCACATGTTGTCTCTGCCTTGCTCCTCTTTTCCTGCTTTCCGGTTTACAGACTGGTTTCTTGTTGTCCG
>WNGR01000703.1_pt2 | contig 37305 bp, 34 predicted proteins | sample 5407581 | NCBI WGS metagenome assembly WNGR01 (sample SAMN13153383, study PRJNA577476) | soil metagenome | isolation source: 80 cm soil or saprolite under Garry oak tree replicate 2 | place: USA:California | collected 2016-06-15 | reverse complement strand
TCGGTCTTCCTGTGCGACGCCCGCGACGACGCGATCCGCGAGCAGTACTACCTGCGGACCCTGCTCGGCCGCCGCGTCGACGGCATCATCGTCACCGGCCGCCGCACCCAGGCCCGCCCTCCGATCGCCGCGGACCTGCCCATTCCGGTCGTCTATGCCTTCATCAGCTCCGCCGACCCACGAGACTGCTCCGTGGTGCCGGACGAGGCGGGCGGTGCCCGCAAGGCCGTCGACCACCTGCTGGCCGTGGGCCGATCCCGCGTCGCCCACATCACCGGCCCGGAGCGCCACCACTCGGCGACGGTCCGGGCCGCCGCCGCGCGGGGACGGCTCGCCGAGGCCGGACTCGACTTGGTCGGCGCCCCGCTGTTCGGCGAGTGGAGTGAGGCGTGGGGCCGCCAGGCGGCGAAGATCCTGCTCGGTACGGCCGACGTCGACGCGATCTGCTGCGGCAGCGACCAGATCGCCCGAGGGGTGGCCGACGCGCTACGGGCCACCGGCCGCCGCGTCCCCGATGACGTGGCAGTGGTCGGCTTCGACAACTGGGACGTGATGGCTCTCGCCTGCCAGCCACCGCTGACCAGCGTCGACCTGGAACTGGAGGCACTGGGCCGCACCGCGGCCGAGTTGCTGCTGGCCGCGATCAACGGCGAGCCCTCACCCGGCCGGCACACCCGGCCGTGTCGGCTGGTCGTCCGTGACTCCACAGTGTCCCGATAGTTGATAGTGCCAGGTAGCCCGGGGCGCCAGGACGCCGCGGCAGCGTCGATCGCGGTGGCTACCGGGGCGGATGGCCCGGCCTCGTGACGCCCGACATCGACCCGTTCTTCCCTGATAAACCTCCACTCATTTCGCTCCCGCTCCCGAGTTGGGCGCCTACCGGATCCCTAGACGACAAGGTGTGGCTCAAACCCGGCGTGGTGAATGTGCCAGCGGAGCTGTGGTCGCCCGAGGAGATCCATGACGGCAGCGCCACCGTGGACGTGACGCGCTTCCGGAACGGTGTCGCTGTGGCGGACCTCTCCGCGACTGGCACCTGGTGCGCGGTCTGCGTCGACCCGCTCGGCGGGTTCTTACTCTGCTGATCGGGTGACCCGAACAGGGCCGACCGCCGGCAGGTGGTCGACCCTTTGCCGATGCCGGAGCGAATGATTGCCATCCGCCAATTGAGACGGCTTTCCGCGCCTAGTATCAACGGGTTTTCGAGGATACGGAAAGGACGATTCGATGAAACGGTTGATGGCCATTCTGGCCGCCTGTGGCATCGCGCTGGGCCTGACGGTCGGCGCGGCGGGCACCGCCTCGGCGGCGGGGGAGGTGTTGGCCTGCCGTATCGCGCCGGCACCGATCACCGCGCAGTTCACCACCCCCAGCTGCGTCACGCGCCTGGCGGCCCGCACGTACACGACGGCCTTCGTGGTGCAGAACGAGACGGCCCCGTTCACCGCGGCCTGGTCGGTGCCGGCCCATGTCACCATCGTCGGCGGCTGCACGTCGGCCACGATCGGCTGCACGCTCCAGTGGTCCAGCGCCCAGGACCACGACGTGACGGTCTCGGTGACCCTCACGGAAGCCGGCGTGCCGGAAACACTCTCCGCGACGGCGGTAACTAGCGCTGTCTGTGGCAACGTGTTCTGCTGATCGCCCGCACCGGACCGGTGGGCCGTCGCAGACGGCCCACCGTGAGTGAGAGTGGTTGACCAGCGCCGCTCGCGTACGGCCAGAAGATCAGGCCACCGTCCTTGGAAACCCGTCGCCCCAATTCGACCATGACCGCGCCGATGACCGCCATTACTGCTCCGCCGACCAGCCACGCGACAATCGCATACGTCCGGCCCGATCACCCCGCGGTGGCCGGTTCGAGCAGCCAGCCGGAACCGATCACACCACCTGCGGCCTTTGGGGTTCGAGAACTGGGTCACCTCGGGTGACCTGTGGTTTCACGGCGCCGGCAGATATTCGTTGATCAAGCCTTCCAGGATCGGTCGGCGCTTGATCCGCTCATGACTGAGGTCTACGACGGGATAGTTCGGCCGGGGTGGGCGGAGCTGCCGGCCACGGTGTGGTCGTCGACCGTTGTAGTGCCGGTCACCTGAATTGCACTTATTGGTTCACAGAGTTCTCGAACCGCGCTGCCATCTGAACGTGTTCAAAAGGTCCACAATTATTAGGCCGATTGCCATGTTCGCCCATACCCAAACGAACATGAGATCGTGAATTCGTCACGCATCAGGTTGACTGTTACGACACGACTGCACTTTACTCGATCCCGCACCACAACTCCCCGTTTCCCAGAAGGGACATCTCGTGCCGCGACAATCACGACACCTTCCCCGACGAGTGGTCCGGGCTCTAGCTGCAGCAGCGCTGCTGCTCTCCGCCTTGACAATGCTGCCGTCGCCTGCATTCGCCGCGACATGCGGCCAGCCGACCCATGTCTGGATCGCAACGCCAGCGGGTTCGCTCGCCAACGGCAACACCGTGACGCTGCCGGTGGGCACCGCGACCTACCAGACCGGTGTCGTCTCGCCGGGCACGTCGATCACCTTCAACGGCGCCAACTTCGCCAACTCCGTCACCACGACCACGGCTGACGGAAACTGTGTCGTCCACCACCAGGACAACATCATGTATATCGGTTACCCGACCGGAACCTGGCCGATTTACGCGACCTACATTCTATGGGAAACCGGAATCCGGCAGACCACACTCGTCGGATACATCAACGTCGTTGCATGAATCGGGCGACAGTATGCGGGCCGGAGACATCCGGCCCGCTGCGGTCGGCGTCGGCGGGCGACCATCCGGATTCGAAGCGCGGCCAGAACTGCGCCCAACTCTTCTGAGTCGTATTCCTCATGACGCGGTTGAGTGCCGATGATCTGGTGGCCTGTTTGCGGGTGTGGAAGGTGGTTATTGCGGCGGCATCGGGATGTGGCCGGGTCAGGCGACTTCGCCACCCGCGGCCTTGGGCAGTGAGGCGTTCACGCATCCGGCTAGGGGCGGCTCGGCCGGCCAGGTTCGGGTGCGGAGACCCGGGCAGCAGTGCACGGTTCGCGATGCCGAACGAGATCAGCCTGGTCTGGATGAACGCGGGACCGGGATTCCATAACTGTTGGCAGACCGCCTGGATGGGGCTGGGGTTGCCGCCGGGCCACGGCGAAGAATCGGTGCGCGTGGCTGTGGTGCCATAAGGAAACCCTGTCGGGCAACAGGATCATGCTGAAGACGTTCATGAGGGAGAGGATCGACCTCGTCCCAGCCGGAACCAGCCGCAACGCGAACGGTCGCCCGGTGGTCAGCCGGCGCGGGTCGACCTGAGGTCACCTGTTGACAAGGACCAGGGCTACCACTAAGGAGAAGTTAGGGAAACTTACAAACTAACCGTCGCGCGTCGTGGCGTCCCAGCGATAGGAGTAGGGATGATGAGGACTTGTGTCGCGGCCCTGGCCGGCGCGGTCGCCATCCTCATGTCTTTGCCGGCGGTGGTTCCCGCGGCCCCGGCGACCAGATCGGGTGTCACTGCCGACCATGGCGCCAGGTTGACGGTCGCGGTCGGGCATGCACCGTCGCACGTCACGCCGGGCATGGTGGCCGCGTACTTCACGATCAGCGTCTCCAACACCGGCACCGCGCCTACCACCGGCGCTGTTACCGTCACCGATCAGATACCGGCCGGGCTGACTGTCCAGACCGCGGCCGGCTTGGGATGGTCCTGTTCTGGCGGCGGCACGTGGACGTGCTCCCGGCAGGACAGGCTTGGCCCGCACACGGCCTACCCGTCGATCAGAGTGATCGTCGATGTCGCCGCCGAGGTCCCCACTGACATCGCGAACACCGCGACCGCATCCGACGACCGTTCCAGTATCTCGGCAACCGACCTCGTCCCGGCCCGCGATGGCTGCCCCAACGGATGGTCGCCGGAACAGACGGTCTCGTTCTCCCCGCCGTTCCGCCCCGGCCGACCAGGAGGGATCGACTCGGGGGTCCGCAATCCGCAACGCGCCGACGGGTGCACCCTGCTCGATGTCATCTGGAACGCCGAACCGTTCCGTAGCCACGCCCAGTTCGTCTCCGTCGTCGACGCGGCCGTCAACGACTTCGGCGGCCAGCACCTGCTGTCCCGCCCGCAGGCAGACGCGATCACGAAAGCCGCGCGGCAGTCCGACGTAGGCAAGCCGGACGACCATCAGATTCCGAACTCCTGCACGCAGCGCATTGCCTTCACGTTCGACGACGGCCCCTCGTCCTACCGGCCTGCCCTGCTACAGGTACTGCGCGACAAGCAGGTGCACGCCACCTTTTTCGACAACGGGGTCCGCGTAGAGCCCAACCCGCAATGGGCCGCTTTCCAGGTGCGCGAGGGCCACGTGGAACTCAACCACACCTACACCCACATCCACATGGACGAGATGACCAGCCAAGCCGACCAAGCGGAAGTCCTGCACAACGAGGCCGTGCTCGCCGCCGCCGGCGCCCCCATCACGTTCAAGGGGATCCGCCCGCCGTTCGGCGGCTCGGACTCCAACGTGCAGAACCTGTTGATCGGTATGGGCTACACCTACTTCCTGAACCGGATCAACGCCGAGGACTGGCTGCCGGACAAGAGCGCCACCGCCATCCGGGACGACATCATCAGCCAGCTCCACCCCGGCGTCATCATCGGCATGCACGACGGCCCGATCGACACCACAGCCGGCGCGGCGACGGTCCAGGCCGTCGGAATGATCATCGACGAGGCGCGTCAGCTCGGCTACTGCTTCGGTGTCGTCGACCACACCGGCCAGGTGGTCGCCGACCGTTACGTCTCCTCCGCAGACCCTATTCCCACGATCAAGAACCCGATCCCGTACCACCTGCCGCTCGCCTTCGGCGATCCGGCCAACCTGCCATCGCCCTGGGTCCGCATCCCGTCCCCGATCCAGATCAGCACCACCCACGACCCGGCCGTATTCAGCCGCGGCGCCACGGGCACGTTGACCCTCACCGTCTCGAACCAGAGCGGCAAGCCAACCGATGGCAGCCCGGTCGTAGTAACCGACGCCATCCCCGCCGGCCTCACGGTGACCGCCGTAGCCGGGGATGGCTGGGCCTGCACCCCGGGCAGCGAGACCACGTGCACGCGCACCGATGTGCTGGCACCGCACCGCCACTATCCGCCGATCGTGATAACGGTGGGCATCGCCGCCTCCGTGCCGCCGCAACTCGCCAACGCGCCGGCACTCAGCGGTCACGGCGAAGCCTGGACGAGCGAAGCCCCGGATACGATCATGACCGGGCAGTAGTCGGCCGTATTCGGTGAGGTGGCCGTGGTCGAGGACGGCGATGCGGTCGGCCATGCGCACGGTGGAGAAGCGGTGTGGTACCGCCGTTCTCTCGTCCGGCTTGTCCGGCTGAGGACGCGGAGCGCCGGAGCCTCGATTGATTGTTCGTCCGCGTACGAAAGGCATGCGAGCACGAACATCCACACCGTCGATCACAGTGGCACGGCAGTCGAATCGGCCTGGCGTAGCTCCGCCAGCGTGCTACGGGACAACCTGCCGTCGGCGTACTTCGTCAGGGTCACGTACGGAATGCCCGGGTCCAGCGCCGCGAGTGCCCCACGCAAGCGCCGTACCGCCGCCACCGACACGGACTCGGCCCCCTTGGGTGGACCATATCGAAAATTGGCCTCATCCGTTGGGTGGCGGTGGCAGCAGAATGGTGGCGCGAGTCGGGACGCGGCAGAACTCCCCAACCGACGGGACGCGTTGGCCAACGTTCCAGATTGACCAGCAGGACCCGTTAGATTGCCAGGGTGAGTGTGTGGGACTCCCTCAAGATCGCCATCGTCCGGTTGCTCGACGAGCAGCCGCGAGCACTGACGAGCTACCCGGACCCGCGTGTCGACCGAGACCGGCGGCCGCCGTTCAGCATCGGACTGGCCGCATGGGCCACCGGCGCCGCCCGCGAACTGCATGATCGCTTCGGCGGCGATGTCATGCTGACGGTCGGGGCGTTGCCCTACCCGCCGAACAATGATCGGCGGGTGCCCGCGCGCGGTGCCCTCGACGCACCCGTCGTCGACCCGGCTCGGATTGGGATCGACCCGAGCGAGCCGTTGTCGGTGCGTACCGGGCACACCCGCCGGCAGGAGTTGCTGCTGACCAATCGGACGGAATCGCTCGTGATGATCAGCTCGAACGGCCAGCTGACCGCTGTGATCCTCGATCCGGTCAGCCATCGGGTCGTCGGTGGGTTCTCCGGCGCCCAAACTCTGGCCCACGTGTCGTTCGGCATCGTCCCCGGGGCCACGCGGGCGATCCCGTTGCTCGTCGGCACGGCCAGTGTCGACCCGGCTCTTGGCTACGCCGTCCCTGCCGGCGAGTGGGCGTTGTGGGCGCCCATCGCGATCAACGGTGACCGGATGAGCACACCGATCCTGCCGGTTGCGGTGACCGACTGACGGTCGTGATCTGTTGACGTTGATTCGGCATGTTCCGCCGCGGCGGGCACGGTAGTCATCCCTGCGGCGTGAACGATGTGGAGCAGGACCGGGTCGCCCCGTTGGCCGTGACGGTGATGTCCACAACGACGGTGTATCCCGGAGTTGCCCTGCTGATGTAGTACTGGATGTCGGCCTCACCCAGTAGTCCGTGGGCTGCTGGTCCGACATCGATGCCGCGCAGGTCAACGGGCTCGGCGGCACGGCCGGTGGCTGGGGAGGCACCGGTGGTGGCACGGGTGCGGCGGTGGCCTTGGGTGGCGGGCGGACCGGAACCGGGGCAGGGGTGACAGCCCGGGTTGTCGTGACCGCAGCCGCGATCACGCTGGACACCACCGGACCAGCAGGAGGTTTGCTCGACGTCTGCGGTGAGTTCGACGCCGGGGGCGGGTTGGTCTTCCCCTGGGTGCCGGACGCCCCCGCGCCGGCGGGCCCGACGAAAGGTCATCCCGTGGCCTACCTCGCCTGGCCGGATCAAGCGCCGACAACGCCTCGGAGGACTACTCAGCGAGTACCATGCTCAGTATTCGTCGGTCTGATACCTGAGCAGGGCGGTGGCCCTGCTTTTCCCCCACGCCCCGGATATCAGCAGTGCCCGAAGTTCTGCCCGGTGCTGAGAAACCTGCTCCGGAGAGAATCCGTCGGGCAATGTCACATGCGCGATCAGGGATTCTGTCAGTGCCGACCAACGGGCGTACAGCTGACTGCGGGCCACCATCATGGGCAGGACGTCCGCCGGTACGCGCGCCCTCGGCCACGGGCCGAGCGCGGCCAACAGTTCCGACGGCGTGAATCCGGCAGTGACCAGCCTGGACCACAACGTGGCGATCGGCTCAGGGTTGTCGGTGTCGCCGGCTCGGCGCAGCGTGCTGGTCCAGTGCTGGTCCGTCAACTCCCGGTACCGGTTGCCGAGGCCGGCCCAGAATTCCTCTGACAGGTCGTCAACGGCCAGTGTCCCGCTGTTTCGTGCCTGGACGAGAACGTCTACGACCGGTGCGGGAATGTCGTCGCCGTACGACCGGAGAACCTGGTCCACGGCCGGCACCAGCCCCCGCGTCACCGGGCCCGACGGACCGCCCGCCAGGGCGATGACGCTCACGATCAGGAGCGTGGCGACCCGGTCGCGGACATCCTCGGTGGCCGGTTCGCGCCACATGACTTGCAGGCTGTCGAGGTACCGCCCGGACAGGCCCGCGATGTCCAGTTGGGCCGCCATGGCGAGCCGGTCGAATCGGCGGTCGCCGGCCAGCAGCAGCAGGGCGTCGATCCGCGCGTCGAGACCGTCGTCGGGCGTGCCGTCCCGGCGCCGGCCGCGGACCGCGCCGATCATCCGCCGGGAGATCTCCGCACGCCGCCACGGCGCGACCGCACCGCGCAGCAATGCCGGCCACAGCGCGGAGATCGCCGTGTCCGTCCGACCGAGGGTCTGCGCCACCGCCATCAGCAACTCGGCCAGTCCCGGTCGGGCGGCGTCCGCGCTGATGACCTCCGCCGAGTCCACCCGGCCCTCCGGCGACAGCACGGTGTGCACCAACCGCAGCCGGGGCTGACGTTCCGGAGCGGAGTCGAGGAGATCCAGCAACCGCCGCGTCGCCGCCGGATCGTCCAGGTGGTACTCCAGGGTCCGGTAGACCAGTTCGGGCCAGCCGCCCAGACTCTCCTGGGCCGCTTCGCAGTGTCCGCCGCCGGGTTCCGCCGTCCGCAGGGCGTCGGTCCACCGCACGACGTGGCGTGCGAGGGCGGCCAGCAGGGCGTCGGCGTGCTCGGCCGGCGAACCTGCCCCGCCCGGGTTGAGCAGGCGCGCCACGAGTTCGTCCCGGATGTCGGGCGGCGCGGCATCGATGAACCGGTCCGCGACCCGCACACCGAACTCGTCGTCCGCGCCGGGCCTGCTCAGCGATTCGTGCACGACGTCGGCAACCGCGTCCACCGCGTCCGGCCAGTGCCGGGTGGGCAGGTGCTCCGGAAAAGGGCCGCGGGCAAGGTATTCGTAGCACACCAGTCGGGTGGCGGAGGGCAGCGTGTCGGTGGTCAGCAGTCGTTCGACGCTGCTCCGGTACCGAGGGTCGGCCACCGACGGGCTGAGCCGGCCGTCGGTGTCCTGCGGAATGTGTTCCCGGCCGTCGGTAATAGCGCGAATCGTGCTGCGTAGTGGGTTTCGGTCGTGCAGCACCGATACGGCCCAGCGTGATTCGATGTCGGCGGGTCCGAAGGTGTGCCGGGCCGTCAGCGCGTTCATGATCTCGATGACCCCGCGTACCGAGCCTGCCTCGTCGCGGCGCAGGTCGCGCAGTTCGCGCAGGAACGCCCGTCCCACGTCGCCCAGACCGGCCGCCGGGTCCCGGTCGCTGTCCGGGGGGTAGGGAATCTCGACGGCGTCGTGCTGGCCATAAGGTGCGAAGACGAGCCTGAGCCGATGGTCGGTCATCCCGTCGACGCTCGTCCCGGCCGAGATCGACGTCCGGTAGCCGTACGGGAGCAGGCCGCTGATCGCGTCCAGGATCGTCGATGCGCGATCCGGCCCGATGCGCGACCTGGTCGTGATGGCCACCGGCCGTTCGAGCAGTGTGGCCGCGGCCGTCGCGCACCAGTCGAAGATCCCGTCCTGTTCGATCTCGGCCGCGATCTCGGCCCATGGCTGCGGCGTGATCCGTAGGAACAGTGGTTCCGTACCGTCCGGCACGGGCCGGTATTTCACCGAGCGCCACAGCGCCGCGAATCCCGCGCGATTCTCGGCGAGTTCCGTCGGTGGAAAAAGATAGACGAGGGTCCGGGACAGCCGTCGGCCGAACTCGTCCGGTTCGGTCGCCTTCGACGTGACGCAGACCGCGACGGCGCCGTTCTCGCCCGGCGCGGCACCAAAGGTGACCCACGGCAGGCTCGAATCTCCGCCGGTGTCCGTGTCCGCGTGCTCCGGCGAGCCGGGCAGCAGGGACGGCACCAGCCGGGCCAGCGCGGCATGCTCGTCCGCATCGCCGCTGGCCCGCACGATGTGGTAGCCGAGGCGGGAATCGGGGGACTTGCCCCACACGGCCCAGGCCACCGCGATCGTGTCGTTCACGGCTGGTTGGCCGCGCGGAGGGCGCGTTCCAGGTCGATGACCGATTCCAGGACGTTGATGGGGCGCGGCCGGTCGGCGATGGACTGCCCGTCGGCGCCGGCGTTGGCGTTGGCGGGAAACCTGGGATTCCAGCCCTGTCCGTCCCGGCCGAGGGAGAAGCCGACCGCGGACACCGCGTAGTACCTGGTGTTCGCCGGCAGGAAGTTGGCCCGGATGGCATCCCGGACGTTCTCCGCGGTGCCCTTGGTGCCGGCGCAGATCTTATCGAAGTATTCTTCCGCGAACCGGCGGGGAATGTGCGGCTGGCCGGTGTTCCGGTCGATCCTGACCAGCGTGGTCAGCCGCTGGGACTCGGCGAAGGTGCGCCCGTCGTCGAACTTGGTGACGCACACCGACAGGTGGTGCGGCAGTCGGCCGGACACCAGGCCGTTCCGGTCGGCGACCCGGCGTTTCAGTTGGGTCAGCACACCCTCGAAGTAGGCGTAGGAGTCGGCGTTGTAGGCCTCGCGGCTGGGATCGAACAGATAGACCAGGCCCTGACAGTCGGCGAGTTCACCCACCAGGTCCAGCGCGCTGGAGTAACCGGAGTCGGCGGCGTCCGGGCCGGCGTGCAGGGCGTCCCGGAACGCCTCGCCGGGGATGTCGCGCATCCGCAGCACGAAGTCCAGCGGCACATGGCGCCAGCGGTTCCACCACCGCCGGTCGGCGATGTCGACGCCGCGCAGGTCACCGGTGAGCTGCCACTGCAACGGCGCGGAGACGCTGGCCGTGGCCTCCGGGAAACGCCGCCCGGCCGCGAGCATCAGCGAGTAGCGCCGCTTGAACTCCTCGCTGGGCTGGTCAAGGGCGCGGACCGCGATCGGTGCCGTCCGCGAGCCGGCGCGCAGTTGGTCGGCTGCCAGGAACAGGGACGCCAGGAACGTGGTCTTGCCACTGTTGGGCGCCCCCCACAGCCCGACCCGAACCTGCGGAACCGATGGCACGTCGACCTTCCTCACGCGTATCGGCGCAGTGACCGGATCGTCCTCCATCAGGCCACCGCGCTGCGCTCTCGCGCCGGGTGGCAACGGTTCGGCTGCCGCTGCCGCTGCCGGTACCTTTTCCGCGCTGACATAGGTCTTATGTGCCAGCAGCGCCAATGCCTCCGGACTGACCAGCGCGAACTGTGCACCGGTCGGCCGGGTTTCGGCGTCGTCCGATCCGTCGACGGTTCCAGCCAGTGCCCGGAAGGTCGTGGCGGCCGACCCCGCCATGCTCTCGATCGCCGAGGAGACCTGGTCGCGAACGTAGTCCCGACCCAGCCATTCCGCCGTTGCCAGCGATGTCGCCCTCGGCAGCAGGGCAAGCAGAGCGGCGCGCGCTCCGGGAACGAAATCGTAGATACCCAGGTCCGGATCCCGCAGGTACAGCAGACCGCTGAGCAGCACCTCGGCCAGAGCGGTCGGTCCGGAGTTCGGCACGATGCGCTGCTGGATCAGCCGCATCACCGGCAGGACCGGTGTCGACACCGCCGTGTGCACGGCCAGTGCCACGGCCTCGACGGTGGCCGCCGCCCGAAAGCGGCTGACCCGGTCCCGGATCGACAGGGCGCGCTCGTCGAACACCACCCGGGTGCGCGGCCGCCCCAGCTCGGTGACGAACGTGACGGCGGTGTCCTGCTCGCCGCTGCCCGACGCGGTCAGCAGGTTCGCCCAGTCGGCCAGCCAGCTGGGGGTCAGTTCCAGCACCGGCACCGGAACCGCGCCGGGCCGTTGCGTCGGCAGCTTGTCGTGCGGGGTGAAGCACAGCGCGGTGTTGGGGGCGGCGGTCCTGGCCAGCGTGGCACGGCCGGGCACCGGGGCCGCCGCGGTGCGCCGCCACAGTCGTTCGGCCAGCGGCTGAACCAGCGCGGTCGGTCCTCGGGACGCCAACAGGTGCAGGGTCCGCTGGACCGTGCCGTTCCACCAGTGTTGTCCGGAACAGTCGCTCAGCACCAGGACCACCTGCCGGCCGGCCGGATCGATCAGTGCGGACGGCGCGATCGTCGGGCTGTCCGGCGCGGACCGGATACCGATCCGGGTGTCCTGATCGACCAGCCACCACAGGCGCAGATCCCGGAACGCGCCGATGCGCAGCAACGCCTCGCGCAACTCCCAGGCCAGCGGCCGCCAGATACCCATCGTAGGCCCGGTGTCCACGACGAGCGCCAGGCTGAGCAGGCGTTCGCGAGCCGGCACGAGTACCGGTACCCACGGCCGGGACGGTGGCTGGTCGGCGATCCGGGCTGCCGTGGCCTCCTCGTCCATCACCGTGCGGTGCTGGGCGGAGATGTGCAGCCTGAGCGGTCGCAGCGCACGCTGGATCTCCAGCGGCCGGCGCAGCAGCGGCGCGGTCGGCGCCAGGATGCCGGTGCCGGGCGGTGCGTCCCGGCGAGTCGGGTGTGTGCCGTGCAGGCCGACCGGAGGCCGGCCGGAGGACATCGGCGGTGGGTCCGGCGCGTCCGGATCGGCGTCCGTCGGGCGCGGGTCACCGGCCGGACCGCTGGCATCGGCGGGCGGTCCGGCCGGTTCTGGTGCCGGCGGTTCGGGTGCGGGCAGGTGCTGGGCCAGCCAGAGCATCTCGGCGAGCTGTACCGTGGTGACCGCGGGCCCCAACTCGGCCAGCAGGTCACGCAGTCGCTTCAGGCTCATCGGGGCCATTCTCCGCACCCAGATAGGACATCACCTGGTCGGCCAGTGCGATGACGTCCCTCGGCCGGTTCGTCAGCATCGCGTGGTGGCACAGGTAGACGGCGTTGAGCAGTTGGTCGTTGGCCAGCAATCCTCGATCGCGGCGTTGGAAGAAGTGCTCGACGATCATGGTCGCCTGGTCGGGCAGCCGTCCACCGGTGTTGATCACCGAGCCGAGATGCCCGCTGACGATCTCCTCCAGTTCTTCGCTGCTCTCCGGTTGCTTCAGGTCGACGGACACGCAGCGGCGCAGGAATGCCGGCGGGAACTGCCGTTCCCCGTTGCTGGTCATGATCACCAACGGGAAGGCGTTACAGGTGACCGTTCCGTCGCGGATCTCGGTTCGATCGGTGGTGCTGTCCGCGGTCATGACCTTCGCCGTTCGGCTGGCCCGCCGGGCCAGTTCGACGATCTCGTACGAGCCCTTCTCGAAGACCGTGAGCAGGTCGTTGGGCAGATCGATATCGCTCTTGTCGATCTCGTCGATCAGCAGCACCCTGGGCCGTTTGTAGGGCAGCAGGGCCGTGCCGACCGGGCCCAGCCGGATGTAGTCCCCGATGTCGTCCTGCCGTCGCGACACGGCCGGCTCCGCGCTGTCGGTCAGATCCGACCGACCGGTCGGACCGGCCGCGTAGAGCCGGCTCAGCGGGTCGTACTGGTACAGCCCGTCGCGCAGTGTGACCCGGCTGGTGATCGGCCAGTGCAGCACCGGGCCGAGGCGCAGTTCGTGGGCGACCGCGTAGGCGAGCGTCGATTTGCCGATTCCGGGCCGCCCGGTGACCAGCAGCGGCCGGCGCAGGTACAACGCCGCGTTCACCTGTTGCAGTGCCGCATTGTTCGCCCGATAGCTTTTCGCGGCGTGTTCGTTGCCCGAACCGCCCGTCGGCCTTGGCAGTAGCGGCACGCCGTCGAACTGGCGCCAGGGTGGCGGGGCCGGGAGCCGGGCGATGCCGTCATGCTGTGTCCGGCTGCCGGTGAAGATTCGCCAGTCCGCCATTAGGGAACCCCCATAACCAGTGGTGGTGGATCGGTGTGCCGGGCCGGATCGTCCCAGAACAGCGTCAGTTCGCGGGCATAGTGGTCGTAGTGGTCCGCTCTTGGCGACCATGCGGTCCTGCGCAGTCCCCGCACGGTGTGCGGGACCTCGTCCGGGTGCCTGCCGTTGATCTTCCCGACCAGCCAGGTCAGCAGGTTGTCCGGGTGCGGGACGTCGCGCTCCTGCCTGGGCCACAACATGATCGGAATACCCGCGTCCAGCGCGGCCGAGAGCCAGGCCGATGGGGGGACGGTGTCAAAAACGAGAACGCAGACATCGTCGTCGGCATCCAGCCAGTTGCGGAACATCTGATAGTCGTAGTCAAGTCGACAAGAGACCGAGGTCGACTTGATGTTTCCGCGCGCACGCAAGGACTTCCAGCGTTTGATCGCATCGCCTGCCGTCGTCGACTCGCCCAGTCGCTCCACATCGCGGACGACCAGCAGTCGGGACCTCAGGTACTGCGGCCTACCGGACTCCTGGTATTCCCACTCGTCGAAGCGTTCGCTCATCAGCCCCTGCGGCACCACGAACTCGATCATCCAGTCCTGGTCGTACAACCAGTGGGTCAGCAGGGGCAGCGCCTTCGCCACGGTTGTCCGGAACCGGTCCGGACGCACCGCGGCCGGTTGGCTCGTGTGCTCCACGACGGTCCCGCCCACCAGAGCGGTGCAGGTCACCGACAGCTGCGCGCCCTTGGTGCGCCGGTCCGCCCGGATGACGATCGAGTTGACCGAGGACGTCGCCGGGTCCGCCGCATCGCCCCTTGGCAGGTGCCAGCGATCCAGGCCGCCGCGCAACCGGTCGCGTTTCGCCGGATCGTCGACATGGGCGGCCAACGTGGTGAGAAAGCGGTGCAGCGCGTCCGGCACGACGACGTTGTCGTGCGCATACATGGCGGCATCCCAGACCGACACGAAGTTCGGCGCGTCGAACTGCGGAAACGCCAGCCGGAATATCTCTTCCGGACTGGTCCTGGTAGGCACGTCCACGACGCAGGCGGGCAGATCCCGGGGCAGTTCGGGCGGTTCGTCCGGCAGGCGGTCGACCAGGCCGGGCCAGTACCGCCGGATCGTCCGCAGCGGCAACATCTTCCCGACGTAACCCTGGCGCCTGGGGTCCACCGAGTCGGTCACCATGCCGACGACGTCATTGGAGGGCAGCCGGACCGCCGCACCGCTGAATCCGTTGTCGAGATGCTGGAGATGAGCCTCCCGCACATCGATCTGCAGCCACTCCGACTCGAGCCATCTGCTCGCATTGGTGGACACGGTCGCGTGGACGCCCTGCGATCTGGTCGACGCCGGGAAGCCCACCGCGGTCAGTGTGGACGACGGGAGATCCGCCGCCGGCAGCGGCGCGTCGAGCGAGGCGAACCGGCACGGTCGCACACCGGCCGGCAGTGTGCGCGGTTCGGTGATCTCCAGCAGCGCGATGTCACCGTGATCGCCCGACCGTGCCCACCGGGTGCACTGCTTGGCCGTGACGGAAACCGCACCGGGCCGCCCGGGGAAGGTGATCTTCATGGTGGGCCGTCCCACGGTGAGATGAGCACAGGTGAGCAGCAGGTCCTCGGCCACCAGAATGGCCGCGCCGAGGACCATGCCGTCCGCCGATTCGACTCGCACGTCCTGGTACATCCGGTCACTCGCCGCCCGGATGCGGCCGCCGGTGCCACTTGACCGTGACCGCCATGTGTCCGTCGACGGCGGTTCTGGCGATGACCGCACCGGCCTCCACCGTGAGCTTGATGCCGAACTCCAACGAGACCTCGTCCGCGTCCAGGGCGTGGTCCCGGAAGGTTCGCAGGGTGGCCAGCGCCGCGGTCCGGACGTGCGTCAATGCGTTCTCGAACCGCCCCGCCACGTCGACGACCTCGCCGGGTTTCCTTGTCACGCCTTGGAAGCCGACATCGTCCGCGGCCACCTCGACCACGACCGGCCCGTCATCGGTCTGCCAGCGCGCCAACTCGACCATCGGTGTCTCTCCTCGCTACTCAGTCAAGGGACCGGTTCGGTGCCGGCCAGTTCGGGTCCGCGAAGTCGTAGGCGATCTCCTGGTGTTCGTCCCAGTCGACGCCGCGCTCGTCGAACTGGACCGCGTCGGGCACCCGCAGGCCGCCGTGCAGAACGCGGTCGACGAACTTCCCGATGACGAAGGTCATGCCGAAGGAGTAGGCGACGACGGCGATGCCGGCCACCGCCTGCCGCCACAGCTGATCCAGCCCGCCGCCGTAGAACAGGCCGTCCGCGCCCTGCTTGTTGACTCCCGAGGTGGCGAGGAATCCGATCAGGATGGTGCCGATCAAACCGCCGACGAGATGGATGCCGACCACGTCCAGGGTGTCGTCGACCGGACCGCCGAGTCGGCGGGAGAAGTTCCGCTTCCAGTTGCTGCTGACGAAACTGCCGCAGCCGACGCCGGCCACGAGCCCGATGGCCAGTGCGCCGGCCGGGGCCACGAACGCGCATGCCGGCGTGATGGCCACCAGACCGGCCACCGCGCCGGACGCGGCACCCCACGCGGACGGGCGCAGTTCGGGATGGTCGCGTCCGCCGAACCTCAGCCGCCAGTTCTGCACCGTGACCTGCTCAACGAGCAGCCAGCCCGCCACCGACGCCGCGGTGGCCAGCGTGGTGTTGGTGAAGGCGACCGAGGCGAGCTTGCCGGAGATCAGGGCCGAGCCGGCGTTGAAGCCGTACCAGCCGAACCAGAGCAGGCAGGCGCCGAGCAGCACGAACGGCGTGTTGTGCGGGCGTGCCGAGGACACCGTCCGGTCCTCCGGCCAGCCGGCCCGCTGTTTGACCACCAGAGCCAGCGCGAGGCCGGCCGCACCGGCGTTCATGTGTACGGCGGTGCCGCCCGCGAAGTCCAGCGCGTGTACGGGGGAGCCACGCAGCCAACCCTCCGAGTCGAATACCCAGTGCGCGATCGGGAAGTAGACCACCAAGGACCACAGCGCCACGAAGATCGTCCACCCGCCGAACTTGACCCGTTCGGCGACGGAACCGGAGATCAGTGCGACGGTGAGCACCGCGAACATGAGCTGGAACATCGCGAAGGCGAGCATCGGCACCGTGTCCGAGCCACTGCCGGTCAACTGGGTCAACGCCCGGTGCAGAAACCAGTCGGGCTGCCCGAGCAGCCCTGGACCGGCCTTGCCGCCGATATCCGGGCCGAAGGCGAGGCCGAAGCCCCCGATTCCCCACAGAATGGTGACCGCGACCAGGCAGATGAAGCTCATCATGAGCATGTTCAGCACGCTCTTTCGGCGGACCATACCGCCGTAGAACAGAGCGAGTGCCGGTGTCATCAGCATCACCAGCGCCGCGCTGGCCAGCACCCACGCGGTGTCCCCCGTGTTCATCTGAACTCCGATCCGGTTACCGGGCCGCGCCGGTCAGCGCGCGAGACAGTGACCATTGGCTGTTCGGCGGCCCGCCGGGCGTCGCTGCGGGCGGTCCCGCGGTGGCTGTCGCTCATCGGACACGATCGTGGATCTGATCGGCATTGGCACGGATGACGGTGCCGGCGTGGTAGGCGAGCCGGGCCCGCGTCGACCAGCTCTCCGCGCCGGACCTGTTCAGCTCCACGACGATGTCGCACATCGACGACGACAGGAGTTGCTCGGCCAGCAGTTCCCGGATCGTCGGGTCGAACTCGGCGTCCAGCGCCCGGTTCTGACCACGCCGTATCTGGGGCTGCGACGTGGTCATCCCGCCCGCGATGTACCGCGCGACAAGGTATTCCTTCAGCACGTCGTGGATGAATCGCCATGTCGTCTCGTGGCGGACCAGCAGGGTGGCCGAGGCGAGGGCGTGGGTCAGCTCCTTGATCCAGAACGTCCGGTCCCCCGGCTCCCGCTGTGCTCGGTCGGCGTCCAGTTCCGAACAAGCCGTGAGCATGTCGAGATGCCGAACCTCGGCCTGCACCGTCGCGCCACTGGCGCGCCAGACCAGCCGGGCCAGTCGAGTCAGCGCCTCCAGCCTGAGTTCGCCGGTGAGCAGGGGATGCATGTCCGTGCCCCGGAAACGGTTGTCCTCCGCCGTCAACCACATGGTGATCAACCGATCGAGCAGGGCGGCGGTCCGACCCGGTCGGGCAGTACGGAGGATCTCCACGAACGAGGGCGAGTCGACGCGCGGCGGCTCCTGGCTGGCCAGCCCGTCCACGATCAGGCCAAGCATCCGCGGGTTGCTGGCCAGTTCGAGCAGCCAAGGCAAGTCATGGAGCTTGGCCAGCCAACCCGCCGCCCCCGACTGACTGAAGGCACTCTCCAGGTAAGCCTTGATCCGTTCCACGTTGAAGTCCTCGATGGAAACGGTCCAACTTCCCCGGTGCAGCAGTTCGTTGGCGCTGCTGTGCACCAGGCCCAGCACCTGGTTCTCGGCCTCGAAATGCTGCGCCCGGGCGGCCACCACGATCTTGGCCTGACCCCGTGCCGCGTTGATCACCGGCTGGAGCTGCGCGTAGGCGTTGTCGAAGGTGTTGTGCTCGCTCAGTTCGTCCAGACCGTCGAGCAGCAGCGCGATCTGGCCGCTCTGCAGGGTGGACACGAACGCCTCCGGCTCGAAGAAGACGTCCCGGCCGTCGTTGTCGCCCAGGTGCAGCCGAACCAGTTCGGCCAAATCCTCCACCTGCTCCCACGCGGTCAGCTTGATCAGCAGCGGCTGGACGTCCGGTACCTCCTCGGGCAGCCGCCTGGCCAACTCGCGGAGCAGGAACGTCTTGCCCCGGCCGGCATCGCTGAGCACGATGACGAAGGACAGATCGTCCGACGCCATCCAGTGCAACAGATCGCCCAGCAGATCCGAATGCAGGTTGGCGGCCCCACGGGCTTCGCGAAAGCGGTAGAGCTGCGGCACGTAACGCACCGGTTCGTACTGCGCCGAATCCTCGCGCAGCCGTTCGTTCTGACGTCGGACGTAGTTGCTCAGGTCCATGTGCCGCTGCGGGGGCAACGGACCGCGCCGGAGGAACTCGTTGCCGTTGAACGACACCAGCCGAACACCACGACGACGGGCCGAGTCGCGCTGTTCCTGATCCGGCGATGCCCCGAAGCAGACCAGTTCCAGGATCGCCTGCTCGTCGTCACACACATCCCGGCGAATCTCCTGCGCCCGGACGAGAAACCGCTCGACCACCAACGGCGTCGGGGAGATGTCGACGACCCCGATGACGAGTTCCGCCGTCGTGTCGGCGTCGTCCTCGTCCGGCCGCACCAACAAACAGGGCGGATCACCATCCTGCCTTTCCCAGGTGGTGCCCGCGGAAAAGCGCGACCTGCATCTGCGCTCGACCTTCGCTAAGTTCTGTATCGGATCGCGACCGTCCATCGGCAATTCCGGCACCTCAGCCCTTTGTCGTCACTCGGGCATTGTGACGAGAGTTTCCAGTCAGCCCGCACTGCCGTGTCGCCGCGTGATGTCGGCGATCACCGGCAGTGCGACACCACGTGACACACCTGCTCGCGTAACTGGTCCCCTCCAGCTTCGATGCGCGGTTGGCAGCGGTCGGAAAGCCGTTCGCCACAGGAGATCCCGATGGTCGCCGGGCAACTCGTGGACATCGGCGAAGCGTCGCGGGTCAGCGTGAACAGTGCTCCTTCATGGTGGACACCACGTTCGGCCGACCATAGCTGACGGCGTACGACCATTCTTCCCGATCGAACCGTGCGGTGCGCAGCATGCGTTATCAAATCGTTATATGTCACACTGAATTGTCCAGAGATTGTCCACAAACTGTGGCTTTGTTGTCTGTGACAGTCCGGGAAGGCGCGCCGCCGGTGACGGGAAATGTGGTCCGAACTCCCGACCCACGAACATTCGACATCTTGCGGTAACACTGTAGTTACATGCCGACCATGCAGTGTGATGCTGCCAATCCCATGAACGAGCCTGCGCCTGGCGGCGCAACCGGCGGACGCACGGCTCACACTCGGACCGGATGCAGACCGTCCGCCGGAGCAGGACGACACGCTGGTCCTGCTGCTGTTGTGCTGCCACCCTGCGAGCGGTCGGTGGCCTCACCACCGACGAGATCGCCCACGCGTATCTCACTTCGACACCGACGATGAAACAACGCATCAGCCGGGCGAAACACCGTATCAAGGCCAGCGGCGTTCCGTTTCGCCTGCCGCCCGATGACGAACGACCACAGCGGCTGCGCGTCGTCACGCACGTCCTACGGCAGCGACTTCAACTCACATCTGGACGACGACCTTGCCCTTGGCATGGCCCTGTTCCAGGTAGGCGAAGGCCTCGGCGATCTGCTCGAAGGGGAAGACTCGGTCGGTCACCGTTTTGAGCGTGCCCTTGTCGACCAGTTCGGCCAGCAGGTCGAGGTCCTCTCCGCTGGGGTGCATGAACAGGAACCGGTAGCCGACGCCCTGCCGCCGGGCCTGCCGCCGGATCCCGGTGCCGGCCACCCACAGTGCGGCGGCCACCAGCGGGCCCGCGCCGAAGTCCGCGCGAGCGTTGACCGGCGCGGGGAGTCCCGCGATGGAGACCGTGGTGGCTCCCCGCTTGAGGATGGCGAAGCTGTCCCGCAGATCCTGCCCACCGGTCAGGTCGAACGCGGCGTCATGGTCGCTCAGGACGTCCTTGAACTTCTGCTCGCGGTAGTTGATGACCGTCGTGGCGCCGAGGGACCGCACCAGTTCCGCGCCGCGAGGCGACGCGGTGGTGGCCACCTCCGCGCCCAACCAGACGGCCAGCTGGATGGCGAGGGTGCCGACGCCCCCGGCTCCGCCGGAGATGAACACCCGCTGGCCCGTGGTGACGCCCAGGTCGTCGCGCAGCGCTTGCAGGGCGGTCAGCCCGGCCAGCGGCAGGCCGGCCGCATCGGCGAAGTCCAGCGACTGCGGCATCCGCCCCACCAGCGTCTCGTCGACGACGGCGTAGGTGGCGTAGGCGCCCAGCTTCTTCTTGTCCACCCTGGCGAACACCCGGTCTCCGACCGCGAAACGGGTGACGCCGACGCCGACCGCCTCGACCACGCCGGCCAGCTCACTGCCCGCCACCTGGGGCAGATCGAGGCGGTGCACCATCCGCATCGCACCTTGGCGGACCTTGTAGTCGATCGGGTTCAGTCCCGCGGCCCGCACCCGGACGAGCACCTCGCTGTCGCCGGCAACCGGTTCGGGGACCTCCCGCAGTTCCATGGCGCTCGCGTCCCCGTACCGGGTCATCACGTATGCCTGCATGAGATTCACCTGCTTTCACTGTTCTGGTCGGTGCGCTGCCACGCCGAGAGTCGCGTGGACGGCGGCACGGACCCGGTCGGCGACGGCTTCCGGCACGGAAGCGTCGAGCTTGCCGTCGAGGTGCAGGAAAGCGAGGCCGTGCACCAGGGCCCAGACGGCGGTGGACAGAGCCGCCAAGTCAGCACCCGGGCCGGCTTCGATGCCGTGCTTCGGGAAGGCTCGCCGGACGAGGCCATCGACGTATGCGGCGATGGCGGCGGTCGCGGCGGCCCTTTCGGCGTTGCCCTGGTCGCAGGGCTCCGAGAACATGGCCCGGAACAGGGCCGGGTGCGCGAGGGCGAACTGCACATAGGCCGCGGCGACGTCCGCGAGATCTTCAGGCGCCGCCGGCGCGGGATGCGCCGCGGCGAGGCGCTCCGCGAGCTCGCGGTACCCCTGCGTGGCGACCGCGGAGACCAACGCCTCCCGGTCGGGGAAATGCCGATACGGAGCGGTGGCCGACACGCCGGCCCGCCGGGCCACGGCGCGCACCGAAAGCCCGCCGCCGTCCTCTTCCAGCAGCTCACGCGCCGCACGCAGACAGGCGGCCCGCGCGTCGCCGTGGTGGTAGGAGCCGCTCGCCTTCCCCATGGCGCTCCCCTCAAGTGTGCGCTGCTTACATTGTCAGCGTAGCCGCGATGTGAGCAGTGTGCACATCGACACCTTGTCGAAGGGACGCATGGGCGGCCTCAGCAGCACCGAGGTCGGGCTGGGCGGATCATGCCCGGTGACGACCAGGACAGCGTCGACACCGACGAGAACGCCTGGCAGCTGCTCAAACCGTGGGAGATCCACCCAGGCAACGCCGAGTTGGTCCGGCACGCGCGCTACACCTTCCGCGGTCGTTGGGCCGACCAGTCGCGCGACGGCAGGTGATCCTGGCCGGCGACGCAGCCCACCAGATGCCGCCGTTTCTGGGGCAGGGCTTCAACTCCGGCATCCGCGACGCGGCCAACCTGGCCTGGCGGCTGGCTCTGCTGGTCAAGGGGGAAGCCAGGCCGTCCCTGCTGGACGACTACGTCGTCGAACGCCGCGTCCAGGTCGCGCAGATCATCCAGGAGACCGTCGCGATCGGCCAGCTGATCTGCATGACCGACCCCGAGCAGACCGCCCTGCGCGATGCCGGGCTGAGACAGGCCGGAGCCCAGGGCATCCAGCGTGCGCACCAGAGCTGGCCATTGCGAGACGGCACCATCCAGCACGACGGTATCGGCGGCACCATGGGGCTCCAGGCCATGGTGGGTCGGGGGACCCGGACCGCGCTGCTGGACGACGTGATCACGCCACCCGGTTTCGTCCTGCTGGGGCGCGACCGCGACCCGGTCGAGTTGCTCTCCCCGGTCCAGCACGCGGCCTGGCGGCGGCTGACGGGGCGCAGCGCCCACTTCGGACCGGGCGGCCTGGCCGACATCGAGGGCAGGTACGCCCAGTGGTTCGAGCGAACGAACGTCTCGGTCGTGTTGATCCGCCCCGACTTCCAGGTGTTCGGCAGCGTCGCGGACCCCACGACGCGGACGGCATGGTGCGCGATCTGGCCGGTCGCGTCCTGGTATAGCCGCGCTCCTTGAAGGGACAATGCCTGTGATGGCCTCATCTATGCTGGCCCGGTGACGACAATGGCTTCACCGGGAACGCGTGCCGACGACGTGTACACAGCCGTGCGGACCGATCTCCTGGCGGCGCAGTTTCGTCCTGGCCAGTGGATGAAGGTCGCCGACCTCCAGCGCCGCTTCGGGGTCAGCATCTCCGTCGTCCGCGAGGCACTCAACCGCCTTACCGCGCAAGGTCTTCTCCAGAGCTCGGCCCAGCGTGGCTTTCGCGTCGCCGAACTGTCCATTGCGGACCTGCAGGACCTGACCGAGGCCCGAATCAAGATCGAGACTCTGCTGCTGCGGGAGTCCCCGCAGTTCGGCGACGACGTGTGGGAGGCCGATGTCGTCGCGGCGCACCACAGGTTGACGAAGATGCCGCCGCTGCGCCCGGACGGCACGCTGAACTCCGCGCTGATCCCGATCCACGCCGAGTTCCACGAGGCCCTGCTCGCCGGCTGCCCGAACGCCCATCTCCGCGCCGTCGCCAACTCGCTTCGCGACAAGGCCGAGCTGTACCGCATGTGGTCGCCGATAGTCGACCGGCCGCTGCCGGACATCGCGACTGAGCACCGGACGCTGATGGAAATGGCGTTGGCCCGCAAGGTGGAGGAATGTGTCACGCTGCTTGCGTGCCACATCGACCACACGCGCAAGGCGCTTGTCGACCAGTAGGTGGCCGGGAACAGCCAGTGTCAGGGTTTGCCGTGGTGGACCGGGCTACTCAGGTCCGCGTAGCGCGTTGGCCAGCTGCACCCGACATCCAGGCCGGCCCGCAGGTACGTGTGGGGTGCCAAATTCGGCCACTGGCCGTGACCTGCACTTCTGTTCACGGAGCCAGCATGGCTCTCATCATCATTTGAACACGTTCAACGGTCGAGTCGTACTTCTTGAACGCGTTCAAATCGATGTTCACGCACGGAATGGACCTTTGGTCGAACGCGCACGTCAGTGATGGTGACCGAGTTTCGGCACCCACAGTGCCGCAGCAGTCAGTGCGCACGGGCGCCTGGCCGGAAGAACTCCCGCACGGGCACCAGCAGCCCAGCGAGCGACAGCACGATGAACACCACCTGGTGGATGTGGTCCTTGCCCGGCGGCAACTGGCCGACCAGGTGTGCCACCCAGAACAACGGGTAGAACCAGAGCGCGAACCACGCCCACCGCTCCCGGCGGCGAAACGGCACCAGCGCCAGAAGCCCACCGAACAGGCCTACCCCGATCGACGCCAACCCGTCAGCGCGATACAGCAGGACATCACCGGTCATGGGCACCACCGCCACGACCACACCAAAGGCCAGGATGCCGACACTGACCACAAGCAGGCCGATCCACCCAACCCTGACCGAGACCTCTTCGCGTCGCACCCGGCGGACCCTACCGCCGAACGTACCCGAAGATGCGGCCGTCGAGCACGCACGTGGATGACCGGCTTCGGCACGCTGCGACGCATGAGAAAGCGCAGCCGACCGTTGGTCCAGGTCGCCCAGACGCTGCCGGCGCCGGTGGTGATCGTGGGCTGGTCCACACCGCCCGTGTCCAGGTTGGCGACAATGTTGAAGGTTTGTCCGCCGTCGGTGGACAGCGCCACATGGACGGTGCCGTTGTTGGTGTTTGCGTCCAGGTAGGCCGGGAACAGGTTCCCGAAGGAGTCCCAGGAGACGCTTGGGTCGCAACACGCCGCCGGCCGAACCGGTGGCGATCGTGCCGCCGGTCCATGTCGCGCCGGAATCGGTGCTGTGTGCGGCGAACAACCCGTTGCCGCTGGCGATGTTGGACACCGCGAACAACCGCAGCGGGTTGGTCGGGTCGATCGCGATCGCGCCCTCGTTCTGATTGCCGCGGCGCGGCTGACGTTGACGTTCGGCAACACGGTCGCCGCGTGCGCCGACCCGCCGATACCGGCCAGCGCGCCCAACCCCTGCTCGCCACCGCGCTCGGCGCGCCCCGCGTCGCCGTCGGCTGCCCCAGCACCGCGCTCCCCGCCTCGCTCCCCGCCTCGCTCCCCGCCTCGCTCACCGGTGGGGCCACCGCCGTCTGGCAGGTCGGTATCTTGCGCGCCGCGGCCTGTGCCGCCCGAGGACCGCGCGTACCCGCTCGTAACACCTCCCAGCCGTGTCTATCGATCTAAAGAGTTGCTAAGGTCTGCAACTGTCGAGTCTTGCGGGGCTGCGGTGTGGTCGTTCCTCGTGTCGGGAACGGACGAGGAGGATCGGCGGCATGACGACAACGGTGCGGGGGTGGTCGCGGTGAGTATGCCGCTGTACCAGCTGAAGGCTGAGTTCTTCAAGACGTTGGGGCATCCGGCGCGGATCCGGGTGTTGGAGTTGCTGTCGCAGCGGGAACACCAGGTCGCGGAGATGCTGCCGGAGGTGGGGATCGAGGCGGCGAACCTGTCGCAGCAGTTGGCGGTGTTGCGCCGGGCCGGCCTGGTGACCACCCGCAAGGAGGGCTCGAACGTCTTCTATTCCTTGACCAGCCCGCAGGTGGCCGAACTGCTGGCGGTGGCGCGCGCGATCCTGACCGGCGTGCTGACCGGACAGGTCGAGTTGCTGGAAGACCTGCGGGCCCCGCTGTCCTCGACCGCCGCACTCCGCCGCGAGACGCCGACCTCGGCGCCGCGGGGCGGTTGAGAGACGGCTACCGCGCCTGCTCCTTTCGTCCGGCCTTGGCGGGGTGGCCGTCCGCACAACCCCAGCTAGCCGATGAGCAATGGTGTGGAGCGCATGTGTTGAGTTTGTGGCGCAAGATCCGCTCGACCGGGCGGGTGGCCGAACCGGCACCGCCGCGGCCGTCCGGTGATCGGCCGGCGGCGGCGGTGGAGTTGGGTGGGTCGGTGCAGATCCGGCATGTGGATGCCGGGTCGTGCAACGGGTGTGAGGTGGAGATCTCCTCGGCGTTCGGGCCGGTGTATGACGCCGAGCGCTACGGCGCCCGGCTGGTCGCCTCGCCCCGGCACGCGGACGCGCTGCTGGTGACCGGGCCGGTGACCCGCAACATGGCCGAGCCCTTACGCCGCACCTACGAGGCGGTGCCCGCGCCGAAGCTGGTGGTCGCGGTCGGGGACTGCGCGCGCAACTGTGGCGTGTTCGCCGGGGCGTACGGGGTGGCCGGCGCGGTGTCGGATGTGGTGGCGGTGGACGTGGAGGTCGCCGGCTGCCCACCACGGCCGGAAGCGATCGTCGAGGCGGTGCGGAAGCTGACCGGTCGATGAATCCGGCGGGAGCTGGTCTCGGTGTCGCGGTGGCGGTGGGTGTGCTGACCGCCATCGCGGCGTTGATCACCCCGGTTCGGTCGCGTCCGCAGGTGGTGGGGGCGGGCACTGCGGGCAGTGGTGTGGCGGGTGCGCTGGCCGGGGTGGCGGCGCTGGCCGGGCACGCGTTCTCGGTGTCGGTGCCGGCGTTGTTGCCGTTGTCCGGCGTGGTGATCGCCGTCGACCCGCTGGGCGGGCTGTTCCTCGCGGTGACCGGAGGCGTCGCCGTCGCGGCGGGAATCTATGGGATCGGTTACGCCCGCCACGGCCTGGACTCGCGTCCCGTGCAGGCGGTGTTCCCGCTGTTTGTGGTGGCGATGCTGCTGGTACCGGTCGCGGCGAGTGTGGGCACGTTCCTGGTGTGCTGGGAACTGATGGCGTTGTGTTCGTTGCTGTTGGTGCTGGCCGAGCACCGTCGCCGGCCGGCGGTGACCGAGGCCGGGCGCTGGTACGCGGTGATGACGCACCTGGGTCTGATCACGATCCTGGTGGGGTTGTTGGTGTTCGCCGCACACGCCGGGGGTGATTCGTTCGCCGCGCTGCGCGCGGCGGCCGGGCACCTCTCGCCGACGGTGCGGGGCGTGGTGTTCGTGGCGACGTTGGTGGGGTTCTCCTCCAAGGCCGGCATCGCGCCTTTGCACGCGTGGCTGCCGAGGGCGCATCCGGAGGCGCCCAGTCATGTGTCGGCGTTGATGTCGGCGGCGATGGTGAACCTGGGCGTCTACGGGATCGTGCGGGTCGGGTTCGACCTGCTCGGCGGCGGGGCACGCTGGTGGTGGCTGCTGGTGCTGGGGTTGGGCGCGTTGTCGGCGGTGTACGGGATCGTGCAGGCCGCGATCAGCACGGATCTCAAGCGGCTGTTGGGGTATTCGACCACCGAGAACATGGGACTGGTGTTGATCGGGGTCGGCGCGGCCGGCATGTTCGCCACCGCCGGAGACCAGGTACTCGCCGGGCTCGCGCTGGCCGCCGCGTTACTGCACATCGTCAACCACGCGGCGTTCAAGACGGTGTTGTTCCTGGCGGCCGGGTCGGTGCTACACGCCACCGGCACCCGGGACCTGGACGCGTTGGGCGGGTTGCGGGCCGGCATGCCGGTCACCACCGCCGTGTTCGGGTGGGGCGCGTTGGCGGCCTCGGCGTTGCCGCCGGGCACAGCGTTCGTGTCGGAATGGTTGCTGTTACAGGCGTTGATCCATGGCCTGCCCGCCTCCGGGGTCGCCACCGCGATCGCCATGCCGGTCGCGGTGGCCGTGGTCGCGTTGACCGCCGGGCTGGCGGTGGCCACGTTCGTCAAGGCGTTCGGGGTCGGTTTCCTGGCCAAACCACGTAGCGACGCGGCCAGGACAGCGGGGGAGAGTCCGGGCAGCATGCTGGCCGGGATGGGGCTGGCCGGCGTGGCCTGCGCTGTGCTGGCGTTGGCGCCGACCCTGGTGCTGCCCGCCGTCGGCCGTGCGGCCAGTCAGGTGTGGCCCTCCAGTGGTGCGGCGGTGACCGGCGCGGTGACGCTGCGGTTGACCGGGGTGGCCGGGTCGTTGTCGCCGCTGCTGCTGGCAGCCGCGTTGCTGGCCGCGATGGTGCTGGTGGTGGGTGTGCTGCGAGTGGTCGCGGTGCGCCGCGCCCGGCGGGTGGCGCGGTTGTGGGACTGCGGCGCGGGGCCGTTGTCGGCGCGGATGGAGTACACCGCGACCTCGTTCGCCGAGCCGCTGCAACGGGTGTTCGACGACGTGGTACGCCCGGACACCGACGTCGACGTGACGCACTTCGAGGAGTCGCGGTATCTGGTGGCCGCGGTGGCCTACCGGCGTACGGTGGCCGACCGGATCGAGCAGCGCCTGTACCAACCGGTGCTGGACGTGGTGGCGGCGTGGGGTCAGGCGGGGCGACGGTTGGCCACCGGCAGTGTGCACCGCTATCTCGGCTACGGCTTCTACACGGTGTGCGGGCTGCTGATCTGGTTGGTGGTGGTCCGGTGAACCCGTTGGGTGCGGTCGGCGGGATCACCCAGGCGGTGCTGGTGGTCGGCGGGTCGCCGCTGCTGGTCGGGGTGATGCGGCAAGTCCGCGCACGGATGGAGGGCCGCGCCGGGGCGGGGATCGGCCAGCCGTGGCGGGATGTGCGCAAGCTGCTGCGCAAGGAGCCGATCACCCCGCGCGGCACCAGTGAGCTGTTCCGGTTCGGGCCGCTGCTGCTGATGGCCACCACACTGGTGGTCGCGGTGGTGACACCGCTGGTGACCACCCAGTCCGCCCTCGGTCCGGTGGCCGACCTGTTCGCGGTGGTCGCTCTGCTGGCGATGGGCACCGCGCCCCTGGCGCTGGCCGGGCTGGACACCGGGACCGCGTTCGGCGGTATGGGCGCCAGCCGGGAGATGACCATCATCGCGCTGGTCGAGCCGACCCTGCTGCTGTCGATCTTCGCGCTGTCGGTGCGGGTCGGGTCGACCAACCTGGCCGCGATCGTGACCTCGACGCTGCACGACCCGGGACGGGTGATCTCCCCGGTCAGCCTGCTGGCGGCCGTGGCGCTGGTGGTGGTGACGATCGCGGAGACCGGCAGGTTGCCGGTGGACAACCCGTCCACGCACCTGGAACTGACCATGGTGCACGAGGCGATGCTGCTGGAATATGCCGGCCCGGACCTGGCGCTGGTCGAACTCGCCTCGGGGATGCGGCTCACCGTGTTCCTCGGGCTGCTGGCCTCGCTGTTCGTGCCGTGGGGGATCGCCATGTCGACCGGTCCGCTGGCGCTGCTGGGCGGCGTGGTCGCGGTGGTGGTCAAGGTGGGGGTGTTGGGTGCGGCGGTGGCGGCAGGGGAGGTGTTCGTGGCCAAGTTGCGGCTGTTTCGGGTGCCCGAACTGCTCGCCGGGTCGTTCCTGCTGGCGTTGTTGGCCGTGGCCGCGTCGTTCTTCCTGGCCTGACAGAGAAAGGACCGAATTCCGATGTCCACACGCGACGGTGCTGGGCGGTGAACGCCATCCTCTATGTACAGCTACTGGACCTGGCCTGTGGCGCGTTGCTGCTGACCGCGGTACTGGTGCTGTGGCGGCGTGAACTCGCGGTGATCATCCGGGTGTTCGCGCTGCAAGGGCTCGCGCTGGCTGTCCTGGTTGGGGTACTGGCCGGGTACCGGCACGACCCGCAACTCGGTGGGGTCGCAGTGGGCCTGCTGGTGCTGCGGGCCGGGGTGCTGCCCTGGCTGTTGCGCCGGGCGCTGGCCCAGGCGGGCGAAGCCCAGCGGGAGACCCGGCCGCTGGTCAACGTGACCGCATCGCTGCTGGCCGCCGCAGTGCTGACGTTGCTGGCCTATGCGGTGTCCCGGCCGCTAGTGGCGCTGGCGCCCTCACCGGCTACGCATGCGATCCCGGTCGGGATCACCGTCGTGTTGATCGGGTTCTTCGTGCTGGTCACCCGCCGCCGCGCGTTGTCGCAGCTGGTCGGGTTCTTGTTGATGGACAACGGGATCACCACGGTCGGGTTCCTGACCACCGCGGGTGTCGGGCTGGTCGTGGAACTCGGGGTGTCGCTGGACGTGCTGTTGGCCGTGCTGGTGTTGCAGGTGCTCGCGTCGCGGATGCGGGAGACGTTCGGTGATACCGACCTGGATGAGCTGCGGGAGTTGCACGACTGATGACCCTCGCGTTGGTGCTCGTTCCGATGGCTGTGCCTGCCCTGGGTTCGGTGGCGTATCTGGTGTTCGGGTGGCGGCCGGGCACGGCGTGGTTGGGCGCGGTGGCCGCCGCCGTCGTGTTGGGTGCCGGGATCACGCTCGCCGTGCGGGTCGCCACCTCTGGCCCGGACACGGTGGGATTGTTGCGGGCGGATGCCCTGTCGGTGTTCATGTTGATCGTGATCGGCGCGGTCGGACTGCTGGCGACGGCGGCCACCCCGGCCTATTTGCGCGGCGAGATCACCGCCGGCCGCGCCACCGCGCGCACGGCGACCCGGCACAGCGTGCTGGTCGGGTTGTTCCTGGCCGCGATGGCGTTGGCGGTGCTGGCCGCGAACCTGGGGGTGCTGTGGGTGGCGATCGAGGCCACCACCATCGTCACCGCGTTCCTGGTCGGGCAGCGCCGCAGCAAGGCCGCCGTCGAGGCGGCGTGGAAGTACGTGGTGATCTGCTCCACCGGCATCGCCCTGGCGCTGTTGGGGGTGCTGCTATTGAACTACGCGGCCAGCCACACCAGCCAGGCGCCGGGACTGGACTGGGTGCGGTTGGCCGCGGCCGCACCGCACCTTGATCCCGGTGTCACGCGGATCGCGGTGGCGTTGTTGATCCTGGGGTTCGGCACCAAGGCCGGGTTGGCGCCGCTGCACGCGTGGCTGCCCGACGCGCACAGCCAGGCCCCCGCGCCGGTGTCGGCGTTGATGTCCGGGGTGCTGCTGTCCGTGGCGTTCTCCGCGATCCTGCGGGTGCAGGTGATCGCCGACGCGGCACTGGGGATCGGGTTCGCTCGCGCGCTGTTGGCGGTGATGGCGTTGGCCTCATTGGCATTGGCGGCGTCCTTACTGATCCGGCAGGCTGACTACAAGCGGATGCTGGCATATTCCAGCATCGAGCACATGGGGTTGCTCGCGCTGGGTGCGGCGGCCGGTGGGCCGCTGGCGCTGGCCGCGGTGTTGTTGCACATCCTCGGGCACGGATTGGCCAAGGGCGTGTTGTTCCTGGGGGCCGGGCGCATCCTGCACACCACGCGCACCAGCCGCATCGACGGGGTAACCGGCCTGGCCGGGCGGGTGCCGCTGCTGGCCGGGTGTGTCGGGTTGGGGGTGTTGGCGCTGATCGGGTTGCCCCCGTTCAGCATCTTCGCCAGCGAGTTGGGTATCGCCCGCGCCGGGTTCGCCACCGGCCTGGGGTGGGTCACGGCCGTCGCGCTGCTGCTGGTGTTGGTGATCGCCGCCGTGTTGATCGGGCACACCAGCCGCATGCTGCTCGGCGCCCCACCTGAGGGGCCCGGCGCCGCGACCGCCGCGACCCGGCTGCCGGTCGGTGTCGCCGTGCCGCTGGTGACCGGCCTGCTCGCGAGCGTCGTCATCGGCGTCTGGGCCGGGCCGCTGTCCACCCTGCTGCGCCTGGCCGCGCGGACGCTGACGGGAACACCATGACGACCGTTGAGCCACTGCCGGCCGGCAACCGGCGCACCCGCCTGGTCATCACCCCGGACGAACTGCCCGGCCAGGCCGCAACGTGGTTGAGCAACGGCTACCGGGTGGCGTTGGTCGCCGGCCACCACGACGCGGGTGACCGGCTCCGTGCGGTGTACTTGTTCACCGCCGCCGACCCGGATCGCCGCGTGGAACTGCATGTCCCGCTGGATCGGGCCGCGCCGCACGTGCCCAGCCTGGCTGGGTTGTCCTTTACGGCCGGCCGGTTCGAACGCGAGATGCACGACCTGTACGGCATCGTGCCCGATCACCACCCGCTGCCGCGCCGCCTGGTGCGGCACTTCCACTGGCCGGCCGGCTGGCACCCGATGCTGACCGACGCCGGTGACCCACCCGAGTTCGGGGATGTCGACGGGCCGTATCCCTTCCGGACGGTGGAAGGCCCCGGGGTGTACGAGATCCCGGTCGGCCCGGTGCACGCCGGCCTGATCGAACCCGGCCACTTCCGGTTCTCCGTGGTCGGCGAGACCATCCTCAATCTCAAGGCCCGCCTGTGGTTCGTCCACAAAGGAATCGAGAAACTCTTCGCCGGCCGCAACCCGCGACAGGCGATCGAGTTGGCCGAACGCATCAGCGGGGACACCGCCATCGGGCACACCCTGGCCTTCTGCCGTGCCGTCGAAGACGCCACCGGCCTGCACGTTCCGGACAGCACGCACCGCGTCAGGGCGGTGCTGCTGGAATTGGAACGCTGCTACAACCACATCACCGACATCGGGGCGCTGTGCAACGACGTCGGCCACGGCATCCTCAACACCCACGCCCACCGCGTCCGCGAACGGCTGCTGCGCATCAACGACACGATCACCGGACACCGGCTGCTGCGCGGCGCCCTGCACCCCGGCGGCGCGCACGTGCGGTGCCTGCCCGACCCAGGCGAGTTGACCGCGATCGGCACGGACATCGCCGAGATCGTCGCGCTGGCGCTGGGGCACAGCACCGTGCGCGACCGGTTCACCGGCACCGCGATCCTCACCCGCGAGCAGGCCACCGACCTGGGCACCCTGGGCTACGTCGCCCGCGCCAGCGGCCTGTCCACCGACGCCCGGCACGACCATCCCCTGCCCGGCGTGCGGTTCCCCCGCACCGCGCACAGCCACACCGGCGGGGACGTGCTGGCCCGGTTCCTGGTGCGCGCCGAGGAGATCGCCACCTCGATCGCGTTCATCACCACGACCGTCGAACGCCTCGACGGCTACCGGGGAACCACGCCCACCACGGTGGCGTCCGCGCCCGGCCAGCCCCGCTCCGGTGTCGGGCTCATCGAGGGCTGGCGCGGCACCATCGTCCACCGGGTCGAACTCGACGCGGACGGCACGTTGACCCGGGTGAAGATCGTCGACCCCAGTTTCGTCAACTGGCCCGCCCTGCCTGTCGCGCTGGCCGACACGATCGTGCCGGACTTCCCGTTGACCAACAAGAGCTTCAACCTCTCCTACGCCGGCAACGACCTGTAGCGACCGACACGCGAGTCGTGCCACACATCATGCGGGTCTGCACTTGCGAAAGTCTTTAACTGCGGAAATGATGGAGGAGACATCGTGGTCGGTGCCAGACGGGGAGCGTGGGAACGATGACCGAGTTCGCCACCGCCCTGCGCGGCGGCGTCGAGGACGCCCAGCGCGAACTGCAGCGCGCCGAACAGGACGGTCGGGACCACGACGCCCACCGGTACAGTGCTCGCCTGCTGGACCTGCTCGACCGCGCCGCGGTGTCGGGCATCGACACCACCGGATGGGTGGCACCTACGGTGTTGTCGGTCGCCTGCCAGAACTGCCCATGACCACGCTGCTGGCCGAGCTCCGCCTGGAGCGCGCGTCGTGACGGCGATCGAGCCACCCGCCGGCCGGCGGCCCTGCGGCGACACCGCTGCCCATGCCCCACGGCACCGTTCTACGGCTCGTGGGGTGGCCGTGGTCAGCGACGGCAGCGCATTGCACCACAACGGTCGCCCGGTTACGCCTGAGTCAGTGGGACCGCTGCTGCGTGATGACGCGACCCTGATCCACGATCTCACCGGGTTACCTGTCCTGGCCCTGCCGGTGACCGCCCAGGACGCCCCGCAACTGGCCGCCCGGCTGGCCGGCCTGCCCGACCATGTCGCCGCGGTCTTCCTGACCGAGACCGACCCCGCCCGCGCGCGTGCCGCCCAACACACACTGGAGCAGCGGGGCGGCCCGGTGGTGATCACCGACCAGGACACCACCGCGATCGCGCTGGCCGCCGCCACCGTGACCGCGCTGCGGCACGCCGGCCGGACACCGACTGGTAGCCGGGTCGTCATCGCCGGCGCGGACACCATGCCCGTGCTGTGCCCGCTGCTGATGGCCGTCGGGGTCGGCGACATCGGCAGTTGGCGCCAAGCCGACGCCCTCGACTACCCGCTGCACCGCATCGCCAGCACCGCCGACGTGGTCATCGACCTTGTCGCGGCGGCCGGCCACCTCGCCACCGCCGGTGGCGAGGACCCGAGCCCGGTGGTGCTGGGTGCGGATGATCCCGGTTATCCGTGGCTGGCGTTGCCCGGACTGCTCACCGCCACCGTCGGATCACCCCGCCCGTGGCTGGACATCGACATCCACCGCTCCTGTGTGCTGGCCCTGGCCGCGGCGACCCCGCCCGGGGCATTGCTGCCCGAATCCGATCCCAGCCTCACGAACCTGGTCGCCTCGGCCGTGATCCGCACCCTGAAAGACCACGCGCGCCCCCACCCGAATTCGTGAATGACACCGGCACTCGCGACCAGAAAGGGGACTGACGAGACGACCCGAGCAGCGGGCGACGACAGCGTGGTGAATATCTGGTCGCACCCATGAGATCTCCTGTGGGAGATCGCTAATTAATGCTGTCTACCGCGCTGCACGACGAACTCGAAGCCCTCAAACACCGTCTCGCCTGACCAGCCCCGGAGACAGCAGGCACGCATCCGTGCTGATCAGATCACCGGCGACCGCCGGTTACCAACGCCCAACCGATCGCGGATTGCTGGACCAGTCACTCCTCCGTTGGACGATAGACAGCCCGATACCGCTCGGCCTCCGCCACATGGGCGGCGTCGTACGCCTCGCGGCGCACCGTCGATCCGTACTCGCGGGGGTAACCATGCCGCGCCAGCCGGCGATCCACGCTCTCCACCGCGTACGACCCGGAATAGCGCAGACTCACCAGCAGACCCAACACGATCGACCCCAGCGCCAAGGGCAGGGAGTGACCCAACAGCAGAAAACCGGTGAACAAGCCGGCGGCGACGGGCGAGACCATGACCAGTCCGCGCAGAAAGACGCGCACCAGCCACGTCCGACACGTCCCGTCATGCAACACCCACGGCCCGTACCTGTCGGGCAGCGTCCCCCCGAACTGGTAGTACACCCACAAGACCGGATTGGGCCGAGGCGTTGCCATAGCGACATTTTACCTGGTCTCCGACCTGACTCCAGCCCGGCCGCCATCCCGTCCGTGCCTCGGCCGCCGGAGAACCTGGGCTTATGCGGGATCTTCATGATCACGTCGAGAAAAGGGTCGATGTCCTTGTCGTAGGACGCCGGGGTCCAGCCGGAGGCCGCCGCAACGAAGTCCGCCCGGTCGATATCGGGTTCCGTGGCCTGGGCAAGAGAGCAATCCAGCGGTCTTCTTCACAATGCGGCAGCATCGGCGCACACCCAAGTCATACCCGTTCGTGTGGACCAGGCACTCTAATGGTGTTTACCCCCAACGATGGCGGTTTGTCGCTCACCGGGCGCCCACCGCACCGGCTGACTTCTGCGGCTGCCGTCGACCACCGTGCGGGAGCCACTCGCCGGGTGATGGCGGGTGAACTCGCTGGGCCGGGACTGGCCACAATGGATGGTATCCGGATCACGGAGAGTGCTGTCAGGTCAGCAGAAGTCGGGTCCAGGCGTCGGTGAGCCAGGCGGCGAACTGGTCGGGGGTCCAGGCGCGTTCGCGCACGAGGAGTACCCAGTATTCGGCGGCGTTCATGCTCCAGATGATGTCGGCGACCTGGTCGTCGGTGAGGTCGTCGCGTAGTTGTCCGGTGGCGCGCAGGTCCGCGGCGAAGGTGCGCATGTTGGTGGCGCGGCGTTGGGCGATCTCGGCCCACAGCGCGGCGCAGTCGTTGTCGGTGGTGGCGGCGTCGCGCAGCGCCAGGAAAACCGGGGCCATGCGTTGCTGGATGCCGGTGACCGCGTGGGCATAGATGATGATCTTGTCGTGGGCCGTGGCGGCGGCCTGGATGCGGGTGACGTAGTCGCGTTGTTCAGCGGGCACGGCCCGATCGGTGCCGGAGACCGCGGTTTCGACCAGTGCGCGCAGCAGGGCCGGCTTGCGTCCGGCAGTGGCATAGACGGTGTCGACCGACACCCTGGCTCGCTCGGCGATCTCGGCGACCGTGGTCGCGGCATAGCCCTTGTCGACGAACAGGCCCTTCGCGGCGGTGAGCACGGCCTGGCGCGTGGCGGCGGCCTGCTCGAGTCGTCGGGGTGAGCGGTAGGGGCGCTTGCCGCCGGGCTGCGGCTTGACGTTCTCGTCCATCGGCCGTACCGTCACCTTATTCATCCGAAGACAGTTCGGACAAATATAGCAGGAGGCCGGCGTCATGGTCTACGCCTACATTCAGGACGTCCCCATCGGTGAGCAGTTGTACCGGCGCATCATCGACGAGATCGGCCCGGAGCCCATGACCGGAAACCTGCTCCACCTGTGTGTTCGTCAACCGGACGGTCGGTTGCGCTACATCGACGTCTGGGAGTCCGAACAGGCGTGCACCCTGGCGTTCGAGGACCGGATCCACCCGGCGGTGGACGCCGGGTTCGGCGGCGAACGACCCGCCGCGGAGCCCGAGGTGCACCGCCTCGACGTCCTGCACGCCAGCGGCGCGCTACTGGACACGACCTGGTCATGACCCCGTACGGGGACGGCTTTCAGTTGTCTCACGGGATGTCGCCCAAGATCAATCTCGAACCGTAGCGCTTCTGCGCTCAACACGGCGGAGCCGGTGAACGTGGTGCGGTGGTTGAGCAGTCGGGCGATCAGGGCCGGCCAACGACGTCGGCGATGGCGTGGATCAGCCGTCTGAACCGTTGGACCGCGCCGGTGCGTCCGACGATGGCGATGTCCGGTTCGGCCACGCCTGGGGGGGCGAAGACGAACTGGGCGAGCGTCTCGACCGTGGCGGTGACGGTCACGTCCGTTCGCGCCTGCGGATCCGTTGTGGCCAGCGACCACCGGTGGCCGTCACATTCGACCAGGTAGTCCTCGTCGGGAAACCGGAAGTGCCACCGGGCCGGTGCATGGTCGCCGGCGGTCTTGTCGACAGCCTGGGTCACGGCGCGGAGTAGGTGCTCGGCGTGGAGCGGTTCGTCGGGTTGGGGCCAGCGCCACGCGTGTCGTAGTCCCCACCAGTTGAGTGCGTCCACGATGGGTTCCAGTTCCCGACCGGCAGCCGTCAGCTCGTACCAGACCTCGCGGCGGCCGGGTTCTCGATCGGCGGTGACGACACCCGCATCGGCGAGTTCGCGCAGGCGCTGGGTGAGCGTCTTGGGGGTGATGCCGGCAAGACGCTTCATCAGGTCGGTGAACCGCTTGGGGCCGGTGAGCAGGTCGCGGATCACCAACAGGCTCCACCGCTCACCGACCTGCTCCAGGGTGCGGGCGATGAGGCAGAAGTGGTCGTAGGTGCGGACGTTCCTGGTCACCCTTGCCATGATACTAGCCTGTAGATACTATCTCGTAGATACTAATCATCGTGCACGAAGGGGATGACCGCGATGTACGACCCACCTGGCTATCTGTGGGCACTGACCCTTGTCGGAGTGATCGGAATCCCAACCCTGACCTGCGTCGTGTTGTATCGCGGTGCGCTGCGAGCCGACCTGGGACGCGGGCGGGCTGCGCTGCTCGGCGGGGCCGCGGCCGTTGTGCTGGGCGGCTGGCTCGCGGCCAGTGCCGTGATCGCGGGTGCCGGCTCGTACCACACGCAGCTGGGCAATCAGCCGCCCTGGCTGCCCATCGCGGCGGTCACTGCCCTGGTCGTCCTGCTGGCGGCCGGTCGACTGCCGGCCGTGACTCGCGCACTGTCCGTTTCGGACACGCCGAGCCGTCTGCTGCTTCCGCACACGTTCCGAGTGGCCGGACTGGCCTTCCTGATCACGATGGTCCTCGGTCACCTACCGGCGCTCTTCGCTCTGCCTGCCGGTCTGGGCGACATCGCGGTCGGTATCGCAGCACCATTCGTCGCGCGCCGGCTCGCGCAGGGCGGCGGGCACCGCGGCGCCTTGTGGTTCAACGCGCTGGGCATCGTCGATCTCGTGGTGGCGCTGGGCCTGGGCGGCCTCACCGGGTACCAGATCATCCATGTGACACCGGCAGCCGACGCGATCAGCGAACTCCCGCTCGTGTTGATCCCGACCGCCACCGTGCCGCTGCTCATCGCACTGCACATCGCGTCCATATTCCAACTAGTCCGCGCTTCGCGGACAACCCAGCCAGCGGCCCGCGCCGTTGGGGCAGCGGCCTGAACGAGTCCTCTGAGACCCAGCGCGGGGGCACCGAAGCCGGACTGGTCGGGTCGGGCGTCAGGGCGCGCGCATGATCACGCTTAGGTTTCAATCTGCTGCGAGGGTTCTGGGACGGGGAGGGGGTTTGCCCCGTGGCGCCCGAGATGTCGATAACGTTGGGCAGTCCCGTCTGCTGCCCCGGTGCGGTCAGCAGCCGTTTGAGGAGAACTGGCGATAATAGAAATGGTGGCAACCGCATTGACGAAGCCGCT
>WNGR01000702.1_pt1 | contig 37308 bp, 29 predicted proteins | sample 5407581 | NCBI WGS metagenome assembly WNGR01 (sample SAMN13153383, study PRJNA577476) | soil metagenome | isolation source: 80 cm soil or saprolite under Garry oak tree replicate 2 | place: USA:California | collected 2016-06-15 | reverse complement strand
CAGCCGAACACGGCGCAACCCCGAGGACCAGGAACGCCGGGCCGACCGGCGACACAACCACGTCCGGACCCAGACACCCCTCAGCAAGATCAACTATGCGTCGAGTTGATCAACTAGCAGGTCGGTCGGTGGATCGAGGTTAAGCCTCCGCCGACCTGGCCCGTTATGCGCGGTTCGTGGAGTGCGCTGCGGGGGTGCGGTCGATGGCACTGCCGAAGTCGCGCTGTGGCCGCTGCCGTTAGCCTCGGCGTCGTGGTCGACGTGCCGGTGCTCGATGCCGCCGAACAACGCGTGCTCGGCAGCATGCTGGAGAAGGAGATCACCGTCCCGGCGTCGTACCCGATGAGCATCAACTCGGTGCGCACCGCATGCAACCAGACCAGCAGCCGAGAGCCCGTCGTCGACTACGACGAGGACCTGGTGCATCGGACGCTGCAGGCGCTCAAGGACAAGGACCTTGTCGCGCTCATCTGGCAGGGTGCTGGCAGCCGGGTGGTGAAGTACGTCCAGACATTCGCGCAGCGACGCGGGATCGCGCCGGACGAACGGGCACTGCTCACCGTGTTGTTGCTGCGCGGGCCGCAGCCGGCCGGAGCGCTCAAGACCCGCACCGAGCGGCTGCACCGCTTCTCCGACCGCACCGAGGTTGAAGCGTGCCTTGCTCGCATGGCCGGTGGCGAGACCGCGATGGTGCGCGAGCTCCCGCGCCAACCGGGTCAGCAGGACACCCGTTGGATCCATCTGCTCGGCCCGGTCGAGCCAACCGAGGCAACTGCAGGCCCGATGCCCGTCGACCGCGAGTCGGTGCTCGACGCCGGGCCCGAGGCGCGCGATGACAAGGTCCGCGCGGCGTACGCCGCGGTCGCGGCGTCCTATGCCGAGCAACTCTTCAATGAGCTCACCGGCCTGCCGTTCGAATCGTGGTTGTTGCGCCGGGTGGTCGAACTGTCCGACGGTGCGCCGGTGATCGAGGTCGGCACCGGCCCAGGTCACGTCGCCGCGTTCCTGGCCGAGGCGGGGGCGGACGCGACCGGCCTCGACCTCTCGCCGGAGATGGTCGACGAAGCCCGCCGCCGCTACCCTGGCGTCAGCTACCAGGTCGGCGACCTGCGTCAGCTGATCCGTCCCACCACTCACGACGGGTGGGGCGCTGTAGTTGCGTGGTACTCACTCATCCACCTCGCCGCGTCCGAACTGCCGGCCGCGATCGCTTCGCTCGCGCGACCCCTGCGCACGAACGGCTGGCTCGTGCTCGCCCTCCACACCGGCGCCGAGGTGCGCACCGTCACTGACTGGTTCGGCCACGAGATCGACCTCGACTTCGTCCTGCACGACCCCGCCGAGATCGTCGCCATCGTCGAGCGAGCCGGCCTGCTCGACGTCGAGTGGTACCACCGCGGCCCGTTCACCGCCCGCGGCGAAACCACCCAGCGCCTCTACGTCCTCGCCCGCAAGGCGTAGCCACGCTCCGTGGGGCACCATGGCATCCACGACGTGGAGGCGGGAACTCCCTTGCCAGACGAGAGGACCAGCGGGTGGTAGGTCCGCTCTTGAGCAGCAAGCACCGCCTGCCGAGTCGGCGGCCGGGTGCCGTCCCGCGGCAGCGGCTTGCTGAACGCCTCGAAGCGGCGCCCCGGTCGGCGCTCACGGTCTTGTCCGCGCCGGCCGGTTTCGGCAAGACGACCCTGCTCGCGGAATGGCTCGCCGCGGGTTGCGCGGACGAAGCTGCTGTCGCGTGGTTGTCGTTGGACGGGCGCGACAACGAACCCGCGCTGTTCTGGACCTACGTGGTGACGGCAATGCAGACCGCCGTGGAGGGGATAGGCAGCGGCGCTCTGCAGGTGTTGGCGTCGGCCTCGCCGCCAATCGATGCGGCGCTCGCTGCGCTGCTGAACGACCTCGACGGCCTGTCGGCCGACCTGGTGCTGGTGCTGGACGACTACCACCTCGTCGAGACGCCGGAAGTGCACGACGGGATGACGTTCCTACTCGGGCACCAGCCGCCTCGGCTGCACGTCGTTCTTTCCACCCGCGTCGATCCGCCGCTGCCCATGGCGCGGATGCGCGCCCGGGGTCGACTGGTCGAGGTACGGGCCGCCGACCTGCGATTCACCTCCGAGGAGGCCGCGGCATACCTCAACGGCCCGATGGACTTGGGCCTGAGCGACGACGACGTCGCCGCGCTCGAAGGGCGCACCGAAGGGTGGATCGCCGCGCTGCAGATGGCCGCGCTGTCGCTGCAGGGGCGCGAGGACGCCAGTGCGTTCATTGCCGGCTTCGCGGGTGACGACCGTTACGTCGTGGACTACCTTGCCGAGGAGGTTCTGGCCCGCCAGCCCGCCGAGGTCCGGCAGTTCCTGCTTGAGACATCGGTCCTGGAGCGCCTCACCGGTCCGCTGTGCGACGCCGTTACCGGGCGGCACGGCGGCAAGGCGACTCTTGTCGCGTTGGAGCGCGCCAACTTGTTCCTCGTCCCGCTCGACGACCGGCGACAGTGGTACCGGTACCACCATCTGTTCGCCGACGTGCTGCGCGCCCACCTGCTCGACGAGCGACCCGCCCAGGTGGCCGAGTTGCATCGGCGGGCCAGCGCCTGGTTCGAGGCCCAGGACGACACGTCGCAGGCGATCAGTCACGCTCTGGCCTGCGGTGACGCCGGCCGGGCCGCGGACCTCATGGAGCTCGCCATGCCGGTGATGCGGCGCGAACGGCGCGAGGCCGAGCTCGCTCGCTGGGTTCGCGCACTGCCCGACGACCTGGTCCGGACTCGCCCGGTCCTCGGCGTCGCGTTCGTCGGAGCGCTGGCCCAGGCCTTGGACTTCGACACCGTCAGCGAGCGACTCGACCGCATCGAAGCCTCACTGCGTTCGGCCGACGGCACGTGGCCGGAGCAGCCGCCGCCTGGCCTGATCGTCGTCGACCAGGCCAACTTCCGGTCGCTTCGAGCCCACATCGAGATGTACCGAGCCGCGCTGGCGCTCGCGAGCGCGGATCTCGACGGCACCATCACGCACGCGCGAGAGGCGCTGTCGCTGGCACCGCACGACGACGCCCTCGCCCGAGCGGCCGCGGGAGCGCTCGCCGGGCTCGCCTCGTGGAGCACCGGTGACCTTCCGGGTGCCCACGCCGCGTACACCGAATCCGTCGCGGGCCTCACCAGCGTCGGGTTCCTCGCCGACGTCCTCGGCTGCACCATCACCCTCGGCGACATCCGTCGCACCCAAGGCCAGCTCACTGCCGCGCTGCGCACGTATCAGCGAGCGCTCGAGCTAACAGCACCGGCGCCGGGCACGGAGCCGCTTCGGGGTACGGCCGACATGCACGTCGGAATGGCCGGGGTGCTGCTCGAGCGCAACGACCTCACGGCTGCCCGCGAGCACCTGGCCACCAGCCAGCGCCTCGGTGAGTACAACGGCCTGCCGCAGAACCCGTACCGCTGGCGGGTCGTCATGGCCCGCCTGCGCGAAGCCGAAGGCCACCTCGACGACGCACTCGCGCTGCTCGACGAGGCCGAGCGCGTCTACGTCGGCGACTACGCCCCGAACGTGCAGCCAGTCCCGGCGGTGCGAGCACGGTTACGGCTCCGACGCGGCGAGCTGGCGTACGCGCAGGAATGGGCCCGGGAACGACAGCTGAGTTCCGACGACGGCCCGTCCTACCTGCGCGAGTACGAGCACCTGACCCTGGCGCGGCTGCTGATCGCCCGGCACCGTGTCGACCCGGATGCCCGCAAACTCGGTAACGCGCTGACTCTCCTTGATCGGCTGCTCGCAGCCGCCGAGCGCGGCGGACGGGATGCGAGCGTCATCGAGGTCCTCATCCTGCAGGCTGTCGCACACGAGGCCGGCGGGGACGCGCCGGCCGCGCTCGCCGCGCTGCACCGCGCCGTGACCCTCGCCCAGCCGGAAGGCTACGTGCGCCTCTTCATCGACGAAGGGGCGCCGATGGCCGTTCTGTTCAAGGCGCTGAGGAGGCAGCCGGCCGCCCCCGCGTACGTGAACCGTCTGGTCGCCGCGACCACCACAATCGGGACGCCCGCGTCCATCCCCCAGACGCTCGTCGAGCCGCTGAGCGAGCGCGAACTCGACGTGCTCCGGCTGCTCGGTGGCGATCTCGGCGGCCCGGACATCGCTCGCCAGCTGTCGGTGTCCCTCAACACGCTGCGCACGCACACCAAGAACATCTACGCGAAGCTCGGTGTGACCAGTCGCCGAGCCGCCGTCCGTCAGGCCCGCGACCTCAATCTGATCCCCGGTCAACGTCACAGCTGACCAGAGGGTTGCCCCGCTTAGCCCGGTTCGGGCGTCCCGCGTCGAGCGGCGGCCCGGAAATCATCACGCCGCTCACCACATGTGGTCATGACCGCTCACCACATCGAGGGTCACCTTTCTCCTAGCCCGACCGACGACCGCCACCGCGGCCTGGAGGACCGGGCAGGCGAAGGAGGCGATCAGCATGAGCAACGTCCCACCCGGCCGGACTCCGCGAGTACCCGATCCCGAGCGGTACGAAATCCGCGTTGCCGGACACCTCGCTCTGCGCTGGGCCGCCTTCTTCGACGGCATGACCCTCACCCCGCGGGACGACGGCACCACCGTGATCCACGGCGCAGTCGTCGACCAGTCCGCACTGCACGGGCTGCTCCGAAAGCTTAGCGAGCTCGGACTGCCTCTCGTCTCGGTCAAACCCGCGGCAGAGGAAGTCCGAGGCGACCGCACCGCCGATCGCAGCTGAGCCACCGCTCCGCCGAACCCACACCCGATAAGGAGCACGACATGACCACCATCAGCCGCACCGCACTGGCAACAACCGCCACCGACCAGCCCGCCCCCCGTCGCAGGATGGACCCGATGCGCAAGGTCGCCCTCGCCGGCGGCGTGCTGTACGTCATCACCTTCGTCGCCTCCATCCCGCAGTTGAAGCTGTTCGCGAAGATCGTCGACGACCCCGAGGGCTACGTGACGGGCCACGGCAGCAACACCGCGTTGCTCTGGGGCAGCTGGCTCGAGGTCATCACCGCCATCGCGTGCGTCGGCACCGCCGTCGCGCTATACCCCGTCACCCGGCGAATCAGCAAGACCGCAGCGATCGGCTTCGTCACCTCCCGCGTCGTCGAGGCCACCCTCATCCTCGTCGGCGTCGTCAGCCTGCTGGCCGTCTCGACGATGCGCGCAGACCTCGCCGGTGCCAGTGGCGCCCGCGCCGATGCACTGCGCGTCACCGGTCACGCGCTGGTCGAGATGCGCCAATGGACCTTCCTGCTGGGTCCCGGCCTTATCGCCGGGATCAACGCGCTGTTCCTCGGCTACGCGATGTACAGGTCCCGCCTCGTCCCGCGCATCATCCCGACCATCGGCCTCATCGGCGCGCCCTTGATCCTCGCCTCGGCCACCGGCACGATGTTCGGCCTCTGGGACCAGGTCTCCAGCGCCGGAGCAGCACTAACCCTGCCGATCGCCGTATGGGAGTTCTCTCTCGGCGTGTGGCTGACCGTCAAAGGCTTCAAGCCGACGGCGCTAACCGCCCTGAACGCAGCATCCGCCCCGACCCGCCACACCATCCCCGTCGCCTGAGCACCCGAGACATAGCGCAGATCAATCAAGGGCGGCTCACCTCCCGAGGGTGGGCCGCCCTTCGCTGCGTCCCGGGGCGCTACGGGTCCGCCGGCACGATCCGGTTGAGCTGCGGCACGGCAATTCCGGCAGGGTTGTTCGCGGTGAAGTAGTCCTTGAGCGCGTCGATGTTCGCGCGCCGCCGTGTCGCTGACCGGGCTGACCGTCCAGCCGATACCCGCGCCGGAAGATCCGTACGAGTAGTTATTCCCCCGGGTCCCTGTCCCCGATCAGGGCGGCAGGACGCTCTGGCCGGTGACCCACTTTGCGGCGAGGCCGACCGCCACGGCGGCAACGGCGAACGCGCCGACGAGCACCGTCGTCGGCAACCGGGCCGCGCGCGTGCCCACGGGCAGCAGCAACGGAAACGCGGGCAGCAGGAACCGGGGTATCGAGCCGAAGGCGCCGTGGACGATGAGCGTCAGCACGACGAGGGCCAGCGCATAGCCGCTGAGCACGAGCGGAGGACGGTCCCTCAACATCAGGACGGTCAGCACGAGGGCGGCCACGAGCACCGCGATGACGGCCAGCCCGGACGGCCGTGCCGCAGGATGTCGCGCGTACTGGGCAACCTTCTGCACCACGTAACGGCCGCCGTCGGTGTACACCTGCCACCCCTGACGCTGCGCGACGAACCACGCGTCCGGGTGACCGATCCGTCGCCCGATCCAGACGATGAACGCGACGGCCCCCAACGGGGCGAGGCCCGTCGCCGCGAACAGGACGACCGCAGGTCGGGCAGCGGATGCGGAACGGTCCCGGTCCCGCCACGCCGAAAGTTCGCCGGCCGCGGCGACTGCGCAACACCCGGCGAGCACGATCCCGGTGGGACGGGTCGCGCCGGCGAAGAGGGCGAGGACGCCGGCCGTCCACCAGTGGCGAGCAACCAGTGCGAGCAGGCAGCCGGCGGCCAGCGCTGTGAACACCGCTTCGCTGTAGGCCATCGACAGCACGAACGACGCCGGCTCGACGCTCCATGCGGCAACCACGATCAGCGCCGCACGACGGGCGGTGACCGGATCGACGAGCGGCAGCAGCACCCGCTCAGCGAGCACGGCGATCAGCCCCGCGGCCACCAGTCCGGCGATCAGCGACACCGCGACCGCCGCGACGAGCGCGGACCCGGGGACGAACCAATGCGCGGCCCTGATCAGGGATGGGTAGACCGGGAAGAACGCAACCCGACTCGGCTTCCCGGGACCGTGCGGTAGCGCTCGGGGGTAGCCCGTCCGCGCGATCCGCAGGTAATACCCTCCGTCCCAGGAACCCAGCCGGCGGCTCAGCGGGTCGCGTCCGGCCAGCGCAGCCATGACGCTCATCGAGATCAGTCGCGCGACGGCGAAGCACGCGACGGCTTGGACGATCAGCGATCTCCGCCATACGGCGGGCAGCGCAACGTCGCGTGTCGGTACACCGATCGATGCGACCTGGCCCATGCGCTCCCACTTGCACTCATGCGGACGCAGCGCAACATACTGCGGACGCAGGGTTACCGCGATTCGGAGCTGACGGCGTAGCCCGCGGAACAGCCAGTCGTTCTATCGCTAGATCCAGTTGCGTCGCTTGAAGACGACGTACAGCACGCTGGCTAGGACGGCGATGACCACGCAGCTCACCACGAATCCCGAGGTGTTGGCGAAGCCGGGGAACGGGACGTTCTGGCCGAAGTAACCGGTGATCGCTGTCGGCACCGCGATGATCGCGGCCCAGCCGGTGAGTTTCTTCATGACCGTGTTCAGCCGCGCGTTCTCCAGCGAGAGGTTCGTCTCGAACACCGTGGTGATCATGTCGCGTAGCGACTCGGTCCATTCGGCCGCGCGCAGGACGTGGTCATAGAGGTCGTCGTACCAACCGTCCAGTTCCGTCGGTGCGTTGAAGTCCTTGCGGTGGCGCAGCACCGCATTGACGACCTCGCGCATCGGCAGCACGACGCGGCGGAGCTCGACGAGGTCTTTGCGGATGCGGTACGTGCGGCGCTGCCTCTCCCGGTTCGGGGCGTGCTCGTCGAACAGATGGTCTTCGAGGGACTCGATGGCATCGTCGAGGGCCTGCACGGCGTCGAAGTGCCCGTCGACGATGACGTCGAGAAAGCCGTGGACGAGAGCGCCGACGCCGTACTTGAGCAGGTCGGTGTTGTCGTCCCAACGACGCAGTACCTCGTCCATGTCGAAGCCGGGTGTCTGGCGGACGGTGACGATTCCGCGGCGCAGGACGAACGCGGAGATGCGGCTGATGTCGATCCGCGAGTCGTCGTCATGCTCGAACGTCTCGGGCGGCGGCAGGGTCGTGGCATAGGTGGTCAGGAACGTGTGCGTGGCGTACCGGGTGGCCTTGGCCCGCTCGACGCGCGAGAGGGCGTCCTCGACCGCATGCGGATCGAGGGTCAGCTCTTCGGCGAGGTTACGCAGGTGCTGCGGGTTCGGTTCGCAGATGTCGACCCAGACCAGGCAGCCATCCTCGTCGAGGTAGTCCGAGATCCGCTCGAACGGGAAGTCCTCGGCGACGAGAGCGCCGTCTCGCCACAGCCGGCTGCGGACCGTCCCGCCTGACTCGCCCATCCGACCAGTGTGCTCCGACCGTCCGGGGCGATCAGCTGACGCGGCGGCCGGTACGGCGGCCCGCCGCGAAGACGATCCCGGCCACGGCGAGGGTGAAGGCGAAGACCCCGCCGGTCAGCACTAGGGATGCGTTTGCCGTGGTCGCCGCGTGCGGAGCGACCTCGACGCGATGCTGCGGCTCGCTCCCGGACGTGGTGGCGCGCGGTGACGGCTGGGTTGGCGGTGCGGTCTGGTCGGTGCTCAGCGTGAGCACCGTCCCGCTCGCCGGTATACGGCTCAGGCCGGACGCGGGCGCCGCGGGCGCTGCGGAATCACTCGTCGCGGCGGCCGGGACGGTCGGCCTGCAGGTCGACTCGGTCCAGTGCGGGCGTCTGGGGTCGTGACCGTTCTGCCAACCGGCGTGCGGACCGTGCGACGTCTCATCGCAGGTGGAATGGCCGCGATCGGCGCCGGCGCCCGACCCGGGCAGTCCGACCGTCAAGACGGCGGCCGCGGCTACGGCGCACACCGCGAGGATGAGCCACCCGCGACGAGTGGTGCCGCGTGCCATCCGGTTTCGTTCCTCCACGTCGCGAGCGATGTCTCACAGCGACCCCGAGTGATGTTCGAACGCTCGTCACCGGAGTCGCCTGCGCAGCGTAGTCCGCCGAGACGGCATGATCCACTTGCGGCCGACGGCACCGGAGTTCACGGCGGTCTCCGGGCGACGGTTCGCTCTGCGGAACGCTTGTGCTCTGCTCACATTGATGTATGCAGAGCACAAGCAAGCGGCAGCGCAACCCGTCGCCCCGCGCCTCCGCCAGCCCAGCAGCTCACGACTCGATGCTGAGGTGACCCAGCTTGGCTGAGTCGACGATCAGGTCCAGGGCGGCGATGCGTCCACTGACGACGGTGAAGCCGAGGACCGAGATCGGGTCGTCCAGACTGCCGAACAGCGCCCCCGCGCAGCCGTTCACCAGGACCGGCTTGGCGAACGTGACGAATCGTGGTGCCGTCGCGAGCACGTGCCGCGCGACGGAATCGGCACCGACGAGAGGACCGTGCGCCAGGCCCGGTCCGAGGTCGAAGCGCAGCACAACGTCGGGAGCAAGCACGGTGAGCAACGCGTCGAAGTCTCCGCAGCGGGCGGCGTCGAGGAACGCGTCGACGACCTGACGCTGCAGGGCGACGTTCCGGTCCGGTTGCGGAGCCGCCTGCACCCGGCGCCGCCCGCGGCTCGCCAGCTGCCGGGCGGCGTCCGTCGTGCGCTCCATGATCCGGCCGATCTCCTCGAACGGCACGCCGAACATGTCATGGAGCACGAAGGCGAGCCGTTCGGGCGGGCTGAGACTCTCCAGGACGACGAGCAGGGCAAGGCCGATCGAGTCGGCAAGCTCGGCCTGGTGCGCCGGGCCGTCTTCTACCGGTTCCTGCACCAGCGGCTCGGGCAACCAGGTGCCCACGTAGTCCTCGCGCCGGGCTTTGCGGGTGCGCAGCATGTCCAGGCAGATCCGCCCGACGACCGTCGTGAGCCACGTCCGCATGTCATTGATGGCTTCGGTGTCGCTGCGATCGAGACGCAACCACGCTTCCTGGACGGCGTCCTCGGCTTCGGTGACCGAGCCGAGCATGCTGTAGGCGACTGACTGCAGCCGTCGGCGGGTCAGCTCGAATTGCTCCGCCAGCATGTTCTGGTCGCTCATCGACTGCCTCTCTCGCGTCTACCTGTAAGACGGGCGACACGAGTCGAACGTGACCACGCCGCATCGCAGCCGAGGCGAAGTCACGTTCCGTTGGCGGGATCCGTCCTAAGCAATGAACGGCGAATCCGCCGTCGAACGGACCGAAATGCCTTCCGAGGAGCAACCTTCATGTCTGCATACCAGCGCGCTCACCCCGACTGGGACGTGCCCACCGTCGAGGTGATCGGCCTGACCAAGACCTATTCCAGTGGCGTCGAGGCCGTGCGCGGCATCGACTTCACAGTTGGCGCGGGTGAAGTCTTCGGTCTGCTCGGGCCGAACGGCGCCGGGAAGTCCACCACTATCGGCATGCTCACCACGACTATCGCGCCGACCGGCGGCACCGCTCGGCTGGCCGGGCATAACGTCGTCACCGACCCGCTCGCTGCCCGGGCGGTGAGCAGCGTCGTCTTCCAGGAGGCCGTCGTCGACCGGGCGCTGACCGGCCGTCGCAACCTCGAACTGCACGCGCGCCTGTGGGGTGTCGCACCGCTCGTCGCACGCGGCCTGATCAGCGATCTGACCGATGCGTTCGGTCTCGCGGACGTCCTCGCCCGGCCGGTCGGCAGCTACAGCGGTGGGCAGCGGCGGCGGCTCGAGATCGCCCGGGCACTCGTTTCCGAACCGCACGTGCTGTTCCTCGACGAGCCGACGGTGGGGCTGGACACCCGGATCCGGTACGAACTGCTCGACCTGATCGGCGGGCTGCGCAGCCGGACGGGGATGACGACGGTGCTCACCACGCACTATCTGGACGAGGCCGAGCGGCTGTGCGACCGGATCGCCATCGTGCACGAGGGCCGCATCGTCGCCCTTGACCGGCCGAGCGTCCTGCTTGCGCGTCTCGGTGAGGAGATCGTCGAGCTGCGCGTCGAGCGCGACCCCGACGGCGCACTGGCCGCCATGCGGACGCGTGGCGTCGCGGACGGCGCGGCGTTCGCCGTCGGCGCCACGCTGACCGTTCCGATCACCCGGCACACCGCCAGGGAGACCATCGCAGCGATCACCGACCTGGGTATCGAGCCGGACGCCTTGACGACACGCAAGCCGACGCTCGACGACGTCTACCTGCAACTGACCGGCAGCCGCATCGCCGCCTGACCCATCAACCTCTCGCCATTCTTGGAAGGAACATCCATGTCCGTCATCACGGCTGACCCGAAGTCCTTGGTCGCTCGACCAGCACGTCCGGGCTCCAGACCGTCACCGCTCACCGCCTGGGCTGCACTGACCGGGCGACGTCTCGCGCTCAGCGCGCACACGCCTCGGGAAATCCTCGCGCCGCTGGTCACGCCGATCCTGTTCGCGCTGGTGATCGCCCCTGCCCTGGCCACGATGATCCCCACCTCGGGGCCTGGCGGAGTCGACTACCGCACGTTCGTCATCGTCGGAACCGTCGGCCTGCTGATCCCGCTTACGTGCGCGTTCGCCGGGATCGGGGTGATCGTCGACCGCACCACGGGCGCTCGTCGCGAACTGCTCGCCGCGCCGGTACGGCGTGGACTCATCGTCGCCGGCAACCTGACCGTCGCGGTGTTGACTAGCGCGCTGCAGGTGTCCGTGCTGATGCTGGCCGGATGGGCCCGTGGCAGCGCCTTCGACCTCAGCGTGACCGGAGTCGTCTGGTTCGTCGTGGCGGTGTTCGTCTTCACCGTGTTCATGTATTCGGTGGCGGAGATTCTCGCCAACCGGATGCCCACCCAGGAGGAGTACGTCGGGCTCGTCCCGGTCGTGGCGATCCTGCCGTGGTTCCTGGCCGGGTCGCTCTTCCGGATCACGGCACTACCGGTCGGGCTGGCCGGCATCGCGCGGGTGCTGCCAACCACGCACGTCCTGGCGCTACTGCGCTACGGCATCCTGGACCGCAACGGTGACGGGCTGCATGACATATGGGGGTTCACGAACACCACCGTCGACGCGTCGCTGAGCATGCTCGTCCTGGCCGCGTGGGCGACTCTGCTCGCGGCAGGGTCGATGCGGATCTTCCACCGCGCCGCCGTGAACTGACGTCGGTGCCTGGCTAGGCTGCGCGTCATGGCTGAGATGAGCATGAATCGGGTGATCCACGGTGCGTTCCGCCGAGACCTCGAGCGATTCGAGGAGTCGTTGGCGGCGGTCGCCGACGGTGATGCCGGACGGGCGGAGCAGTTGTGGACGGCCTGGGCGAACTTCGACGACCAGCTCACCCGTCACCACGTCGGCGAGCACGAGATCGCCTGGCCGGCGCTGCGCCAGCTCGGTCTGAGCGAGGAGCTCATCACCAAGTGGGACAGCGAGCACGACCGGATCGCCGAGGGGCTGCGTGCGGTCGACGCGGCGATGCGGGCGTTTCGCGGCTCGCCAACTGCTGCGAACGCGCAGGCGGCCCGTGACGCTGTGGCCGACCTGCGCGCCGTAGCCGGCGAACATCTCGATCACGAGGAAGCCGACCTCGAGCCGTTCTACCTCGCCAAGAAGGACACACCCGAGATCAAGGCGATGGTCCGCAAGTTCGCCAAGATGCCGCCGCCGGCCGCCGGGACGTTCTTCGCCTGGCTTCAGGACGGCGCGACGACCGAGGAGCTTGCGAACTTGCGGCACTCCGTCCCGGGCCCGGTGCTTGCGATTCTGGGCGGCGTGTTCGGCCGGACCTACCGCCGCACGATCGCGCCGGTCTGGCGCGCGTAGCGGGGCTTCTCGTGGTCGCTCAAAGATCCCCGCATCGAGCGGATGTACCGCACGCCAGTCGACCTGTACCTCGACCCGTGGCAGCGCCCACGAGCCGCAGCTGCGCCAGTACGAGATCACGTCGAAGGCGTGGTGCTGGGCTAGCAGTTCACGCCGGGGCAGAGCCTCGTCTAGTTCGCTTCACATAGCGGCGGCACGGGACGGGGATCGGCCCGTCTGCGCTCTGCGCCGGATAGTCGAACGGGCCCTCGTCCGTCCATCCGTTGCGCTCGTAGAACCGGCGGGCGCGCGCGTTGCCCTCGACGACCGCGAGCCATGCCCGCTCGTGGCCGTTCAGCGCGACGAGACGTTCCGCTTCGGCGAGCAGCGTGCCGGCCACGCCGGTGCCGCGATGGCGGCTCGACACGTAGACCTGCTCGACCTCGTCGTCGACCACCATCACGAATCCGGCGACCTCGTCGTCGACGGTCGCCACAGTCGTGTCGCTTGTGCGCTCCGCGGCGCGCCGTCCGAACGACTCCGCGGTGCGGATCGCGACGAGCTCCTCGGCGACGTTGCCCAGATGGCCGTCGCGCCATCCATGGAACCAGATGTCGGCGACCGCGGCGGAGTCCTCCGGGCGGGCGGGACGAACGTCCATCCGCTCACAGTAGGGACGCTGTGTCGGCGGCCGCCGATAGCCTGCCGCGGACAGCGGTCGGACTCGGGAGGCCGGGTGACTGATTACGCCGACGTGCCGCACGACGTCATCGCCGAGCTCCGGTCGATCTGCCTTGGGCTGCCCGAGGCCTACGAGGAGCAGGCGTGGGCGGGCACGCGCTGGCGGGTCCGCAAGCGGACGTTCGCGCACGTCCTTACGATCGACGGGCAGTCGCCGCCGATCTACGCCCGCGCCTTCGCGGCGAGCGGGCCGACCACGGTGCTGACGTTCCGTGCGCGAGGTGCCGAGCTCGGCGCACTTGTCGGCGCAGGCTATCCCTTCTACCACCCCGGATGGGGCCGCGACGCCGTCGGTATGGTGCTCGGCGATCACGTCGACTGGGACGAGGTCGCCGAGCTGCTCACCGAGAGCTACTGCGTCCTGGCGCCGAAGAAGCTGGTCGAGCGGGCCAGGACCACCCGGCTCTGACCGGTCCGTACCGGCCGCTTCCCCGCTGGAATTACCACGGCGAGCGCGATCGGCGGCGATTTTCAGCGGGGAAGTGGGCCGCGGCCGACGTCCTCGCCGACGCGGCTCAGAGCGACGCGCGGGCGACGGCCTGCTCGTCCCAGGCGATCCCGCTGCCGGGCTGCTCCGGGACGCGGACGAAGCCGTGGCGGACGGACACCGGCTCGGCGAGCACCGGCCCGGCATGGTCGACGTACTCCAGCCATCCGGATACCGGCGTGCTGGCGAGCAGGTGCGCGCTGATCTCCGGGTAGGCATGGCTGGACACGGGCCGGCCTGCGGTGGCCGGCAGGCAGCGTCGCCAGCCAGTGACGCCGCCGATGCGGGCGGCGTCGAACGTCGCCAACCGGCAGGCGCCGGCTCGGGCCGCGGCGTCGACGTCGAACGTGCTGTGCCAGTTCTCGCCCAGCTGGACCGGTGTGCGAACGGCCGCTGCGATCCGGGCATGCCCGTCGACGTCCTCGCTGCGGGTCGGCTCCTCGACCCATTCGAGGCCGAGCGGCTCGAGGGCGGCGATACGGGTGATCGCCTCGTCCACGGAGAGGCTCTGGTTGTAGTCGATCATGATGGCAGTCGCGTCGCCGACGGCGCTGCGCACGGCGCGCAGCACGCCGAGGTCGGCGGGCAGGTCGGCGCTACCGAGCTTGACCTTGACGGCGGGGAAGCCGGCGGCTGCCGCCTCCTCGGCCGCGGCCGCGACCCGGCCGGCGGGCTGCATCGGACGGAGCGTGGCGTAGGCGCGGACCGCTGCCGGCTCGGCACCGAGCAGGCGCGCGAGCGGCACCGCGGCGGCGACCGCGAGGGCGTCCCAGGCGGCCATGTCGAGTCCGGCGAGGGCGAGCCCGATCAGCCCGGACGTACCCATCAGCGCGAAATGCCGCCGAATCTGCTCATCGAGTTGGTCCGGCGCAAGCGCCGCCCCGAGTACCTGCGAGGCAATATTGCCGACGAGCGTCGCGAGCGGCTTGTGCGCAAGCGGGCTGTACGACCGCAGGTAGCTGCGACCGGTAACGCCCTCGTCGGCGACTAAGTCGATTAGGACGAGACACGTCTGGGCTACCCGTCCGGCCGCGGTCTCGACGGGCTGGTCCGGCGTCAGCACGACAGGCCGCACGCGGACGTCCCGCAGCGTCAGCGCCGGCAGATCAGGCATTGCCGCATTGCATCACGGCGTGGGTCGCCACACCTCCGGGCACAGGTCTAACAGCGGCCACTTAGCGCGCTCTTTGCGGAGCCTTGGCCTGGCCAGGACAATGGCGGCTCATGGGGGGTGGCGGATCAGCGGCGGATGTGCGTGTCTCGTTGCTCGGCGGATTTGCTGCCTCGGTGGACGATGAGCCGGTCGACGAAAGCTGGCGCCTGCGCAAGGCCAAGACGCTCGTCAAGCTGCTCGCGCTCGCGCCGGGACACCGCATGCATCGCGACGCCGTCCTCGAGATGCTGTGGCCGGACGCTGACCCGGGCGCTGCCACGAACAACCTGCACCAGACCGTCCACGCCGCACGCCGGGCGCTCGGCCCGACGCGGATCGCCCTGCGCGACGACGTCTTGCACCTGTGCCCGGACGACGCGCTCACCGTCGACGTCGACGCGTTCGAGCAGTCCGCGGCCGAGGCGCGAGCCAGCCGGGACGTCGACCACCTGCGTGCCGCGCTCGCGAACTGGACCGGCCCGTTGCTGCCCGAGGACGAGTACGAGAGCTGGGCCATCGGGCATCGCGAACGGCTGCGCGAGACGCACGCGGCGCTGACGTCGCTGCTTGCACAGCGGCTGGTCGAAGCCGGCGATCCGAGCGCTGCGCTGGCCGTGCTCGACCCGCTCGTCCCCGACCGCCCGATGGACGAGCCGATGCATCGCGTCCTGATCGCCGCGCTCGCCGCGCTGGGCCGTCGCTGGGACGCCATCGCGGCCTACGAACGGCTGCGCGACGGGCTGGAGAAGGAGTACGCCGCCGAGCCGGAACCGCCGTCCAAGGCGCTGTATCGCCGGTTGCTCACGGGCAGCGCCCCGCTGGCGACCACCACACCGCACAACCTGCCCGAACCCGCGACGAGCTTCGTCGGCCGGCAGCGCGAGCTCGGCGAACTGGCGCTGAGCCTGGAACGCACCCGGCTGCTCACGCTGACCGGTCCCGGCGGAGCGGGCAAGAGCCGGCTCTCGCTGGAGCTCGCCCGCCGGGCCGCCGCGACGGCCGACTTCCCGGACGGCGTCTGGCGGGTGCAGCTCGCCGGCGTCAAGGACGACGAGGCCGTCACGTCGACGGCGGCGTCAGCGTTGCGGCTGTCGCTGCCCGGCGGCGTGCCGTCGACGTTCGCGGTGGCCGACCAGCTCGCCACGCGGCGCCTGCTGCTGGTGCTCGACAACTGCGAGCACCTGCTGGCCGCGTCTGGCGAGCTCGTCGCCGAGGTGCTCGCCCGCTGCCCGGATGTCATCGTCGTCACGACGAGCCGCGAACCCCTCGGGCTGGCGGCCGAGGTCGTGTACCGCGTGCCGTCGCTCGAGGTTCCGGCCGGTCACGCAGGCCTCGACGTCGGCAAGCTGGCGCGGCTCGAAGCCGTCCAGTTGTTCGTCGAGCGTGCCCAGCACACCGCACCGCGGTTCGAGCTGCAGCGGGAAACGGCTGACGCCGTGGCGCGGATCTGCCACCAGCTCGACGGGATGCCGCTCGCGCTGGAGCTCGCCGCGGCCCGGCTCGCGCACCTGTCGGTCAGCGATCTCGCGGACGGCCTGAGCGACGCGTTGACGCTGCTGGCCCGTCGCGGTCCCGGGCACCTCGACCGGCAGCAGACGCTGGCCGCGACCCTGGACTGGAGCCACGACCTGCTCGAACCGGACGAGCAGGTGGCGTTTCGCCGGCTGGCCGTGTTCGCGGGCGGCTTCGACCTCGAGGCGGCCGCGCATGTGTGCGCTGATGCCGGGCTTGCCGTCGACCTGGTCTCGCGGCTGGTCGACAAGTCGCTGGTCGACGCCGACACGTCCGGGCCGTCCGCCCGGTATCGGCTACTCCAGGTGGTGCGCCAATACGCCGACGTACGGTTGACCGAAGCCGACGAGGCGGCGGCGACCCGGCGGCGTCATCACGAGTGGTACGCGACCGCCGCCGCCGCGCACGATCCCGACCGCGGCGTCGCGATCGTCGGCGAGCCCTCGCCCTGGTTCGACGATGAGCAGGACAACTTGCGCGCGGCCCTGTCGTCCGCGCTCGCCGACGACCCGACCCTCGCCTTGCAACTCGCGACGACGACGTGGCGCTTCTGGCTGACTCGCGGGCTGATCGCCGAAGGTGCCCGCTGGCTGACACTTGCCCTCGATCGCTGCGACGACCGGTCCTCGATGCGCGCGCGGGCGCTGGCGGCGACCTACCTGCTCCAGGTGCGCCAGGGCCGGGCGCCGGGCCTCACCGCGATCGGGGACGAGATCGTCGCGCTGCTGTCCGAGCAGGACGATTCGGCCGAGCTTGCGCACGGACGCCACCAGCAGACGCTCGTCACGTTCATGAGCGGCGACTGGGACCGAGCCGACGAGCTGAGCGACGCGGCGCTGCGCGAAGCCGCGCCATACCCTGGCGTATCGGCTTCGGCGCAGAACCTGGCCGGGATCATTAGCTTGAGCCGCGGCGACATCGCCGGCGCTCGTCAATGGTTCGACCGGGCCCTCGCGAGCCTCGCCGAGGTAGCAGACGAGGCGCCGCCGTTCTTCATCACCCTGACGCTTGCCTGGATGGTCGACGATCGCGCTGACCCGCCGTTGCCGATCGGCGAGGACTCGATGCTGGTCGGCCGCCGCGTCGGTGCGCGGCAGGCCTGGGGACACGTCCTCATCGGTATAGCGCTGACCGAGCGGCTGTCCGGGCGTATCGACGCCGCGCTCGCGCTCATCGACGCCGCGCGGTCGGGCTTCGACGCGCTCGCCGACCGCTATGGGCAGGGTTACGCCGCCGCGCAACGCGGCCACACGCTGCGCTGGGCCGGCGACCTCGCCGCGGCCGAGCGGTGCCTGCTGGAGTCCGAGGCGCTCCGGCGCGAACTGCGCGACCAGCGCTCGGTGGCGATGGCGTTGAGCGGACAGGCGATCGTCGCCGCGAGCGCAGGCGACGGCGAAGCCGCACGAACGCATGGGCGCGAGGCCATGCTGATGATGGAACGTTCCGGTGACGTGCCGGGCGTCGCGCTGACCAGCATCAATCTCGCCGTGATGGAGGTGCTTCTCGGCGACGCCGCGGCTGCGCTCGTCTGGGCCGACCGGGGCCTGGCCATACAGGTCCCCGGCGGGCAGCGATCCCTGTACTGGACGCACCTGCTCCGCTCGCACCTGCTGCGCTCGCTCGGCGACCCGGACGCGGCCGCGGCCGCGGCCCTCGTGGCGCAGGACACGTTCACCGCACTCGGCGAGCAGCGAGGGCTCGCCGCGCTGCAAAGAGCCTGCAAAGCCGGCGTGCTTAGCGTCCTGGGTGACAACTTTTCCTAGGAGGAAACCCATGGCGCACGTTCTTGGCGAGGCCACCGTCAGCGAGCTCGAAGGCGGGCTGGCCGGCACCGTCATCCGTCCCGGCGATGCCGAGTACGAGACCGCTCGGCGGGTCTGGAACCACGCGATCGACAAGCACCCGGCGTTCGTCGTGCGCCCCAAGAACACGCAGGACGTCGTCCGAACCGTCCGGTTCGCGCGCAGCGAGGGACTGCCGATCGCCGTCCGCGGCGGGGCGCACAGCATCGCCGGGTTCTCGACCTGCGACGACGGCATCGTGATCGACCTGGCGCTCATGAACTCCGTCCAGGTCGACGTCGAGGCGCTGCGGGCTGTGGCCGGCGGCGGGACCAAGTGGAAGGACTTCGACGCAGCGACGCAGCCGCACGGGCTGGCCACGACCGGCGGCCTGGTGTCGAGCACCGGGGTCGGCGGATTCGCGCTCGGCGGCGGGGTCGGCCACCTGGTGCGCAAGCACGGCCTGACGTGCGACAACCTGCTGTCGGCCGAGATAGTGACGGCGGACGGTTCGGTCTTGCGCGCGTCCTCGTCGGAGAACCCTGACCTGTTCTGGGCGATCCGTGGCGGCGGCGGCAACTTCGGCGTCGCGACGTCCCTGGAGTTGGCGCTGCACCCGGTCGGCCCGACCGTGCTCGGTGGCGCCATCTTCTACCCGGGTGATCAGGCAACTGAGGTCGTCACCGGATGGCGCGAGCTGCTCGGCGGGCTGCCGGACGAGATGTCCAGCCTGGTCGTCCTGACGACTGCTCCGCCGGCGCCGTTCATCCCCGAGGAGTGGCACTTCAAGAAGGTGTCCGCGGTGCTCGCGTGCTGGTCCGGTGACCCGTCCGAGGGCGAGGCGTTCATGAAGCCGATGCGCGAGCTGGGCACGCCGATAGCCGACCTGCTCGGGCCGATCCCGTACGTCGGCCTGCAGCAGATGATCGACGCGCTGTGGGAAGCCGGCTCGGCCAACTACTTCACGTCCACGTTCATGGACGCGCTGCCGGACGAGGCGATCGCGACATTCGTCGACCACCACCGCCGTTCAGCCGACCTGCCGGTGCAGGCCGAGCTGCACATCCACCACATGGGCGGTGCGATGGGGCGGGTCGCGACGGACGCAACGGCGTTCACCGATCGCCAGTCGCCGTATCTGGTCAACTGCATCGCCCGGACGCCCGAGCCGGCGCAGCTGGCAGAGCACGTCGTCTGGGCCCGCTCGGCACGCGACTCGATGGCCGAGTACGGCAACGGGCACACGTACGTCAACTTCACCGGCGAGGGCGACGACAAGGTGCGGGCGAGCTACCCGCCGGAGATCTTCGCTCGGCTGCAAGCGGTGAAGGATCGTTACGACCCGTCCAACGTGTTCCGTTACAACCAGAACATCGCCCCGAGCCGCTAAACAGATTGTTCGACCTCCGGCGCGCTGGACGCCACCGGAGGTCGAACAATCTGCCGCGGGTTTACGCGAGTGCGAGCACTACGGCGGCGGCGTCCGCCTCGGCGGTGTCGAGCGCGGCACGAGCCGCATCCAGGCTGACGTGCGCGGCGTGGAAGGCGGAGCGGACCGCCGAGCTGCTGGCGTCCGGGGCCACGGCAAGGATCGTCGTGACGGCGGCTGCCGCGTCGGTGGTTGCGGTGGTCAGCTGAGCCTGCAGGTCCGCGAGGAGGGCCGTCTCGGCCGTGACGTCGGTGCCGAGGAGGGCCGCCGCGTTCACCTGGCTGGTCAGGTCGGCGAGCGTCGCGGCGTCGGTTGCGGCACGTGCCTGCACCTTGTCGGACGCGACGACGACGATGACCTGGCGGCCGGCGACGTCGGCGGTGCGGTGCGCGGAGGCAACGATGCCCCGTACCTGCGCTTGCGTGGTGGCCGAGGCGAGCGCTGTCAGGTCGTCGCCGAGGGCTGAGCGGTCGGCAGTAAGAGCTGCCTGGAGCGCGGCCTTGTCGGCGTCGTTGAGCGCGTGACTGCGGGCGACCCGGGTCTGCAGGTGCCCGACGCGGGCGACCTGCTGGCGGATGTTGTGGGTTGCACCCTTGATCACGAGGTGCGCGACGTGTGCAGCGTGCCGGTGCGTCGCGGCATGGCTCGCGGCGTCGGCCGACGAAGCACCCGCGGTGGCGAGGATGGCTGCGGTGCCGGCGGTTCCGGCCAGAAGTACGGCGATGCGGCGGTTCATTGGGAAGTCCTTTCCTAGGTCAGGCGCGGCGCCCTGGGGGAGGGCGGCCCGCACCGTCCACATCGGCGCAGCGGCGACCCGCTTGAGGCCCACCGCAATACAGGCAGCAATCAGCCAGGTACAGGCAGTACAAGCGCGGCGAAACCGCTGTCAGTGCGACTCGCGGCCGACGGCACTGCCGCGGCGTCCGCGCAGGAATCCGAAATCCACGCCGTCCGGGGCCTGCAGGACATGCTGCGTGTACAGCCACGAATAGCCACTGGCCGGGCGATCATCCGGCGGGCGCCACGCGGCGCGGCGAACCGCCAGCTCGTCGTCGGCCACCTCGAGCGTGAGACTGCGCGCCGCCACGTCCAGCGTGATGACGTCTCCGGTCCGGACGAGCGCCAGCGGGCCACCGATCGCAGACTCCGGCGACACGTGCAGGACGACCGTGCCGTAGCCGGTGCCGCTCATCCGCCCGTCGCAGACGCGGACCATGTCGCGGACGCCTTCGCGCAGCAGCTTCGCCGGCAGCGGGACGTTCGAGACCTCGGGCATACCCGGGTATCCGCACGGCCCGGCGCCACGAATCACCAGCACGTCGGAGGCCACCACGTCGAGGTCGTCATCGTCGGACACCGCGTGGTACGCCTCGGGCGAGTCGAAGACGACGGCCCGGCCGCGGTGCCGCAGCAGTTCCGGGGACGCGGCCGACGGCTTGATCACCGCGCCCTCTGGGCAGAGGTTGCCGCGCAGCACAGCCGTGCCACTGCCGGGCGGCTGCACCGGCGAAGCGACGGACCCGATCACCTCGCGGTTCCAGCACGGGGCGCCGCGCGTGCTCTCGTCCATGGACGTGCCGGTGACGGTGAGCGGCGGACCGTGCAGCAGCCCCGCGTCGAGCAGCTCGCGGATCACCGCCGACAGGCCGCCCGCGTAGCAGAAGTCCTCCATCAGGAACCGCCCGGACGGCAGCAGGTCGACGAGCATCGGCACGTCGCGCCCGAGCACGTCGAAGTCGTCGAGCGTCAGCGGCACTTCGAGCCGCCCGGCGATCGCCAGCAGGTGGACGATCGCGTTGGTGGACCCGCCGATCGCCGCGTTGACCCGGATCGCGTTCTCCAGGGCGTCGCGCGTCATCACCCGGCTGGGTGTCAGGTCCTCGTGCACGAGCGCGACCGCCCGCGCGCCGGCAGCCTGGGCCGTCTCGTAGCGCCGCGCGTCGACCGCGGGCCAGGACGCGGAGCCGGGCAGCTGCATGCCGAGCGCCTCGGCCATGCACGCCATGGTCGACGCCGTGCCCATCGTCATGCAGTGGCCGTTGGATCGCGACATGCAGCCCTCGGCCACGGCGCAGTCGGCCTCGGTCATCCGGCCGGCCTTGACCTCGGCCTCGAACTTCCAGACGTGCGTGCCCGAGCCGATGTCCTCGCCGCGGAACTTGCCGTTGAGCATCGGACCGCCGGTCACCATGATCGCCGGCAGGTCGACGCTGGCCGCCGCCATGAGCAGCCCAGGCGTCGTCTTGTCGCATCCGGACAGCAGCACGAGCCCGTCCAGCGGGTTGGCGCGGAAGAGCTCCTCGGCCTCCATCGCCAGCAGGTTGCGGTAGAGCATCGTGGTCGGGCGCATCAGTGTCTCGCCCAGCGCCATCACCGGGAACTCCAGTGGGAACCCACCGGCCTGCCAGACGCCGCGCTTCACTGCCTCGGCCACCCGGTGCAGATGCGCGTTGCACGGCGCGAGCTCCGACCAGGCCGTGGCGATTCCGATCACCGGGCGCCCGTCGAACACGTCCGGCCCGAAGCCCTGGTTGCGCATCCAGGAGCGGTAGATCATGCCGGAGCGACCGGATGCGCCGAACCAGCTCTGGCTGCGGCGCTGGGCTGGAACCGTTGACATGCGCGACTCCTCGATCGGACGGGCGGGAGCGGTCCAGTATTGCTGGGACGCAGCGACGCATGGCGAGTTGTTCAACGCCCGAGGGGTGAGGTGCACGCCGGAGGCGACCCAGCACGGCGACCTTGATCCGCAGGTGTCAATGGCACTCCTCGATCCAGTCGTGACAGCGCCGGGCAACTACATTCGGGCCGTCCTGTCGCAACGATTTGTGGCGACGTATGGTTCGCGACGGCTCAAGCTCCGGGTTCTGCTTCGACGCCGACACCTTCGCATCAGGAGGCTCATTCCATGTCAGGATCCAGAAGGCTTCGGCTGCTTGCAGCAGTCGGCGTCGTCGCGGCGGTCAGCGGCATGACCGTCGCCGTGACCAGTGCCGGGGCGGCGCCAGGCGGGCGGGTGCTTTCCGGCAGTGTGCCGTCGTGGGCGAAGCCCGCGGCACGGGTCGGTGCTGCACCTGCCGGCGACAACGTCGGATTCCGCGTTTACCTCGGATGGACGGGTGGCAGCGCGGCAGCGACGCTCGCGACCGCCGTGTCCACGCCGGGCAGTGCCAGCTACCGCAAGTTCCTCAGCGCCGCGCAGTTCCGGGCCCAGTTCGCACCGTCCGCGTCCGATGCGGCCGCAGTGCAGCAGTGGCTGAAGAAGGCCGGCTTCGACATCGACTACACCCCCGGTAACAACCGCTACGTGCAGGCCGAGGGCACGGTTGCCCAGGCAGCCGCGACGTTCAACACGGCGTTCGGCGAGTACAAGGTGCAGGGCAAGACGCTGCGCGCGCCGCAGTCGGAGCTCTCCGTCCCCGCCAGCCTGCCCGGGTCGGTCGTCGGTGTGGTCGGCGTGGACGAGTCCAGCGCGCTGATCGCGCCGTCGGCCCCGCCGTCGCCGGCATTCGTCAACGCCCCGCCGTGCTCGACGTACTTCGGCGAGAAGTCGACCACCAACACCGCGACGCCGGACGGCACCCTGGCTCCTGACGCGTACGGCCACCCCAACTCCTGGGCGCCGTGCGGCTACACGCCGGCTCAGGTGCGCGGCGCGTACGGTGTCGGATCCTCAGGCCTGGACGGATCGGGCCAGACCGTGGCGATCATCGACGCGTACGCGTCGCCGACGATCCTGGCCGACGCCAATGAGTACTCGGCACGGCATGGCCTGCCGCAGCTCAACAGCAGCTCGCTCCGGCAGGTCACCCCGCCGGGCGTGTTCCACCGGCCGCAGAACCCGAAGCAGGACCCGCAGGGCTGGTACGGCGAGGAGACGCTCGACGTCGAGGCAGTGCACGGCATGGCGCCGGGCGCGCACATCGTCTACGTCGGGGCGCCGAACAACTACCAGGATCTCGACGCGGCCATGAACGAGGTCGTCGACAAGCACCTGGCCTCGATCGTCACCAATTCCTACGGTTTCGCGGGCGAGGGACTCCCGCCCGGGTACATCAAGCCGTTCAACGACACCCTGATCGAAGCTGCCGCCACCGGCATCGGCGTGTACTTCTCCTCCGGCGACGCAGGTGACCACACCGGCGGCAACCCGGCCAATGCGGCCAACGCGACGCCGGACTGGCCGGCGTCCAGCCCGTGGGTTACCGCGGTCGGCGGTACCTCGCTCGGTGTCGGCGCTGACAACAACTACCTGTTCGAGACCGGTTGGGAGACCGGCCGCACGCCCCTGGTCAACGGCGCGTGGACGCCTGCACCTCCCGGCTCGTACACGAGCGGTGGCGGCGGCGGCACCAGCCGGCTGTTCGCCCAGCCTGCCTACCAGGCCGGCGTGGTGCCCAACTCGATCGCCACTGCGAACGGCGCACGCCCGGCGAGGATGCGGGCGGTCCCCGATGTGTCCGCGTTCGGCGACCCGAACACCGGATACCTGGTCGGCCAGACGCAGACCTTCCCGGACGGCTCGGTGAAGTACAGCGAGTACCGCCTCGGCGGCACGAGCCTGTCCTCGCCGATCTACGCGGGTCTGATGGCCCTGGCCCAGCAGAACGCCGGTCACACCTTCGGGTTCGCGAACCCGGCGCTGTACGCGACCGCGGGGTCGGCAGCCAACCACGACGTCGTTCAGCCCCCCCAGCCGATGGGCGTGGCGCGCAACGACTTCGTCAACACGGTGGATGCCAGTGACGGCTACATCGTGAGCTTCCGGACGCTCGGCTTCGACGCCGGTCTCACGATCCACGCCCGCCCCGGTTACGACGACGTGACCGGTATCGGATCCCCGAACGGAGCGGCCTGGCTCGACGCTCTGTCCGGCTGATCCTGAGACTGCCTCGCTTCCCCGCTGCGGCAGCCACCTCGGTGGTTGTCTCAGCGGGGAAGCTGCCATTTTGCGGGCTCGATCGTGCGCTACCCGGCCGCTGCGTGTCGGCGACGCTGCCCCCGGGCGGATCGTTGACACGGCAACAAACCACTGCGATAGTTACGCGCCCCCGATCCACGTTCCCTCATCAAGCTCAGTCGGGACGGATCGAGCTATGTCACCACAAGAACCGCATCACCACGGCGGACTGAACGAGGACGACGCGATCCGTCATGTCGTGAGCCGGCTCGCGCGGCAGTTTCCGGGACTGTCCACGGCCGAGATCGAACGCGCCGTGCATGGCCACTACGGCACGTTCGACGACCGGCCGGTCCGCGACTTCGTGCCGATGCTCGTCGAGCGTGCCACCCGCGAGCAGCTCGTTCGCGAGCAGGTCGCCCGCGACGGCTGAGCCACCGCAGCTGAGCCAAGCACTCACCTGACCAGCGAGTCCGGCACCGGTGGACGATACGTCGGCGTACGGGCCAATCGGGTTCGCGCCCCCTCGAGCAACGACGGCGACGCAGTGGCGGACGTCAGCGCGTCGAGGAAGTCGTCGCCTTCGATCCGCAGCACCGTGCTCGGCTCGCTGGCAGCGACGGTCGCGGTACGCGGGATGTGCTCGATCAGGCCGATCTCACCGAAGTAATCCCCCGCGGTGAGTCCCGGCAGCGGGTGCTCGACCGTCGTCGCGCCATGCGACCGCACCGTCATCGCGCCGCTGACGAGCACGTAGAACGCGTCTGCCTGCTCGCCCTCGGTGACGACTGTCTGACCGGTCGGCACGTCCACCTCGGTGGCCCCGGACGCCAGCCGTTCCAGGATCGCCCGCGACGCCTCGGCCAGGATGCCGGCACGCTCCAGCGCGATGATGCGGGGCGTGATCTCGGCCAGGTGCGCCACGTTGGCGTTGTCCATGGCACGCAGCCACGGCCAGCCCAACGCGCACAGCGCGGGCAGCAGCGCGCCGGCCAGCCACAGCGACGTGTCCAGGCTGGTGTGCGCGAGAACCTGTGGCATGACGAGCGCGCCGAGCGAGATCGCGGTGAGCACCAGGGTGAAGAACGCGCCGAACACCCGGGCCATTCGGTCAGGCGGCAATGACCGTTGCAGCGCGGTAATCGCCAGGATGTCGACGACCAGCGTGCCGGCGCCGCGCACCGCTTCGATGAAGAAGGCCGCGACCGGCTGGTCGACCGAAAGGAACAGCAGCGTCGGTAGGCAGTAGATCGCCATGCCGGTGAGGATCGCGGTGCCGAGCCGAGGCCAGGACGAGATCCGATTGACCAGCGCCGCGGCCGCGATCCCGCCCACGCCCAAGCCGGCGAGCAGGTAGCCGTACCCCTTCGCGCCGGTGCCGAGTCGCTCCTCGGACAGCACGACGAACTGAACCGTGTCGACGCCGTACACGAAGCTGGCGATGACGCTGTACGCGACCAGTGTCGCCGCCGTCGCGGACGACGCGATGGTCTGGATGCCGACCATCATCTGCTTGACCGGGCCGGTCTGCCCGCCTTCGGTGACGTCGACCGGCTTGCTGCGAATACGTATCCGCGAGACGACAATCGCCGACCACAGGAAGCTCAGGGCGTTCACGCCGAACGCGAAGGAGACCGGTCCGATGACGAGCAGCAGCCCGCCGATCGCCGGGCCGGCGATGATCGCGATGTTCTCGACCGTGCTGGTCAGCGCATTGGCCGCGGCGAGCTCGCGCTCGGGGACGGCCTGCGGCGTGATCGCGGCAACGGCGGGTTGGTACATCATCGAGATCATCGAGTTGAGCCCGGCGAACACGATGGCGAGCAGCACCGGGCCTTTCAGCGCGACGATGACCGTCAGCACCGTCATGAGCATCGCGCAGACGAGGTCCAGGCTCACCATCAGCTTGACCCGCTCGAACCGCTCGGCCAATACGCCGCCGTATGCACCGAACAGCAGCGACGGGACGAACCGGCCGATGGTCGCCGCCCCGACCCACGCCGGTGAGTGAGTCTGCTCATAGACGAAGACGGCCAGCCCGACGTTGTACGCCCACGACCCGGCCGCGGAAACAGCGAAGGCCATCATCAGCCGGCGGAAGTCCGGAAAGCGCAGGGCATTGAGCAGCCCGGCGTTCTTCTCCTTGCTCATGAACCCCCCCGGGTCGGGTCGCTAGTCAGCGGACCAGCACCGAGGGTAGGACGGCAATCGCGATATAGATAGCGGAGATCATCCGGCGGTCGAATATCGGCGGCGCATTTTCGCAATAGCGGATGAATTGCGGACGCGGCGCCGGTCCGTCGCGTACATTCGCCGTCGTGATCGGCCGATGAAGCTGTGGCTGCTCGGCGTGCGTGGCTCGACCGCGGCGCCCGGGCCGGATTTCGTTCGGTACGGCGGGCACACGTCCTGCGTCGCGGTCGTGCCGGACGGCTCGGATGCGCCGAGCGTCGTGCTGGACGCCGGCACCGGACTGCGCACGCTCACCGCGCGACTGCCCGGGCCGGCTTATCGCGGCGCGATCCTGCTCAGCCACCTGCACTGGGACCACATGGAGGGCCTGCCGTTCTTCGCGGGCGGTGACCATTACCAGAGCGTGATCGACCTGTATCTGCCGCAACAAGCGGGATTGTCCGGACGCGACCTGCTGGCCCGGTCGATGTCTCCGCCGTCGTTCCCCATTACGCCGGAGGGCCTCCGCGGTGCGTGGACGTTCAACGCCCTGCCACCGGGCCGGATGAATGTCGGCGGATTCGGGATCACTGCTGTCGAGGTCGCGCACAAAGGCGGACGAACGTTCGGTTATCGAGTCGAGGACCATTCGGGCGCGATCGCGTACCTGCCAGATCACGGACCGATCCAGGGATGCAGCGACGAAGTCCGGGCGATGATCCGCGGCGTGGACGTGCTGCTGCACGACGCGCAGTTCTTCGAGTCCGAGCGCTCGACGGCCGACATCTACGGTCACGCCACCGTCGACGAGGCGATCCGGCTGGCAACCGAATCCAGGGTCGGGACGCTCGTGCTGTTCCACCACGGGCCGAACCGCACAGACGACGAGCTCGACGGCGTTGCGCGTGACGTCACGGCGCCGATGCCCGTCGTCGTCGGCCGCGAGGGTTCGATCATCGAGGTCTCGGCGCAAGCAGCCGTCGTCAGCTCGTGAACCTTCCGCCACGGCTGCATCTTTGATCTCAATTCGGGGCAAGCACATCGTCTGAACCGTTGGTGCTTGACGCATGACGAGTCGGGGCTGCATGCTGCGCGCGGGACTAAATGGGGGGCCACATGATCCTGCTCCATCGCAATGCCTTCGGCATGCCACGTGGCAGGAGCGGGACTGCCGCCGTTGCCGCCGCGATAGCTCTTGCACTCCCGTTGACGGTCGGCACGATCTCGACCGCACAGGCCGACACGGTTATCGCACCAACCGGCATCAACGTTGTCGCATCGACCACGAATGCCGGTCTGGGCGGTGCCGTGCCGGCTGTTCTCGCGCAAGCAGGCTCTCCGTTCACGCTGACGGTGAGCCTGTCGCCGGCCGGCGCAGCTTTCAAGCAGGACACTCCGCTCAACCTGACTGCCACCTTGGACGCAGCGGTCGGTGGCAGCCCGCACGGCAGCTTCAGCCCGTCGCCGATTACATTCCCTGCCGACACATCGAGCCAGTCCTTCTCGGTCTCGTACTCCGCTGTCGACAACGGCGTCATTTTGACCGCGTCGGTGGCGGCGAAGGGAAAGTCGAGCGGCGTAACACCAGGATCGACGGCACCGTTCGATGTGCTCTCGACATTGCTTCCGTTGGCGAAGGGCAACCCGCAGTTCCCGAACGGTGTCGGTGTCGGCAATGCCGCCTGCGGCCAGGCAACCACCGAGCCGGAATGCGGAATCATCGTCCTCCCCAACGACATCGAGTCGTCGAATGCCGCGCTGTCGCTGGGTAAATGCACGACCAACCTCGGTTGTCAGAACGGCAGCCAGGTCGTGCAGTTCATCGCTGATCTCGGGACGCGGTACACGCCGGAGGCGCCCGCCACGCTGATCATCCGCTGCAGCAAGCGGTTGTGCCGCAACACCAACAACGGCGTCAAGGCCTTCACGCTCAAGGTGAGTCAGTCCGCCACCGGACCGCTCGATCACGTCTCGCAACCCTGCGCCGTCAAGGGCGTGGCCGACAACGGGCTGAACAACGGCGACACGTTCTGCACCGACTACGTGCAGAGCCACCGCGACAACGCGGGTTCCGTGCTGCTCTACCTGCTGTTCACGCACGACATGCGGGGAAGCACGTGATCACGCACTGACCAGCTTGGCGATAGGCACAACCACTACGCCGAGGCGATCGAGAATCTCGCGGCTTCGGCGGCGCATCTCATGCGTCTCAGCGTCCGGACGCTCGCCGTTCAGCTGCCCGAGCCCCATCATCATTAGCGCATGCTCGTGCTGCCCGTCGGCTCCGTCGGGTGAGAGCAGGCCGGCCTGCAGTACTGCGCGCGCTTCGGCGAGCCGGCCGGCAGCGAGCAGGCCGAAGCCGTGGATGCGATGCAACGGCGCAAGCAGCATGTTCGCGTGCAGGGCGCGGGCGCGATCCAGCGCGCCGGCGACGACGGTCATCGCCTCGTCGAGTCGCCCGCTCAGCATCAGGGACTCGGCCAGCGCGCCGTCGAGCCCGATCAGCTCCTGTGGCAGACCGAGGCTCGTGAACCTCGCGCGTGCATCCGCGAAGAGCTCGGTCGCCTCGTCCCATCGGCCGAGGCCGGACAGCATGCGACCGCGCTCGCGCAGGACGAGCGCGACCAGCTCGAGGTCGTCCACGGCCCGGGCGGCACGCAGCGCCGACGCGAGCAACGGCTCGACCTCGGTGAATCGTCCTTGCCGGATAAGCAGATCAGCGCGGTTGTAGACCGCGTTCGCCTCGTTCGCGGTGTCGCCGATTCGCCGGAATACGTCCGCAGCACGATGCAGCAGGTCTGCGGACAGATCCCATCGCCCGTCCTGCATCGCGCCGATCGCGAGGTTGTTGAGGCAGTGGCCCTGCATGCGCAGGTCGCCGAGCTCTTCGTAGATCGCGAGCGACAGCTCGCCGAAAGGCTGCTCTTCGATGCGCCCGGCATGCATGTATGCGAGGTGCATGGTGTTGTACGCGTATGCGAGCGACTCACGGTCTCCGGCTTCGCGTGCCTCTCGCGCACCGACAGCGCTCCACCGCATCGCCTCGTGGTACTTGCCCTGCAGGTACTTGCCGAAGCTGTACCGGGTGGCCAGCCGGGAGCGCGTCGCATCGACGTCCGTACCGGATGCGCCGTCGAGCACCCTCCGGCCGCGGCTGAGCAGGCGTAGCGAAGCGGAGAACTTGCCTACCCGCTGGGCAATACTCGCCTCCTTGAACATCAAGCCGGCGAGCTGGACGGGATCGCCGACCGCGAAGCGCCGCGCCCGTCGGTACGCGTCGGCGGCTTCCGTCGAGAGTCCGGCGATGTCGCGGACGTCGCCGAGCTGCTCGTGCACGGCCGCGACCTGCGCGGGCACGACCTGATCGGGCACGCGGGCCGCGGATTCCAGTGCGCGTTCGAGGAATTCCATCGCCTCGGTCTGCGCGTACTGCGCCCGAGCGCGGTCACCGGCAGCGCGCGAGTGCATCCATGCCTTCTCGTAGTTGCGCGCGTGGAAGAAGTGCATGGAGAGTTGGTCGGCGAGATCCTCGCGATGGCCGGCGGCGCGCTCGAGGGCGTGTCCGACTTGTTCGTGCATCTGCCGGCGGAGGCGATAGGGCAGCCCGGCGTACGCGACGTCGCGGATCACCGCGTGCCGGAATCGCCTGCTGTCGGGGCCGTCGGGTTCGATGAAGTCACCGATCCGGCGGAGCGCGTCGTCATCGAGCGTGCCGCCCTGCACGGCGAGCATGTCCCGCAAGTCTGCCAGTGGGAAGCGGACGCCGAGCACGGCCGCGTATCGCAGCAGTGTCCGGTCCTGCGGATCGAGGCGGTCGATCTGGCTGGTCACCACGCCCTCGATCGAATCCGGCAGGTCGGTGACCGAGCCGGACCGGCTGGCCGCGAGCACAAGTGCCCGAAGGAACAAGGGATTTCCGCCTGCCTTCGCCGCGATCACCGACATCGCCTGCGAGCTCAGCGGCGTAGTCCGCGCAGTCGACGCGAGCAACTCCAGCGCCGCGGATCCGTCGATCGGCGCCAGCGGGAGCCGTTCGTGGCCGTCCGACGGATCGGGCGCGAAACCGGTGCCGTCGTCGCGCCTGCTCAGCACCACGGCCCAGGGTCGGCCGGCCACGTCGTCGGCCAGCCGCCGCAGCAGGTCGGCCGACGCGTCGTCGACCAGGTGGACGTTCTCGAAGACCAGCACAGTCGGCGTGGGCAGGATGACCCGCAGGAACTCGATGGTGACGTCAGCGAGTTTCGGACGGCGGAACTTCTCGTCGAGTTCGGCGGTTTCGCGTGACGGCGGTAGCTCGATGCCGAGCACGATTGCCAGCAACGGCAGCCACGGCAACAGGTCCGGAGCGTTGTCCTTGACCCGATCGGTCAGCCGATTCGCGACGCTAGCCTCGTCGGTGTCGGGTCGGATGCCGAGCACGTCGCGCAGCAACGTCCGGAACGGGTAGTAGGCCGTACTGGACTGGTAGCTGCCGCTCGGCCCGTCGACGATGCAGAGGTCGGCGGCCAGTCGGCGCATCTCGTGGATCAGCCGCGACTTGCCCATGCCGGGTTCGCCGATCACCTCGGTCAACGTGCCGTGCCTGGCACGCGCCGCGTCCAGCGCAGCCGACAACACGGCCAGCTCATGCTCGCGTCCGACGAAGTCTCCGTCGGCGGTGTCCTCGGCACGCTCGCCGCCGAACGCCCCGAGCGCGACGGCGTGAATCAGGCGAGACTTTCCCTTTACTGTAAAAGGACGAAGTGACTCGGTCTCGAAGACGGTCCGAGATCTCGCGATGACGTCCTGGGTCACGAGCACCTGCCCGACGGCCGCCTTGCCCATCACGCGCGCGGCGAGATTGATCGCGTCACCCTTGACCGAGTAGGTGCGCCGGAAGTCCGGGCCGAAGTCGCCCGAGAAGACCGAGCCGCGGTTGATGCCCGCGCGCAGGGCGAGGGCGCCGGCGCGGTCGACGGCATCGCGAACCGTGCAGAGCATGCGTTCCTCGTCGTCGCCGCCGCTGCGGGGCGCTCCGGCGACCAGCATGATCTTGCCGCCGTCACGGTTGATGTCGGATTCGAGGAACGTCACGTCGTAGGTTGCGGCGGCGTGCTGGACGCTGCGGACGCATTCGTCCAGCGCGGCGGCGACCGCGTCCGGACCCGCCTCGGTGAGCAGCGCATCGGTACCGGAGAACTGGACGAACGCCACCGCGATCGGGCGGTGCTCCGACTCGCCTGCCGCCGCGAGCAGGTGTTCCCGGACGGGCGGGGACAGCGTGCTCGCGAGGTCGATGCCGATCGCCGCGACGGACTCCGGCGCGATATCCGGCAGCCGAGGCTCGGACCGCAGCAGCCGGCCGCCGGCGATCTGCTCGCCGAGCAGGTTCGGCGCGAGCAGGGCCGCGGTCGCGTCGCTGACGGCGATCTGGCCTGCCGTCGCGATCGACTCCATCTCGGCGGTCAGACTTGCCGACGGTCCGCTGACAACCAGTTCGCGATGAATTGCCGGATCACCGACCAGAAAGAAATGGAATTCGCCGCTATGGATTCCGACCGACATTCGCAAGGTGACTTGCCCGGCGGTCACGGTGGTCCGGCCGGACTCACGCAGGGTCTTGCGCATTCGATACGCCGCACGCGCCGCGTGTGCCGCATGATCCGGCCCGCGGAAGAGCAGCAGAATCGCGTCGCCGCCCCACTTGACGAGATCGGCGCCATCGGGACGAGCCGCCCGGATGAGCATCCCGAACGTGCTGTCCAGGATGTCGCTCATCTCTTCCGCGCCGACATTTCCCTTGCGGGCAAGGCGTTCAGTCAGCTTGGTGAAGCCGGAGATGTCGACGAAGGCCATCGAGCCGTCGATCGCGAGGTGCCGCTGATCGGGATATCGCGACAACCACTCGATCGCGAGTCGCGGCGCATACGCATGCAGCGGCCGGGTCGGCCGATCGGCAATGCTCAGCACGCTCACGTGTCCCCCCGCGGCGCACCGGATTCTGCATTATCGGCGCGAATTGGCAAGACACGCCGAAATGGTGATGCCCGCAGCCTCCTATGAGCGAAGGCTAACCGGGTGGATCAAATCGCTCAACGGTCATTGTCGAATTGCGTAATTTAACCCGGACGAACCGTGCGCTCGGTGGCCCTGAAAGACTCGAGCGCATGGTTGCCATCCGCCGAGCCGAGCTGACCGACGTCGATGCCGTCCTCGCGTTCTGGGCCGAATCAGCTGAGGACACCGCTCGTCCCGTCGACACGGGTGCGGCGGTCGAGCGCCTGATCGCCCGCGACCCGGATGCGCTGCTGCTCGCGGTCGACGACGGCAAGATCGTCGGCTCGATCATTGCCGGATGGGACGGCTGGCGGTGTCATCTCTACCGGCTGGCCGTCGATCCACGGCGACGCGGCGAAGGTCTCGGTCGCGCACTGATCGACGCCGCCGAGGAGCGTCTCACCGCGCTCGGTGGTAGCCGCCTGGACGCCGTGATCCTGGACGGCAACGAACTCGCGCATCGTGCCTGGACAGCGGCCGGTTTCAGCCGTCAGGCGCAGTGGTCGCGCTGGGTGAAGCCCGTGCACTAGACGGCGTGGACCCGAGTTATTTGCTCGGCTGGGGTGCGTGGCAGGAAATCTTCGGGTTCAGTCCCGCGTAGTTGAGCGGGCCGGTGACGATCGTCAGGGCGATCGTCCCTGCCTTGGCGCAGGTCGCGGATCCCCTGTAGTAGTTGCGCTGCCCTGCGGCAATCGCGCCGATGATCAGCCACAGCACGATCAGCACCGCGGCGAAGCCGGTGATCGGCGTGCCGCGCCCGTGACTTCTCCATGTAGTCATGTCTGCGGTGTACCCAAATCGGTGCTCTCTGTAGCACCCGCGGTCAGAACTTCCCCGCGATGTGGGACGCGACGGCTCGGGCGTTGAACGCCGTGTCGACCTGCACGGTGTCCACCACGACCCTGGTCTTGCCCTTGCGGAACGCATACGCCCAGTCGCGGTTGCCGTCCGCCGGATCGAATCGGGTCTGGAACGAGATTCCCTCGATCCCGGCGCTGAGATCGGCCTGGTACGCACTGTGGCCGGCCTGGGCGATCCGCACGGTCGCGTTGTGGGCGGCCGTCGCGTCCGCATAGTGGCTCGACACGATCTGCATCACGGGTTGGTTCGGTCCGGGCAGATGCTCCGATGCGCGGTAGCTGGGATCCTGGTCGGCGTAGAAGCGGCATCCGATCGGCTTGCCGCCGGCGGACAGAACGGTGATGCGGCCCATCCGGACGCCGACGTCCGCGGCGGCGGTCGCGACGTCCAGGAACGGGCAGGCGCCTTCGGTCGTCGTTGTCGGCCTTGCGATCGGCGGGGGCGTCGTCTTCGTCGGTGTCTTCGACGGATGGGACGCGGTGGCCCGGCTCGTCGTGGTGGGCGGCGTGCTCGGCGTCTGGCGGCCCGCATGCGCGCATCCGGCGAGGACTACCAACGAGGCGGCGAGACCCGCCACGGTGCGCTTCACCGCGGCGAGTCTACGAGTCTCAAGATCGGCCCGCCGCCGGTCTCAGTCGGAACATCGCTTCCCCGCCGAGATCACTAATCCGCCGCGCCGGATCCGCAGATTTCAGCGGGGAAGCACTTGCCGATAGCGGCCCATCACCCTGCCCCGGCCGATATCACCAATATGGGCGAGCTGGATCGGGTAACCAGCGGCAGGGAGGGGCTGCGCCCGATCGACCAGGAGCGTGTGCCGCCCACCCGGTCCGGACGCTCGCGATTGGCCGGTCTGGCCGGACGATAAGCAGTGCGACGATCCGGCCGTGGTGACTTCGGCATCGGTGTTCGGTGTCTTCACCGTTGCGCTTGCGCTCGTGCTCACGCCCGGGCCCGCCACGCGTTGAAGTGATACGTCGGGACGTTCGCCGCGACGATGTGCTGGTGGAACGTGAACACGTCCGGATCGTTCGGGTCGATCGTCGCGCTGACCCAGTGGCTCTGCCCGCTGCCGAACGTCATCACCCGGGTGAAGTTCTCGATCACGTTGCCGGCGTCGTCGGTCAGCGGCTTGTCGGTGACGAGGAAGTGACTGTCGCCGTTGACGAGCACGACCGGCTTGCCGGACGCCGCGGACTCGCGGGCAAGCGCCGCCAGCGTCGGCGAAATGGTCGGTCTTGTCGGTCGTCGTATCGACGGGAGTCGACGGTGTGTCGGCGAACATGTCGGGCCTGGCTCACAATCATGATCGCCGCTGACCCGTTGGCCTTCGCGGCAGTGAAGGACACTCGTGGAGCCACTGCAGGTTGGCGGCATTGCGCGCGGTGTACTCGGCGTCCGCCTCGGCCTGCGGTCCGTTGGCCGTGTCGCCGTCGGCGATCCAGTCGTTGTTGCTACCGGGGGTGTTCACGCCGACGTAGATCACCGGCCCGTACGTCCAGCGGGTGAACAGCGCGCCCGGACTCAGTCGAAGAGCGTATCGAGTTGCGGCATCGACACGGCCGGGAGGTCGGCGACATGCTGGCTCGGCGCCCGTGCGCGCTCGGCCTCGCGCACGTCGAGGGTGGCCATCGCGTCAGGGGTGAGGAACCGGCTGGCCGGCGCGTAACTGTGCCGATCGTCGCGCGCGTGGCGATGGTGCGGCAGGCGCAGCGGCGTGTACAGCGTCAACCGGTCGCGCGCCCGCGTGACGGCGACGTAGAACAGCCGCCGCTCTTCCTCCAGGCCGGTCGGTGTGGACATCGCCATATCCGACGGGAACGCGCCGTCGATGACGTGGATGACGTGCACGCTCGGCCATTCCAGCCCCTTGGCCGAGTGCACGGTGGAGAGCGTCAGGTAGTCGTCGTCGAGGTGCGGCGGTTTGGCGTAGTCGCTGGTGCTGGCCGGCGGGTCGAGCGTGATGTCGGCGACGAACGCGGCGAGGTCGGCAGACCCCGCGGCCGCGGACGCGAGCCGCTCGAGGTTCTCCAGGCGTGGGCCGCTGTCCGAGTAACGGGACTGGATCAGCGGCCGCAGGAGCGTCAGGCAACCGGTGACGCGTTTGGAAACGTCGGCGACGGCCCGCGCGTCGCCCAGCCGCGTCAGCGTCGCGTCGAGGCTGACGCGCGCCTGCGCCGGGGCGGCCGCCACTACCGTGTTGTCGTCCGCATCGGTGACCAGGGGCAACAGTGCGCGCGACCGGGCCGGCCCGATGCCGTCGTGCATGCGCAGCAGCCGGAACCAGGCCATCTCGTCGCGGCGGTTGTGGGTGAGCCGCAGTACCGCCAGGAAGTCCTTGACGTGCGCCGCTTCGAGAAACCGCAGCCCGCCGTACTTGACGAACGGGACGCGCCGGGCGGTGAGCTCGACCTCGAGCAGGTCGCTGTGGTGCGCCGATCGCATCAGCACGGCGTGGTCGCGTAATCGGTGCCCGTCCTCGACGTCGGTCAGGATCGCGTCCAGCACGACCCGCGCCTCGTCCGGCGCGTCGTGGCATCGCTGCAGCCGCGCGCGCAGCGCGCCGCCGCCGGTGCGGTCAGCTTGCAGTACCAGGCGATGCTCGCCTGCGCCGGGACGTACCGCGTTCGCCAGGTCGAGCAGCGGCTGCCGCGACCGGAAGTTGCGTTCCAGGCGCACGATCCGCGCATCCGGCAGCGCGACGGCGAGATCGAGGAGGTGCGCGCTGCTCGCGCCCCGAAAGCCGTACACCGCCTGCGCGTCGTCGCCGACGACGGTGAGGCCCTGCCCGCCGGGCCGCAGTTCGGTGACGATGTCGACCTGGATCTGGTTGACGTCCTGATACTCGTCGACGAGGACGTGGTCCCAGCGCTGCACCAGGCGGGCCTTGATCACCGGCTGCGCGAGCAGCGCCCGCCAGGCGAGAAGCAGGTCGTCGAAATCCATCGACCCCTGCGCGCGCTTGCGCGCAACGTAGTCGCGAAGCAGTGCCATGACGGCATCTGCGTGCGGCTCGCACCACGGGAAGTCGGCCGCGATGATCTCGCGCGCCGGCCGATCAGTGTTGACCGACCGCGTGTAGATGGCGAGCAGGGTCGCCGGACGAGGCGTTCGGGTCTCGGTCCCGGTCAGGCCATGGTCTTCGCGGAGCAGGTCGATCATGTCGGTGGCGTCGCCGGTGTCGAGCACGGAGATCTCCGGCAGGCCCAGCACGGAGGCGTGCTCGGCGATCAGCCGATGGGCCACGGCGTGGAACGTGCCGCCCCACAGGCGCCGCGGAACGTCACGATCACCGCACAGCGTCGCCGCCCGGGCGAGCATGTCCTCGGCCGCCCGGCGGGTGAACGTCAGCAGCAGGATCCGCTCGGCCGGGACGCCACGGTCGACCAGGCTCGCCACCCGGCTGGTCAGCGTCCGCGTCTTGCCGGTGCCCGCACCGGCGACGACGATCAGCGGCGCTCGGTCATGCGTGACCGCCGCCAGCTGCGCGTCGTTCAGTCCCGTATCCCACCGTACGTCGAACACGCGTTCGAGCATAGCGGACTGCAGCGCGTGATCAGCGGTCGATGGCGGCCATGCTCGCTTCGTTGTGGCGTTCGCCGGCGGCTGGGGTGAGGTTGTTGAGCCGCTTGAGCTGGTCACTGCTGAGTTCGATGCTGTCGGCGGCGGTGTTCTCTTCGACGCGGGCGACTCGCCTGG
>WNGR01000729.1_pt1 | contig 37310 bp, 41 predicted proteins | sample 5407581 | NCBI WGS metagenome assembly WNGR01 (sample SAMN13153383, study PRJNA577476) | soil metagenome | isolation source: 80 cm soil or saprolite under Garry oak tree replicate 2 | place: USA:California | collected 2016-06-15 | reverse complement strand
TGAGTTGCTGGTACGCCCTCCTGGCCATTCTGTTCCGGCTAAGGCTTTGCTCGTGCGCTGACGCATCACCTTGTTCACAAAATTGCTCGCGCAGCGTCAAGATGTTTTCCATTTTCCTCTCCTCTCTCAAGCCCTGCTTAACACCGGCTTACCGAAAAATTTCTGCAGAATGCCGCGCCGATCGTTTGCCGTCGGCGGCGACAGGCTTCGCACCAGTTCCCTCAGGCTCTTTGCCACGCCACTCGATTTGGCGAGCCGCAGAATCGGTACACCCTGATTGATTGACGCCGACACCGAAGCACCGTCTTCCGGAATCACACTGGCCACCCTCAGGCCCAGTGCTTTCTCCAGTTCGGGCAACCCCACCGGCCCCTTCTTCTGATAGCGATTGACCAGCACGCGCACCTTGTCACCCCGGTAGCCGAGCGAGCGGAAGATATCGAGCAGCCGGCGGCCACCGCGCAGATACGGCAAACTCAGCTGCAGCACCGGGAAAATGCACTCGCTCTGGTCGAGTGCCGCAATCGACACGTTGCTGATGCTCTGGCCGATATCGAAAATGATCAGGTCGTATTGACTCCGCACCAGATGCAGAATCCGCTGCAAATGTTCCGGTTTGATTTCCTTTGCCTTGGCCGGATCAGGTGCGCCAGCCAGCACATCGAAACGATCGCTGACGTGAGTCAGGCACGCGTCGAGAAATGCGCGACGCGGCGAACCCTAGATTAGCGGCCAGGAACGAAGTGCCGCTTCCACCTTTGCAGGACACGAAAGATATCACCCGGCCCTCGCATCGCGTGCCGGTAACTTTTTGAGCGATGCCTTCGATGGCATGCTGCAGGTCTTTTGGATCAGCCGGCCACGGCTGCACATCGCGCACGCCTGCACGCATCGCACGAATCAGCAGATCGGCGGACGGCGACGGTGCCAGCAGTATGCAGGCCAGACCGGCTCGCTGCGCAGTGAGCGCAGTGAGTGTGCCGAAATCCTGCTGCGTCATCTGCGCGCCATCGATAACCAGCAAATCGACACCATCGAGTGCCTGCTGATGCGCGCACAGATCGGCCAGCCCGGCGGTCGATGTCCTGACGCGGTGATGGGACTCTCCCGCCGCGACGACCCGCGCGATCGCGCTGGCATGTGCGGGATCCGATGAAATCGTGAGGATGTCGATCATTTCGTTCTTCCCTGTGGATGGGCGGGTACTAACTGCAAGTTGGATTGGTGCCGTTCACACTATTCAGGCTTTCTCTCGGCAAAGTTGTCGAGAATGGCGGCATCGATATCGAAAGCGGCATAAAGGGCATGACAGTATTGACAGTGACGTTGGTCACGCTGACCGTGACCGCGGTGCATGACGAAGCGTCGCAGCCCGACGGCGCGTAACCCACCGTGACGTTGGCCGGCTGCAGGACTGGCAGCAGCTGCTGCATCTGTGCGATCACGGGGTTGCTCGCCGACTGGCTGCTGTTGACGTCACACACCACTGCCACACGGGCGCCAAGCCGGGTCGCTTCCGCTGCGGTGTTCCAGTAAAAGAGCACGCGTCCCATCTCCATGATGCCGATCAGCAACGTGAAGAAAACCGTCGATATCAAGGCAAATTCGAGCGCCGCGGCACCGCACTGGCGCCGGGCGCCAGGCAAACGATGGATGTTGAGCGTTTTCATAGCGTCTGCCTCATCACGCAGCTGATATCGTCGAAGATCAGATTCGCCAGATTAAAAAAACCGGTGATCTGCGAATACGGATATCCGGTAACTTTCACTTGCACGAGATTGATCGTGTCGCCAGTCGGATCGGTTTGCACGTTCTTGAATTGCCCGGTACAGCCGCTGGTATTCACCTGATCGCACACCACGACCATGTTCGTCGTCAATCCCTCGACTAGAGGGGAGCCCGAGCAGTCATTCGTGCCGTAAGCAGCGAGACACTGGGCTTGTGCTATCGGGTAGGTATTCGTCGTCGGATCGTATGCTGACAACAAGCGTGTCGCATCGCGAACCGACTTGACGATGGTGTTGTACTCATAGAACGCATGACCGAACTCGGCGATGCCAAGCAGCAGAATGGTCATCGGGATCGACAGCAGCGCGAATTCGACGGCCACGGCGCCCCGCATGCGGCGAGGGGATCTGATTCGATTGCGCATGACGGCTCTCCTATTGCACCAGCACGGGCACCATCGGCCCGATGCCGGCAGTCGTGCTGCCGGGGATACCCTGGGACGCACAGGGCGAAGTCGGGTCGGAGGCATCGCCGCGATATTCGAGGTAGATGGAGCCGTTGAGCGCCTGGTTGATGTTTTTCTCCATCGGGTGAAGCATCAGCACGCAGGCCCATGACTGAATCGTCGATTTCTGGCTGCTTGTCAATGCCCCGCAGTCGACCACAGGGACCAACGCTAGCCGGCGGTCGGCGCCATTGGTGTAATAGCTCGTCGGTTGTGGCCCAGAGCTGGATCCCTGAACGGACAGCCCCGATGCCGTATCGCCCTGGTAGGGTTTGCGGCCCGGCCGCTGCTGGTCGCGGAAATCCGGGAAGGCATTCGACGTGAGCGGTGCCCCGCCGTTGAACGGGGTCACGGGCGAGTAGGCATAGCCGGTGAAATCGGGCACCGCAGCGGAGGGATCAGGCGGAGCCTTGTAGGGATTCTGGTAAATCCCGAAACGGGTATTCCAGGGACCGTCCATGCTCTGAATGTTGCCTGTCGCGCCGACCTTGCTGCCACCCGTGGGTAACGAGCACTGACCTGCACCCGTCAGGAGTGCCTTGATCTCGGGAACTGTCATGAGGCTCCCATCGGAGTTGTAATACTTGACCCACATGAAGTTGCCGGTCAGCTGGTTATTCGAGCCGACCTTGCTGGCCAGCCACTGGCCCACCGTATAGGGGGTGGCGGCCGGCGGCTGACAAACTGACACCGGCAGTGCACACGTCGTCTGCGACTGCGTGGTCGACGCTACCGCGGTTGCAGCAACAGCTGACGTGCCGAGCGTGGCGCTGATCACCTGCATGAACCAGTTGCTGATGTTGGCGCGGTTGACGGTACAGCGCACAAAACCGATGCTGGGCACATCTGCAGCACTGAACTGGTCTTTGGTCAGATAGGGGCCGGTAAACTGCTTGCTGAACGTGACGTTGCTATTGGTCGTGAGCACCACATTTTCACTCTGCAGCAACACCCGATTTTTCCCACCGACAGAAATACCCGCTGCCTCGGGCGTCGCCAGCGACACCGCCTTCGTGAGATCGCGTGCAGCCGCCAGCGCACAGGCATCGGCAGCGTTGGACAGCTCGCTCTTGGCGGTGTACAGCTTACCCAGATCGAGCGCGAGACCGGCGAAGCCGATCAGCACCGCGAGCGTCAGTGCGACGATGATCGCCACCACGCCGCGCTCACCTCGACGAGCCGCGCGGCCTCTGCCTGATTGTTTTACGCGATACATGACGCCCCCGGTGCATGGTGTTGTTACTGACTGCCGCCGCTCCCGACGCCGATGACGAATGCATTCGGCGAGGGCGTGGGCTGTTGAAACGATTTTTCGTAGGTATTCATCGCCGAGACGGCGGACTTGCCGTCCACGCCGGGCGCCGATTGCGCATGCTCCACCGCATGCGGATCGATGATCTGCGCCTGCATGACGGCGCGCTCGGCCTCGCCGAAATGCGCGTCCCAGATGGGCGTGCTGGTCATGCAACCGCTGAGCGCCGCGCAGACCGGCACGATAAGCGCGGCACAGCGTGCGAAAGCAAAGTGTTCGTGTTTCATGAGATTCCCCTTGGCATCACATCAATGTTGGACCGCGTCGCTTGAAGCACCTGTTTTCGCGACTTCCTGCTTCGTCGCGCGGGCGGCGATCCGTGCCGCGGCGCTTTCGATACGGACGACGCGGGCCGCCTGTTCGGATTCGGCGGATGGTGGCGGCGTCTCCGCCAGCGGCTCCACGGTGACGGTCGCCGGCGGGACGGCGGCCGGCGTGGCCGGTTGCGTGTCTTGCTGACGCAGCACGGTTTCGGACGGTGCTTGCCGCTCCGGTACGGGCGAGGGCAGCGGTGCCGGCGGGCTCACCGAAGCCGGGGCTGGCATGGGCGAAGCGGCCGGGGCAGCACCGGCAGGCGCGGCATGCACTTTCGGGTGGCGGCCTTCCATGTTGCCGGTCGCGTAGACATCGACTACGTTGGGCTGCGAGAAGCTGTCCGTCGGCAACGGCAGGTCGGCGGTCTGCAGCGGCTTGACGAGATGCGGCGTGATGATGAACACGAGCTCCGTCAGGTCCTGCTGGAACGACGTGCTGCGCGCCAGCGCACCAAGCACCGGCACTTCGCCAATGCCGGGAATGGCTTTCAGCGCACCGGTGACGTTGCTCTTCATCAGTCCGCCGATCGCAAACGACTCGCCGTCGCTCATCTGGACGACAGTGGACGCGCGACGGGTCGTGATGAGCGGCAGGATCGACACACCGCTCACGTTGGTCGCGCTGAGCGTGATGCCGGTCGGCGAGAGTTCGGACACTTCGGGCGCGACCTTCAGGCTGATGCGGCCATTGGCGAGCACAGTCGGCGTAAACTTCAGGCCGACGCCGAATTCCTCTTCCTGCAGCGTGATGGTCGTCGCGCCTGTGCTGCTGCTCTGCGGCACCGGAATGAAGATCTTGCCGCCGGCGAGGAAGGTCGCTTCCTGCCCGCTGATCGCGACGAGATTCGGTTCAGCGAGAATCTTGACCAGATCGTCCGTCTTCTGCGCGTCGACCGCGAAGTTGAACGGACGGTTGTTCGCCTTGCTGCCCGCAACGATGCTCGACACGCCGGCCAGCAGATTACTCACCAGCGCACCGCTCCATGAACCGAAGCCGCCCTGAATGTTGAGCGCGGCGCCCATCTGGTTGATGAGCGTCTTCGACACTTCGGCGACCTTGACTTCGAGCATCACCTGTTGCGGCGCATCGACCACCATCATGTTGATGACGTCGGCCGGTTTGCTGCTGCTCGAACTCTGCTGGCTCACGTTGGTGCCGTTGCCCATTGTGCCGGACCCGCTCTGCGATTGCTGGGTAGGCTGCGCGCTCGCGTGAGCCTTCGCGATCTCCATCGCCTGCTGGGCAGCCGGTGAGCTGGACACGTGGCCGCCGAGCACCAGGTTGCCCGCCGCGGTCGACACGCGGATGCCGCGCTCCGCGGGCAACAGCTGCCCGAGCGATTGCTGCACGCCGTTGGCGTCGATGTTGACGATCACGTCGATGATCTGGCATCCGCCGCTGCGTCCTTGCACGATCATGTTGGTCGTACCGACCGCCATGCCGACGAGGTACAGCGTGCGGGGCGACACCAGCGTCGCCTGCACGATCGACGGATTGCCGAGCGTGCGATTGCGTGCCGGTTCGGCGAGGGGCAGCAGTGTCGACTTGCCGACCGGCACGACGACACTGGTTTGCTCGTGGACTTCGCCGGTGCAGTTGGGGCCGCGCAGCGGCGCGGCTGCTCCGCCGGCCGGCGTCGGCGCCATGGCGAGCGTCATCGGCCCCGGCATGCGGCCGCTCGGCAAGGGCGTGTTCGGCCTTGCTTTGGCAAGCGCCGGACCCTCGAATGCTTCCTGCGCCGCGCTGCCTTGCGCGACCAGTAATCCGGTGCACAGCGCCGAGGCAAATACGACGCCACCCAGCAAGCGGCCACGCTTCGCGCCGCCGGATGAGAACCCCAGTTTCGTTTTCATTTCTTCATCCCCCATTCCCGACATCTTGTGAATCGAGATTTCTGTTCTTTACTTTGTGGTGTCAGCTGCGGCGCTCCGTCTTCGCGGATGCCGCCGCGTCCGGCTTAAAAACATTCAACGCTGCCCAACACACCCGAGAGCACGCCGACGCAGTCCCGCTTTACCGCCGGCTTAGCGGCGTAGCGCACCCGCGCCGGATGAACCGGCAACGCGGCAGGCGCCGAGGCGGGCACGGCGGCGGATGTGCCGAGCAAGGTGAATTTGGTGGCGCCGCCCGTGGGCAACGTTGCCTTGTCGATCTGATTGCGCAGCACGAGTGACAGCGTGCCGACGCTGCGCGCGAGATCGAGTTTTTCTGCCTGCACGGGTGAGACTTCGAGCGTGACGGCGTTGACGACCTTCGGCGCGGTGTCGTCGCGATTCACCTGCTGGGCCACCGCGAGAACCAGGATCTTTTCCAGCACGATCTTCGAGATGCTTTGCTGTGCATCACCCTTGCCCGGCTCCTGGGTGTTCACGATCACGTCGACATAGTTGCCCGGCAGCGCGAAGCCCGCCACGCCGACCACGTCGTTGACGCGCACCGTGATGGCGCGGTTGCCTTCGCCGATGACGGCGGACAGGCCGCCCTTGGTGCCGATCGGCGCGAGCTTCGATTCGATCACGGGCTCGCCGCGGCCGAGACTCGTGCGCACCACGCGGCCCTCGAGCGCTTTCGGATCGGTGAATGCACCCGGCGGCACGCTGCCCGTCGGCCAGTTGACGGTGCGGATCAGGCCGGCGTTGAGCGGCTCGCCGAGGTTGACGTCGCCCGCGGCGACCGCGATAGGCGTGATCGCACTCGACGAGGTTTGCATCAGCCACCGTGAGGCAAAGACCACGGCAGCGAGACCCGCCAGGACGGCGATGGCCAGCATGACTAAAGCGCGACTGTTTTTCATGGTGATACTCCTGCGTAGGTCGTTGGACACTTGCCGGTCAGCCGGCGGCCAACTGTCGGCCCGGCCGGTCGGCCGTAGGTGGGTAAGAGGCGTCGTGGTCCATTGCGATGCCGAAATAGTTGTGCCAGGCGTCGCGCAGTCCTTCTTCCGTCACTTCGCGCGCCGCGCCCCGGTAGTGCGCCGCGGCGGAAACGAGATCGAGCAGATCGCCGGGATAGCAGGCGAGGAACGGTCTGCCGCTAGGGAAGTGCAGGTTGTGCAACAGGTAATCGAATACGGCTTGGGTCGCGGTGAGTTCGAGCGCTGCGCAACGGGCATTGAAGATCGAGCGATAGTCGTCGACCGATAAGGGCCCGACGTACAGCTTCGAACCGAGCCGGCGCAGGAAGGCATCGTCGAATTCGCTCGGTGTGAGATTGCTGGAGAACACCGGCCAGACGTCGAACGGCGCCATGAAACGCGAGCCGGACTGCAGCGCGAATTGATCGACGCCACGATCGAGCGGCATCAACCAGCGATTGAGCAGTTCATGCGGCGCGATGCGCTGACGGCCGAGGTCGTCGACGATATACAGGCCCATGCCTGCTTTCATGTGCGGCGGCGCCTGATAGAAACCGGCCGCGGCGTCGTAGCGCAGGTCGAGCGCGTCGAGCGTCAGTTCGCCGCCTGAGATCACCACCGGGCGGCGGCACATGCGCCAGCGCCGGTCACCGGCCGACGCCGGATCCTGCTCGGGCGCGTCGCGGTGCACGAGCGGGTCGTAGAGCTGAACGATTTCGCCGCCTACGTAGAGCGCGTAGGGAATCGGCACGTTGCCGCGCAGCAGCAGTCCGAGCCGCTCCGCGAGAAACGTCTTGCCGCTGCCCGCGAGACCGTGCAGCAACAAAGGCCGTCCCGCATTGAGCGAGGCGGCGGCCGCGTCGAGAAGCGCCGGATCGATGACCACGTTCCGGAACGCCGCATGAACGTCGGCTTGCGTGATGCGCACCCATCGCACCGAGTGTTCACGCACGCTCTGTGCGTAGCTTTCGAATATGACCGGCGCGGGGCCGCAATACCTGCAGCGCGCCATTTCATCTTGCGCGAGCGTGCGGCCGCTGCCCGTGAGACGAAATTGCACGTCCATGTCGGTCGCGCCACGGTGAGTGATCTCGAGAAGATGCTCGCGCACGAGAAAGGCAAGCACTTCATCGAGTACGCCTACCGACAGACGGTGCCGCTCGGCGAGTTCCGCGAAGCTCGACTTGCCGTGCAGCAGGGCGGACTTGAGGACGAGGCGGGTCACGAACTCCAGAGGCAATCCTGTTTCGGCCAGCGTGCGCGGAGCACGCAGCGACACAGTGGATTCCTCCGCGCGACGCCCGTACGACGGCGCCGGCTCGGGAAGGCGCGTAACCTGCGCAACTGTCCCGCTTTCGATGTTCTGCTGGTTCATCGCTCTTTTCTCCAGCGCCGTTTTCGACGGCGCTACAGGCTGTACCGCTCTTCGCTGCCTCTACGGGAGGCAACCCCGGATTGTTCGGCTACGCAGCCGATGCGAACAACACACCTAAAGTTCCTGCAGCAATGGCGACGCCGTAGGGAAGTGATCCAACCGATTCGGCCTGCAGGTACTCAGGATTCCTTGCCTGCTGCCCGGGGCGCCACGCGCTGCTTACGATGCACCAGAGATTCACGAGCAACTGCCTCGTGCGGCCTTGACGCAAGGTGACCCACAGCGACCAGATTCCCCCGATGACAAACGTGGCCAGCGCGATACGGATGGTCATCGCCGGTCCGACCCAGGCGCCGATCGTCAGCAGCAGTTTCACGTCGCCGGCGGCCATGCCGCGCAGCAGATAGAACGGCAGCAATACCGCGAAGCCGGTCAACGCGCCGGCCAACCAGTCCGCACCGCCGGCAAGCGGGCCCTGCAGCCAGACCTGCACGATGAGCGCGGCGGCGAGGCCGATTGCGATGACCCGGTTCGGAATCCGCCGGCAGGTGAGGTCCGTGCTGGCTGTCACGATTGCCAGCGCGATCACGCATGCGGGAATCGGTTGGGGGGGCAGTAACATGACGTGTCTCGATCCGGTTCTGCTACGTTTATGCAAGCGCCGCCGCGACGCTGGTCGCGATGCGCTGATAGAGATCGTTCACGGAGCTGCCCAACGAAGCGACCGCGCCGAGGATCGTCACCGCGATGAGCGACCCGATCAACGCATACTCGATCGAAGTCACGCCGCCGTCGTCCCGCATCAGCTGCTTCACAAACGCGCTCCATGCATGCATGGCGATCTCCCGAATTGGCTCGTTGCCGGTCCCGTTTAACAACGGGCCCGCAACGGTCTTGGAGAAGACGGGAGAGACGGAAAAACCGCTCACCCCGTCAAATCCCGTCTCTACAGGTCGTTTCCGATCGTGGTGAACACCGAGTTCAAATCCTCGCCAACGGTCTTGACCGCACCGATGATGACCACCGCAATCAATGCGGCGATGAGGCCGTATTCGATGGCCGTCACGCCTTGTTCATCCGACACGAAACGTTTGATGCGGGCTGCGCCGATCCGCAAGGACTGCTGCAGCGCTGTCGTTACTTTCATCGCGTTCATGGGTCGCTCCTCTATAGGGTGTGGAGTGGCTTCAGAATCGAAGCCTCCGCGGAGACGGACGAATCAACAGATGACGCCGTCCGTCGGCGCACGGCTCAAAGGTCGGTGCCAATCGTCGTGAAGACCGAATTCAGCTTGTTGCCGACGGTTGTGACCGCACCGATGATGACGACTGCGATCAGGGCGGCGATCAGTCCGTATTCGATGGCGGTCACACCATCTTCGTCACGAACGAAACGCTTGGCTTGGGCGATGATATGTTGCATGGCAAACTCCTTCGGATAGCTAACATTAAACCCTTGACCTGGATAGGCTGAGGGAAGGAACTACAGGCACTGCGAAAAAACTGGGCGTCGAGTCTAGGCCAGACGTGCGGCCATACACGCGTCGGCGTGCAAACCTGTCCGGGCAGAAGATTCTTTTCGAGGAAACGGATATGGAAGCGCGAGCAAGGCGATCGGCCGGGCGCGTGGTCCGTGGAGATCATTCCCGGCGCGTTCATGGGCGCCGCGGACAATCGATGCAATTGCAGCAGGGAACGTATAGTTCGAGTCGCTGTTGCGACGGTGGGTCCGTCGCTTTGTTTGATGGTTCTTCATGTCGTGGTCCTCTGCTTCGTTGCTCGTTATTGGCTTCCGGCTAGAGCTGGAGCCCGCTAGTCAGTCGGCGACTACCATCTGTTCCATCCGCATGCGTGCTGTCTTTGGTGTTTGCAGCAGCGCATGCGGAGGAACATCCCCGTGGCTGACTCCCGTCGCGTTTCAGGCTCTCCCTCGTCGCTGCTGCCTGAATCGTTCCGGTCGTCATGTCGTCGACTTCCGCGCTTTCTCCTTTGCAAACTCCAGGCCAGTTGCCCTAAATGCCAGGAAATACGGCGGTGACGCGGGTTTGCCTGCCGTCTCTTTGCGCTTTCCAGGCACAGGTTGTCTCCGATTTGCGACGTCTTCGAGCACTGATCCGCCAAGCTGAAAATTTGGGAGAGTCCCGCCCCTTATGGCGCTCCGGAAAACGTCTAGCGATTTACCCTGGTGGGAGCTGGGCGCAGGCGTGGGTGGGAAACGGGGTCTTTCGAAAGGCTTGCCCGCACAAACCGTTTCAAGGTTGAAACATGACCCTTTCCATACGCGCAAAATCAAGCCGAATTTCGACTCCGATGCGTGTCTTTTGCGGATGCCTTAGCCGGTGAGGAAAACGATGGGTTGAAAGTCGGCGTTTTTCCAACAACAATGAATCGACCATAAGCGGGCGACGTTCACTTCGTTAGCTTAGGAATAGAAACAAAAATCGAATAGACCGGGTGAGTCAAAAAACATCCGGCCCTCATGTGAGGCGGGGATTATGTACTTTGCAAATCGGGGAATGCCCGGTGCGGAACGTCGCATCCACAACTGGCTGACACGCGAACGGATGGTGCTGTACAGCTGCGCGATGCTCGCCCTGTGTGTCGTCGTGCTGGCGGCATGGGCTTGGACCAGCCGCGGCTTCACGGCAACTGAGGTCACGCGGCCAGGCGTTGATTTTCTGGTGTTCTGGACTGCATCGCACATGATGCTGAACGGCACACCGGCTGCCGTCTACGACTATTCGATTTTTGGTCGGGCCGAAACGGCGCTGTTCGGCACGTCTGTGAATCATGGTTTTTTGCCGTGGCTCTATCCGCCGACACTGCTGCTGCTCATCACGCCGCTTTCCCTTCTGCCGTACCCCGTCTCCTATCTTCTGTTCATGAGTGTCTGCGCGTGGCTCTTCGCAGCGGGCACGCTCGGCGTTAGCGGTTTGGCCGCGCACTTTCGTCGTCCATGTATCGCGGCACTCGTCGTGCTTGCGTATCCGGGCGTCTATGCCGCCGCCGTCATCGGGCAGAACGCGCTACTCACCGCCGCGCTGATGGCGTTCGCCGTTCGTTGGACTGAGAAAAATCCCGTACTGGCAGGAATTTGCATCGGCTTGCTGGCGATCAAACCTCAATTGGCCGTGTTGTTCCCGGTCGTGTTGATCGTGGCGCGCGCGTGGAAAACCATGTGGGTCGCTGCGATCACCGCAGCTGTGTTTGCCGGTGTCAGCGTGCTCGTGTGCGGCATGCAATCGCTCCGCGCATTCATGGCCGGCACCGGCTTCGCACGGGAGATGGTGATGGAGGGCGGCGTAATGTACTGGTTTGCGTCTCCCACGTCGTTCGCCACGTTGCGCCTCGCGGACGCGTCGATCGCCATGGCTTATATCGCGCAAGGCGGCGTCGCGCTGGTCGCGGTCGCGGCCGCGTGCTACGTATGGCGGCGCACGCACGACCTGCGCATGCGAGCCGCGGCCATCGCGGTGGCGACAATGCTCGCCAACCCCTACTTGTGGTTCTACGAACTGACCTGGCTCGGTGTTGCGCTCGCCTGCCTTGTGGTAACGGGGCTGGAAAAAGGTTGGCGGCGAGGTGAGCAGATCATTCTGGTGATTGCGTGGCTGCTGCCGGTATTCGAATACTTCAATCGTCTGACTCGTCTTCCGCAAATCGGACCGATGGTGCTGCTGCTCGTTCTGCTGCTCATCGTGCGGCGCACACGGCTCGATACACAGGTGACGGCATGAACCCGCACGCGTTCCGTCATGCGCCGTCGAAATCCCGGTCCCTGCCCGCATTGCAGGTGGCGGGTCCGCGACGGCGCCCGCATTGGCTCAACGCAAATCGTCTGCGGCTCTATCCGCTCGTCGGATTCGGGTGCTACGCATTGTTCGTTGCGATCTATCTGTTCCGGCTGAACACGCAGAGCGGCATGAGTCCGTTCACGGTGGATTTTCTGCCGTTCTGGAGCGCGGCGGTTATGGCTCTGCAGGGGCATGCGGTCGATGCCTATAACGTGCAGGCGCTCTCGGTGATCGAGATCGGCGCGATGCCGTATTTCGCCACTGTCGACGGCATCCTGCCGTGGCTGTATCCGCCCAATGCGCTGCTGCTGGTCTTTCCGCTCGCGCTGCTTCCTTATAAGGTGGCAGCCGTGGTGTGGCTCGGCGGCGCCTATCTGCTGTTCGTCAAGGTGATCCGCGCGATCGTGCCGGACCGGCACGCCATTCTGCCCGCACTGTTCTTTCCGGGTGCGCTGTTCGTCATCACCGTCGGACAAAACGGCTTGCTGACGGCCGCGCTCGCCGGATGCGGCCTCGCGTGGCTGCGTCGCCGGCCGGTCGCCGCGGGCATCTGCTTCGGCCTGTTGTGCATGAAGCCGCAACTTGTCGTGCTCTTTCCGCTGGCGCTGCTGTGCTCGCGCTCGTGGCGCGCGTTGGCCGCCTTCGGGTTGACGGCGGGGGCCACGCTCGGCCTTGCGCTGCTTGCGTTCGGCACGGGCACGCTAAGCGCCTTCCTGCATAACACGGGGATCGCAACGTACAGCATCGAATCCGCCCACGCGACGCTCGCACGCATGCCGACCCTCTTCGCGCTTGCGACGCTGGTCCACGCGCCGGCCGCACTCGCCTATGCGGCGCAGGGCATGTGTGCGCTGATCGCCGCGGGAGCGGTGTGCTACGCATGGGGCCGTGAATGCTCTTACGCGCTGCGTGCCGCTACGTTGATCTGTGCGAGCCTGCTCGTGAGTCCCTATCTTTACGACTACGACCTCGCCTGGTATGGCGTGCTGATCGCATGGTATTGCCGGCATGCGCTGGCCGAGGGTTGGCGACGCGGCGAACGCGAATGGTTGGTGATCCTATGGATTGCTCCGCTTGCGGGCATGCTGATCGTCGCCGTCGGGCCGTTCCAGTTCATGCCGTTGATCTCGCTGACCACGCTCGCGATGCTGCTGGGGCGCATCGCGCTCGAAAGGCGCGCGGCCCCGGTCTTCCAGGCTTACGTCGACGAGTGAGGCCCTTTCACCAGCCAACACCAGCCAACGAACCGCCGGAGACAAACGTGCGCGATGTTTGTGTAAATCACATTCGCATCTGTTCATCCGGCACATGGCGTCAAATCAGAACTACGGGGAGGTAATCATGTTTGAACACAATAATATTCCATTGATTTCACTGGTGGTGCCGTTCTACAACGAAGGCGAGGCAGTGGGCCATTTCTTTAGCGAGATCATTCCGGTACTCGAGGGGATTGAATCGACGCGATTCGAAATCGTCTGCATCAATGACGGCAGCAATGACGGCACGCTGGACAAGCTGATCGCGGCCAGCGTGAGCGACCCGCGCATACGCGTCATCGACCTCACGCGCAACTTCGGCAAGGAGGCCGCGCTGACCGCCGGCATCGACGAAGCGTGGGGCGACGCGGTGATCCCTATCGACGCGGACTTGCAGGACCCGCCGAGCCTTATCCCGGTCATGATCGAACACTGGCGGGAAGGCGCGGAAGTCGTTGCCGCCAAACGGACCAACCGGGCGTGCGATACCTTCGCGAAACGTACCGCTGCCTCGATCTACTATCGCGTTCACAATGCGCTCTCTGAAGTGAAGCTGCCGGAAAACGTCGGCGACTTTCGTTTGATGGACCGCCAGGTGGTCAACGCGCTGCGCAATTTGCCGGAGCGGCGGCGCTTCATGAAAGGGCTGTTCGCGTGGGTCGGCTATCGCACCGTGATTGTGGAGTATCAACGCGAACCGCGCAGCGCGGGTCATTCGAAATTCTCCGGATGGCGGTTATGGAATTTCGCGCTCGAAGGCATCACGAGTTTCAGCACCGTGCCGCTGCGCAGCTGGAGCTATATCGGCCTTGTGATCGCAACTGTGGCGTTCGTGTATGGCGGTTTCATCATCGGCCGCACGCTGTGGCTCGGTAACCCGGTGCCGGGCTATGCGTCACTGCTCTCCGTCATGCTGTTCATGGGCGGCATCGAGCTGATCGGCATCGGCGTGGTCGGCGAATACATCGGCCGCATCTACTACGAGACGAAGGGGCGGCCGGTCTATCTCGTGCGCCGCCGCTATCAGGAAAACAGCAAAATCAGCACGCTGCCCGTCGGGCGCAACAGCTCGCGCGTGTCGAACACACTGCGGCTCGAAGCGTCACGCAAACGCGTACGATTCGCCAGCCGTTGATAGGAGGCGTGAATCATGTCCCCCGACGCTTATCTTCAGATGGCCGAGACCGAGGCCGAACATTGGTGGTTTCGCGGCCGGCGCGACGTGTTGAGTTCGGTGTTGCGCCGCCTTGCGTTGCCGTTGCGTGCGCGCGTGCTCGAGGTGGGATCGGGCACGGGCGGCAACCTCGACATGCTGGCCGAATTCGGTAGCGTGAGCGGAATTGAAATGGACGAAACGGCGCGCATGCTGACCGCAAAAAGCACCGGCGAGCGTTTCGACATTCGCGCGGGGCGTTGTCCGGATGATCTGCCTTTCCACGGCGAACGCTTCGATCTGGTCTGTTTTTTCGATTGCCTCGAGCACATCGCCGACGACGTCGGCTCGCTCAAACGCGTGCGGGAAGTCCTGACCGCCGGCGGAAAAGTCGTCGTGACGGTGCCGGCGTATCAATGGCTTTGGAGCGCGCACGACGTGCATCTCCATCACCATAGACGCTACAGCCGGGCGACGCTGGCCGCGTGCGCCGATGAAGCGGGGTATCGCATTGAACGCATCACGTACTTCAATACGCTGCTGCTTCCGTTGGCGATTGCCGTGCGTTTTGTCGATCGTTTATTCAGGCGCGGCGGATCGAGCGGCGATTCCACACCGGCCAGTGCGCTGAACGCGCTGCTATACCGGATCTTCAGCGCCGAGCGTCACTGGGTTTCACACGGCGCATTGCCGTGCGGCGTGTCGCTGCTCGCCGTGCTGACCGCGAAGTGACGCGGACATGATGAACCACGCGGAGTTGATACGACTGATCCGCTTCGGCGTGTGCGGACTGTCGGCGACAGCCCTGCATGTCGCCGTCGCGGTCGTGCTGATCTCGCACACCGGTGCGTCGCCGACGCTCGCTAACACGGTCGCGTTCGCATGCGCGACCTGTTGGTCCTATCTGGTGAATACACTCTGGAGCTTTTCGTCGTCGCTTCGCGTGCGCAATGTGTGGCGATTTATCGCCGTTTCGTTGGGCGGTGCGGCTTTGACCGGCCTCGTGTCGTCTCTCGCGCAAGTTGCGGGAGCGGGGCCGTGGACAGGGATTGCAATGGTGATTTGCGCGGTCACGCCGCTCTCTTTTGTCACGCACCGTCGCTGGACGTATCGCTAGCGCGTGGCGGCGCGCACTCAGCCCACGTCGCTATAGTCGGCGTATGGAGGTTGCCGGAGCTGATCTGACGCAGTGACCGGCGTGCCATCAATGGACTGCATCGGCAGCTTGTCCCATAGCAGCGCTCTGCCCCGCCGGTTGCGGGCGCCGCCGGCAAGGTTTCGCGGTCGTTTGAAAACGCTTTGAAAACCTTACTCTTGTGTAGTGAAGAGCTTGCCGACGCGGCCAATTGCGGGTCACATTCAGGCCATATCACGTTCGAGGCACAAACGTTGCTCAGAGGCGGGTAAAGCCGCTGCAATCTGGAGATGCGCATGGCACAGACGGACCCGTCCCGCACGCAAGACGACGCGCGGCCCACCGCCGCTGCGAACGGACCCTCGGTGCGCCGGCCCGAGACGCACGACAGCCCCGGCTCGGACGAAAATTCGCCTGTCGAATCGGCCCTCGTCAACGAAGCCGGCGGGACGATGCGTCTGACGCATCGGGGCATCGACGTCACGGTGAGCGCGCGGCAGAACTCGCGAGGCGCCTGGGTGGACGTGATCGTCGCGTCGCAAGCAGGCAAGCCGTACGCGCTGCCTGACGTGGAGCCCATCAACCCCGAATGGCTGACGCGCGACGAAGCATTGCGCGCGGGTGTCGAACGCGGCTGCTACCTGATAGACCGATGCCTGCGCGACAGCGGCCCGGACCGCGACGTGCTCGACTGGGAGGCGAAGCAATGACTGTCCTCGCTACAATCATGCGCCGCGCGCTCGTGTCGGGCAGCGCGGCGGGCAGTGCCGCCGCCATCGCCGCCGCGGCGCGGGCGCCTGCGGAGGGCAGCACGCCCTACGCGCCGCTCAACGCGGTGACGCACAGCTTGTGGCCGCGGCGGGCATTCAGCGAGACCGGCCCGAGCGTGCGTTTCACGCTGACCGGGCTCGCGATTCACCAGGCCGCGGCGGTGTTCTGGGGCGTGCTGTTCGAAGCGCTGCTGGCGCGCCCGCAAAACGCAAAGGGCGCGCGTCCGAGCGCCGCGACGATCGCGACGGCTGCCGGCACAACGGCGGCCGTGGCTTACGCGGTCGACTACCACGCGGTGCCGAAACGGCTCACGCCCGGTTTCGAAGCCCATCTGTCAGGGCGTTCGATGTTTCTGATCTACGCCGCGCTTGCGGCCGGTTTCGCGGCGGCCGCACTTCGCCGCAAAGAATAAACGGCGTCCGGCATCGAGAGACACAGGGCATCCGGTCCGTTGCCGGACGGGTGCTGCAAGCCGGGACGCTGACCATTCGCGCGCCGGCGCATCTTGCGGTGCTTGCCGATTCGCGTACAGGAGGCCGCCATGGAGTTCAAGTACAAGTCGTGCACGATTCACGCGACCGCGGGCGTCGACAGCGACGCGATCGTCGCCAACGTGCGAATTTATCTGCCGTCACCGTACGACGGTCCGTTTGACGAGACACATGAGATGGAATTCCATCGCGATTTCCTCGATGAACACGAGGCGATCGCATTCGCGCACGAACGTGCCGTTGCGTGGATCGACGAACATTGGGATGCGGAGCTCGACCGTCCGGTGGGCGCATAGCGCTTGGCGCCGCGAGTGCGGCGAGGTGAATCAATCGCGGAGCAAGCCGTGTGCGCCGCGAGCGTTGTAAGTACTTCCCGCGCAGTTTGAATATTTGACAGGCACGCCGTAGCGGATCGCGCATTTCGCAGCGTGACGGCAGAGATCGCGCGCTGCCCCGATTGCCGCGAAGCAGCGGTGGCATCGCCGCTACGTCATTAATGTGGAGCGCGGCGGCACGCGGCGCCGGCGTTCAACTGCTCGACTTGTTCCCCGTTCGTGGACACGTGTGGCATAGGTTTCGTTGCCGCAGTGCGGACATGGTTGATTTCTCGTCGAATACTTGTTGCAGGCAGAAGCATCGCCCGTTCCCAACGCGACGCGGTGGTGCGCATCGCAGTACTCCCGCGTCAAACCGGCGACAACGTTCGCCACGCGCATTTGGCATGTGCATTGCTCGTCAATACAGGTGACATGTCGAGCGATCAAGCGTCCTACGACCGCGCGACGAGCCGCTGCCAGCCGGCATCGTGGAGCGCGCAGTTTTGACGAACCCAACTGGAGGGCATCATGCCGTTAAAGAGAGGAACTTCGAGAGAGACCGTCTCACACAACGTCAAGACCGAAACCAAACATGGCAAGTCGCAAAAGCAGGCTGTCGCCATTGCGTTGAACCAGGCGCGCAAGTCGGGAGCGAAGATCCCGAAGAAGAGCGGCAAGTGAGTGCCGCCGCTTGCGCGTAACTCTCAACATGGGAGTCGTCATGAGCAACACCAAGCAGTCCAATACTCAGCCGGCCAATCCGAAGGAGCCGGCCAAGGAAAAAGCGCAGCAGCAACAGAATCAGCAGAAGCGTCCGCAGCGCCAGGGCGGCCAGCGGCAGCCCTGAGTCGAGCGTCGAAATGATCGGTGCGCCGTAGCCGGCGCACCATTAGCCGCGCGCGGCGCATCTAACGGCCGCGCGCGCGTTTTTACCAGTACTTTCCCCACTGACCGTCTTTGCCACGTAGCTCAACGTGGCCGGGACGCGTCGCACGATCCACCACCCGCAGCTCCGAATCGCCTTTCTGCCTACGCGTCATCCGTTTGTCATAACATGACGTCATGGACCCTCAAACAATTCCGGCGTTGTCGCGGCAAATTAGACTCACTATATTTTGCTCAACGCGCGATATAAAAGGCCACGCCCCATTTGCGCTTCCTGCATCGCCGCTGTTTTCGCCGCGAGCGTCAAGCTTCGACGTAAACCGCATTACATAGACGATACCTTTCGCTCACCCGTATCGAGGACAATGTCGTGATCAAGAAGCCAACGTTGCGCCCGCTTGCCGCTGTTCTGATCCTTGGCGTCGCGAGTCTCGCGCCCGCGTGTCTGACGCCCGCGTTCGCCGCGGGAAAAATCACATTCGTCTCCCAAGGCGGCACGTATCAGGAAGCGCAAACCAAGGCGATCCTCGATCCGGCGGCGAAGCTGCTGAACATCACGGTGAACCAGGACAGCATCCCGGACGCGTGGCCGCAGATCAAGGCGCAGGCCGCGACCGGCAAGCCGATCTGGGACGTGGTTGATACGCCGACGTCCAACTGTCTGCGCGGCGGACGTGAGGGTTTGCTGGAAAAGCTCGATTTTTCGAAGATCCCGAATGGCGCCACCATGCCGGAGAAATACCGCACGCCGTACTCGGTCGCCTATGAGTTCTATTCGACGGTCATCGGCTACAACAAGAAGACGTTGAAGAAGGTGCCGCAAAGCTGGGCCGATTTCTGGAACGTGAAGGCGTTCCCCGGCTCGCGCGCGCTGCGCAACGATCCGCAGACTGTGCTCGAAGCCGCGCTCCTCGCTGACGGCGTGCCGCGCGACAAGCTCTATCCGCTCGACGTCGATCGCGCGTTCAAGAAGCTTCAGCAGATCAAGCCGGACGTGACTGTATGGTGGACCTCGGGCGGCCAGTCGGCGCAATTGCTGCACGACGGCGAAGTGGACATGACGATGATCTGGAACGGCCGCGCGAGCGCCGTGCGCAAGGACAATCCCGACGTCGACTTTACGTTCAACGACGGCATTCTCCAGAACACGCAACTGTGCGTGCTGAAGAACGCGCCGAATCTGCCCGACGCGATCAAGTTCGTTAACGCCGCCGTCTCGCCGGAACTGCAGGCGAACCTGCCGCTTTATATCGACTACGGTCCGGGCAATCCGGCGGCCTTCAAGACGGGCAAGATCGACGCGAAGCGCGCGAGCGAACTGCCGAGTTCGCCGGAAAACGCGGCGAAGCAGGCTCTCATGTCGGAAGAATGGTGGGCTTCGGACGCGGGCGTTCAGGCCAAGGCGCGCTGGCTCAAGTTCATGCAGTGAGGCAGGCCCCTCACGTGTTCTACCGCGCGCGGGCCTCTGAAAACAGCGGCTTGCGCGCAAGGTCGTTTTCTCGCTTGTTCCGCACGTTTCATCGCCTGCGCATTCATCGAACGTGATCGACTATCTGATTCTCGGCGGCGGCTCGGCCGGCTGCGTGCTGGCCGCGCGCCTGTCCGAAGACGCCGGCAAGACCGTCTGCCTCATCGAGGCGGGCCGCAATATCTCGCGCACGGACATGCCCGCGGCCGTGCGCAGCCGGTATCCGGGCCGTGCTTATCTCGACACCGCGAACATCTGGCAACGCCTGAAGGCGCGCATGAGCGCGTCGGCGACGACGCGCCGCTATGAACAGGCGCGTCTGCTCGGCGGCGGCTCGGCGATCAATGCGCTGATGGCGAACCGCGGCGCCCCCGCCGACTACGACGAATGGCACGCGCTCGGCGCCCACGGCTGGAACTGGAGCGCGTGCCTGCCGTATTTTCGCAAGCTCGAAACCGATTGCGACTTCGGCGGTGACTTGCATGGCGCGAGCGGTCCGGTGCGCATTCAGCGTGCGAAGTGGGCGCGTATTTCGCCTTTCGTGCGCGCGATGCTCGCCACGCTCGACGCGCGCGGCCACGTGCGGCGCGACGATCAGAACGGCGCATGGGAAGACGGCACGTTCATTGGGGCGATCGCGGTGAGCGAGGGCGGCGAGCGTATTCCGACTTCGGTCTGTTATCTCGACGACGCCGTGCGTGCACGGCCTAATCTCACGATCCGCACGGGAATGGTGGTCGAGCGTGTGTTGTTCGACGGTAAGCGTGCGGTGGGTGCGCGCATTGTCGGCAGTGAAGATGGCGGGCGCAGTGAAGGCCAGGCGAGCAACGGGGGCAACGAAGGCAACAACAACGCGGCAGAAGAATTGCGCGCCGCGCACGTGATCATCTGCGCGGGTGCGATCCACAGTCCCGCGCTATTGATGAGAAGCGGCATTGGATCAGCCGCCGACCTCGCGGCGCTCGGCATCGAAGTGCGTGCGGATCGGCCCGGCGTCGGCGGCAATCTGATGGAGCATCCGTCGATCGCGGTCTCAGCGGTTTTGCCGCGTGCGGCCCGCACGCCGTTTCCCGATGAACATCACGAGCAGGCCGTCGTGCGTTTTTCCTCAGGCGTGCGCGACACCGTGCCCGGCGACATGCACGGCGCGATCCTGTCGCGTTCGGGCTGGCATTCGGTCGGCTATCGGCTCGGCACGATCTTCTTCTGGGTGAACAAGTCGTACTCGCGGGGCCGCGTCACGCTCACGTCGGCGAGTCCGCATAGCGAGCCCGCCGTCGACTTCAACATGCTTTCCGATGCCCGCGATCTCGAACGCCTGAAGCTCGCGCTGCGCTTCGGTGCAACAACGCTGGCCGATCCGATGATGGCGCAGCATCGCGCCACGCTGTTGCCTTCGAGCTATTCGCCGCGCGTCGCGAGCGTGGCCGTGCCGGGTGCATGGAATGCGTTGCAGCGCGGCATGTTGAGCGCGCTGCTGGATATAGCGGGTCCGTTGCGCGCGTGGCTCGTGCGGCGCGTGGTCACTCAAGGCGTGACGCTCGACGATCTGCTCGCCGACGATCACGCGCTCACACGCTTCGTGACGCGTTCGGTGGGCGGCACCTGGCATCCGTCGGGAACGTGCCGGATGGGCGCCGCCGACGATCCGCTCGCCGTATGCGACGCGCGCGGCGCGGTGTATGGCGTCGATGGGCTTTATGTGTGCGATGCGTCGCTGATGCCGTCGATACCTTGCGCGAACACGAATGTGCCGACCATCATGATCGCGGAGCGCATCGCGGATATGTTGCGGGGGCGCGGCTGAATGCCGGGCCGGGCCAGCGTTTCGGCGATGGCCCGGCGATTGGAAAAAGTGAAAAAGGGCAAACGTCTTTCACTTGCCCTCAATCACCAAACCCCACGATACCTTTCACCTCGAGAAACGCCTCCAACCCCCACTCAGCGTATTCCCGCCCATTACCCGACTGCTTGTACCCGCCGAAAGGCGAGCCCGCATCCCACGACGGATAGTTCAGATACACGCTACCCGCCCGCAACCTGAACGCCACGCGCCGCGCGCGTTCGAGATCGGCGGATTGAACGTAGGCCGCGAGTCCGAAGGGACTGTCGTTGGCAATGGCAATCGCATCTTCTTCGTCACGGTACGGCATGATCGCGAGCACCGGCCCGAAGATTTCTTCACGCGCGATCGTCATCGAGGGACGCACGTCCGCGAACACGGTCGGCTGCACGTAATAGCCGCGTTCGAGACCTGGCGGACGTCCGGGACCGCCCGCCACGACTTGCGCGCCTTCTTCGATACCGGCCGCGATCAGCCGCTCCACGCGCTCGAACTGCACGGCGCTGACAACGGGCCCCATGGTCGTACGCTCGTGATCGGCGGGGCCGACGCGCTGCGCTTCTGCTGCACGCCGTGCGATCGCCACCGCTTCATCATGACGCGCGGCGGGCACGAGCATGCGCGTTGGCGCATTGCACGACTGGCCGCTGTTGTTGAAGCACGAGTTGACGCCCGCGGTCACGGCCGTTTCGAAATCGACATCGTCCAACAGAATGTTGGCCGACTTGCCGCCCAGTTCCTGATGTACGCGCTTGACGGTCGGGGCCGCGAGCTTCGCGATCTCGATGCCCGCGCGCGTCGAGCCGGTGAACGACACCATGTCCACGTCGGGATGCGCCGCGAGCGCCGCGCCGACGGTCGGCCCATCGCCGTTCACGAGATTGAAGACGCCCGGCGGCACGCCCGCGGCGTCCAGAATCTCCGCGAACAGCAGCGCGTTCAGCGGGGTTACTTCGCTCGGCTTGAGCACCATCGTGCAGCCGGCCGCGATCGCGGGCGCGGCCTTGCAGACGATCTGATTGATCGGCCAGTTCCACGGCGTGATGAGCGCAACCACGCCCACCGGCTCGTGATTGACGAGCGTCGTGCCTTTCTTGCGCTGCCAGGCGAACGTCTCGCAAGTGCGAATCAGTTCTTCCAGATGCCGCCGCCCGATCCCCGCTTGCCACGCATGCGCCATCGCGCGCGGCGCGCCAAGCTCGCGCGAAATCGTGTCGCCCATCTCGTCGTGACGTTCGAGGAACACGTCGAGAACGCGGCGGATCAGCGCGAGGCGGTCGGCGGGTGTGGTCTGCGAGAACGATGTAAACGCGCGTTTTGCGGCTGCTACCGCGCAATCGATATCGGCGGGCGTGCCCATCGCCACTTCGGCAATGGCTTCTTCAGTGCAGGGATCGATGACGGGCAGGCGAGCCGTGCCCGACGGCTCGACCCACTTGCCGTCGATATAAAACTTCAGTGCATTGATCATGTGAGATGTGTTGAAAGAGAATTTCAGGCGCGCGCCGCGCCGGAGCGGCGGCTGACCACGACGATCATCACGAGGCACAGCGTGAGCGCGGTGAGCATCGTGCTAATAGCGGCGATGGTGGGATCGATCTCGTCGCGCAATGTGACGAACATGCGGCGCGTCAGCGTCTGGTTGGTGCCGCCCGACACGAAAAGCGCGACCACCGTCTCGTCGAGCGCCTGAATGAACACGAACACCGCGCCGGAAATTACGCTCGCCTTGATTTGCGGCAGCGTCACGGTCATGAAGCTGCGAAAGCGGTTCATGCCGAGGCTGCGCGCGACCATCTCCTGAGTGCGGTCGAAGGTGCGAAGATCGGCGCCGACAGAGATCAGCACATACGGCAGCCCGAGCATCGTGTCGGCGAGAATCAGGCCGCCGAGCGTATTCACATAGCCCGCCTGCGAGTAGACGAAGAACACACCCACCGCGACGATGATGATCGGCACCATCAACGGCAGCATCAGCAGCGTGCGCAGATAGCGCATGATCCAGTGCGTGCCGTTCTGAATCGCGTAAGCGGCGCACACGCCGAGCGGCGTCGCGATCAGCGCGGCGCATACCGAGGCGGTCAGCGTCGTGCGCGCGGCGTCGATCCACGCGGGGTTGTCGAAGAACGAGTGATACCAGCGCAGCGAGTAGGCGGGCGGCGGGAAGGTCATGAAGCGCGTGTCGGAAAACGACAGCGGCACGACGATCAGCACCGGCACCATCAGGAACAGAAGAATCAGCACGACTGTCGCACCGAGCACGATCCGGCCGAACGAGAGCTTGTTCATTTCGCCCCCAAGGTTTTTTCGAGCGGCACCACGCGGCTCGCGGCATAGAAGATCGCGCCCACGCAGATCAGCAGCACGACGCTCACCGCGCTCGCCGCGCCCCAACTGTTGTAGATCTCGACGTTGCGGCTCACGACCATCGACACCATGATCGACTTGCCGCCGCCCATCAGCTTAGGCGTGATGTAGAAGCCGAGGCACAGCACGAACACGAGCGTGACGCCCGCGAACACGCCGCTCATCGAAAGCGGCAGGAATACGCGCATGAACACATGCAGCGGCGAGCCGCCCAGGCTCGCGCCCGCCTGCGAGAGATTCGGCGGGATTTTCTGCATCGCCGAATAGAGCGGCAGCACCATGAACGGCAGCAGAATATGGACCATCGCGATGATCGTGCCGAACTGGTTGTAGGCGAGCTGCACGGGCCGGTCGATCAGGCCCGAGGCGATCAACGCCTTGTTGACGAGCCCCGTGCGCTGCAGCAGCACGAGCCACGCATAAGTACGCACGAGCACGCTGGTCCAGAACGGCAGGATCACCATGCCGAGGACGAGCGCGCTCAGCTTGGGCGGCAGCGAGGCCGCGAAGTACGCAACCGGATAGCCGAGTACAAGCGTGATGACGGTCACGATGATGCTCAGTTTGAACGTGAGCAGGAACGTGTCGAGGTAGGCGCCCGTGAACATGCGCCGATAGTTCTCGAGCGTGAAGCCGTCGTGCCAGATGGATTGCCACGATAGCCACGCAAGCGGCACGACGAGCAGCACCACGATCACGAGGAGCGCGGGTGTCATCAGGATAAGCATCGTGCGATCTTCGCGCCGCTGGTGGCGCGCGGCAGGATCGGACTCGGTGGCCTGCATCAAAGTGGGTCCTTGGAGCATCCGCTTGGCGGTTGTCATCATGCACCTACGGCGTCGAGAAACTGATACCACGCGGCAACGAGCCTTACGCCCGGTGCACGCAGCGAATGAAAAGGCACGGGGCGCAGGCCAGGCGCGGCGAGCAGCGAAAGCTCGGGCGTCTCGCCGAGCGCGAGCGCGGCGGCGTGTTGTCCGAGCAGACTCGCCATCGCGACGCCTGCTCCGTTATACCCCAGACAAAAGGTCGTGGCGTCGTCGCTGCGTCCAACGTGGGGCAGGGAATTGAACGTCATGCCCACGTAGCCCGACCAGCGGTATTCCACGCGCACGTCCGCGAGATCGGGGAAGAGCGCGATCATCGCACGCCGCAGTGCGTCGAAGCCGGTCGTTTGGCCTTCCTTGCCGAACGCGTCGCGTCCGCCGAACAGCATGCGGCCGTCCACCTTGCGGAACCACTTCATCATGCGCCGCGTTTCGGTGTAGCTGCGGCGCTCGACCATCAGGCGCGCATCGAGTTCGGCGGGAAGGCGCTCGGTGGCGATCATCGCGCTGCGAAACGGCACGAGTTCGCGCTGATACGGCGAGGTCGCGGACGTGAGATTCGAGTAGGCATTGGTCGCGACGATTACCTGCTTCGCGCGCACCGTGCCGCAGGGCGTGCGCAGCGTGACGTGCGTGTCGCCGGGCGCGCGGTGCATCTCGAGCACGGGCGTCGATTCGTAAATCGGCACGCCGCGCCGCGTGATGCCGCGCGCGAGTCCACGCACGTATTCGAGCGGCAGGATCGTGCCGGCGTCCGCGCTCAACACGCCGCCGACGAAGCCCTTCGAACCCGTTTCGCGCGTGACTTCATCGCGCGATTGCACGCTCATCGACGTATCGCCGAGCGTCGTGCGGGCCCAGTCCGCTTCAGCCCGGATCGACGCGAACGCGCGCTCGGTGTGCGCGCAACGCAGGCTCCCGGTGTGCTCGAAGCGGGCCCGTTCTAGCCCGAACTCGCCGACCAGCGATTCGACGACGCGCACGCCTTCATGCGCGAGCCGGTGCATGCGCTTCGCGGTGTCGAGCCCATGCAGCGCGTGGATCGCGGGAAACGACAGCCTGAACTTCGACGACACCACACCGCCATTGCGCCCGCTCGCGCCCCAGCCAACCGGATTCGCATCGAGCACCACGCATTCGACGCCGCGCTTTTGCAGCGCATACGCGGCAGCGAGGCCCGAGTAGCCCGCGCCGATCACCGCGACTTCGACATCGAGATCGCGCGCGAGCGGCGTGCCGGTGCTGACCGCCGCGCCCGCATCGGGCGATGCGGCAGCGAGCGCTCGCCAGAGCGTATCCGGCTGGGACATAAAGCGCGATGTCGTCGGCGCGAGCATGGCGTTATGCGGCGAGGCGCGCTTCGGCTTCGACGGCGTCCGCGAGCGCGGCGAGCGTCGCGAACTTGAACGTGGGCGTGGTGACGGCTTCGGGCACCGGCGTCGCGCCGAAGCCCCGGTTGCCCTGACGGCGCTCGATCCAGCAGGTCGCATAGCCGAGCTTCGTGGCGACGCCGATATCGTGGTACTGGCTTTGCGCGGTGTGCAGGATTTCGCTGAACTTGTAGCCGAATGCCGCCTGACGGCCGCGGTTGTACGCGAAGAATTGCGGATCGGGCTTGGCGACGCCGGTTTCGTCACAGCAGACAGTGTCGTCGAACGGATCGCCGAGTGTTTGCGCATACGCCGACAGCGCGACGCGGTCCGCATTCGTCATGGCGACGAGGCGGTAGTGCTTGCGCAGGCGCTTGAGCGCCGCGACCGAATCCGCGAACGCGGGCCATTCGAGCACGTCGCGCTGGAAGGCGGCGGCCGATTGCGGGTCGTCGGGCAGACCGAGTTCCTTCGCCAGCGACAGATACACGTTCGCCATTTCATGGCTCGAGCGTCCGGGGAACGCCGCGCGGCCGCGCATGTACGGCTCGAAGATCTGATCGTCGGTCAGGTCCTTCGCCGCCGCGCCGCCGAGGCGCCGCACGGAGGCGAGCACGCCGCGCTCGAAGTCGATGAGTGTGCCGACGACGTCGAACGTCAGGACCTTGAAATCGGTGAGCTTCATGAAATCATCCTTTTGAGGTTTGCTGTGATTCGGGAGAGGGAATGGCCCAGGCGTGGGCGGCTAAAAATGCGGGAAGGGTGGCGTCATCAGGCGGGCACGACGATCGTGTCCTGCGGATCGAGCGTGACGCTCATCTGCGCACCCGGCTGCGGAATGCGGCGGCGCGCGTCGTGGCCGCCGGGCTGCCTGAGACTGATGGCGGTGCCGTCGGCGAGCGCCGCGAACACGCGCAGGCTTTCGCCTTGATAAAGCACCTCGGTGACGCGGCACGACAGGCGGTTCAGGCCGTCGCGCTGATCGCCGTTGTCGATGACGAGCTTTTCGGTTTGCACCGCGAGCAGCAGCTTGCCGCCGTGCGGCAGCGGGTGCGCGGTGCGCAGCACCGTATCGCCGAGACGCACGGCATCGTCGCCGGCGCGGGTGACGTTGAGCAGCGTCGCCTCGCCGATGAAACTCGCGACGAACGCGTCGCACGGACGGTCGTAAAGCCGCTCGGGCGTATCGATCTGCACGAGCCGGCCGTTCTTCAGCACCGCGACGCGGTCGCTCATCGTGAGCGCCTCGCGCTGGTCGTGCGTCACATAGACGATCGTCGCGCCCAGCTTGCGATGCAGCCGCCGCAACTCGATCTGCATGGTTTCGCGCAGTTGCTTGTCGAGCGCGGAAAGCGGCTCGTCCATCAGGATCAGTTGCGGCTCGAAGACCATCGCGCGGGCGAGCGCCACGCGCTGGCGCTGGCCGCCCGAAAGCTGGCCGATGCCGCGGTTCTCGTAGCCCGAGAGTTCGACCATCGCGAGCGCGTCGGCGACTTTCCTCGCCCACGTCCCTTTCGGCTGACGGCGCGCGCGCAGCGGAAACGCGACGTTCTCGCCGACGCTCATGTGCGGAAAAAGCGCGTAGTTCTGAAAGACGATGCCGATGTCGCGTTTGTGCGGCGGCGCAAATGTAATGTCGCGCTCGCCGACCCAGACCGCGCCCGAACTCGGCTGCACGAAGCCGCCGAGAATGCCCAGCAGCGTGGTCTTACCCGAACCCGAGGGCCCGAGCAGCGAGACGAATTCGCCTGGGGCGATCTCGAGCGAAACGTCGTCGAGGGCCACTACCGGGCCATAACGCTTCGCTGCCGATCGGATCGAAACACCTGTTTTCGCTCGTGCGTCCATTGCGTCCTGTCTCGCTGTAGAAGCCTGCGTTAGGGAAAATATAGGCCGCGCCATTTTTGGCGGCAATTCCCAAATTGTTGGATAAGGCATAACATCAGATCATGCCTAATCTTCGTAAAAAGCTGCCGAGCGCCAATGCGCTGTTCGTGTTCGAAGCCGCCGCCCGCTGCGGCAACTTCACGCGCGCGGCACAGGAACTGTATGTCAGCCAGCCCGCGGTGAGCCGAATGCTTTCGCGGATGGAGGACCATCTCGGCGTGCGCCTTTTCGAACGCGTGCGGGGCGGGATCGAGCTGACCGAGAACGGCAGGATCCTTTACCGGAAAATTTCCGAAGGCTTCAACGGCATAGAAGGCGCGATCCGCGAGATCGAGGCGAGGGCGACAGGCGTCGAGTCGGTCACGTTGTCCGTATCAACGGCCTTCACCACGCACTGGCTGATGCCGCGCATGAACCGGCTGAACCAGGCGTTTCCGAATGTCGACTTGCGGTTTCAGCTGATTTCGGGGCGCATCGGCGGGCCGCTCGTCGACGTCGATCTCGGCATGCGCTTTCTGCGCGAGGACGAGATCGGCGAGAACAGCGTGCTCGTGATGCCGGAGACGCTGCTGCCGGTATGCAACCATCGCTACCACGAGACGGCATCGACCGAGACGGGCCGCGAACACGGCGACACGGTGATCGTGATGGACGACGGCGAACGCGGCTGGCACGAACGCTTCGCCGAGTTCGCGGCGCACGGGCGGCATGCCGCGAGCATGCTGAGCTTCAACGACTACGCGATCGTCGTGCAGGCAGCGTTGCTCGGGCAGGGTGTCGCGCTCGGCTGGCTCAACGTGGTGTCGCACTGGCTGCTGGAAGGCGCGCTTTTGCCGGCGGAAGAGGAAGTGATCGTCACGAACCGGCGCTGCTGCCTGGTGTGGCCGGAGAATCGGCCGTTGCGGCCGGTCGCGGCGGAAGTGCGCGACTGGATCATCAACGAGACGCGCGCCGACGTGCGCGCGGTGGATCGCAGGTATCCGAAGCTTGGGTTGCGGGAGTTGCTTGCGGTTGGGTAGGTTATGCGGGTGACTGTATTTGATTCCGCGCCGCGGAGAGAATCGGCGGCGCGGCTGTCAGGTGGTCTAAATCACGGCCCGACCCGCAGAATCACGCCGGAAGAAATCTGCACCATCAGATAATTGCCGCCGACGCCGACCCACGAATAACCGCGCGGAGGCGGAGCAAGCCGATAGTCGCGCCAGTTGTCGATCACATACTGCCGATCGCGGTATTCCGGAGGCAGGCGATCACCCTTGTTCCAGTGTCCGGGCGCGTTCGCCGAGTTGCCTGGGCCGTCGGGGCTGTGTCCGGGCGGAGCCTGTTTCGGGCCGTGCCCCTTTGATCCGTGACCGTGATCGCCTTTATCCGAGTTGCCATGGCCGGGGTTGTCGTGCGGCGGTTGTGCGATCGCGAGCGACGATGTCAGCATACCCGCGACCATCAGCGACGCGAGAAGCACGCGTGATTTCTTCATTGCTTATCTCCTGTTAGGTGGTTGCCCGACGGCCAAGGGAGGAAGCTGCATCCTGGCGACAGTCATCGGACCGCAGAAGCACTGGGTCAGGGGGATGATAGCGAACTGTCGGGAATCCATCCACTTGTGTTAAACGACGGCAGAGAGGATTAACCTTCGCGACAAACAAACAGGCATCGCCCTTCTACCGGATCTTGATGACAACCTTACCCTTCGTACGTCCTGTTTCGACGTAAGCCAAAGCCTCTTTGGTTGACTCGAACGGGAAAACCCGATCGATCACGGGCCTTATCGCACCCGCGTCGATGAGCGTCGCGATCTGGCTTAGTTGGTCTCCGTTGGCACGCATGAAAACAAATGAATAGCTGACGTCATGACGTTTCGCCGCTTTTCTGATGCGATAGCTCAGAAAGCGCATCGCCGTTTTCAGGAACCACGAGGCACCCATCTCTTTCGCAAAATCGGGATCCGGCGGACCGGCGATCCCGACGAGTTTGCCGCCCGGCTTGAGCACTCGCAGCGACTTCTCGAGAGCATTTCCGCCCTGCGTATCCAGTACCACGTCGTAGTCCTTCAGGATGGCCGAAAAGTCGTCTTTCTTGTAATCGATGACGATATCCGCACCGAGTTGCTTCACCCATCCGGCATTCCCCGCGCTCGCTGTCGTTGCGACAGTCGCGCCCACATGCTTCGCCAGTTGAATGGCAAAGGTGCCAACGCCGCCCGAGCCAGCATGTATGAGCACTTTCTGCCCTTTCACGAGTTGCCCTTTTTCGATCAGCGCCTGCCAGGCGGTCAAGCCCACCAATGGGATCGAAGCCGCTTCTTCCATGGTGAGTGCCATGGGCTTGAGAGCCACGCCGTCTTCCTTGAGCGCGATGAATTCGGCGAAAGTGCCGATGCGATCCTTGTGCGGTCGCGCATAGACTTCATCGCCCGGTTTGAATCTCAGTACGCGCGGTCCGACGCGGACAACAACCCCGGCCAGATCGTTGCCCAAAATCAATGGAAAACGATAAGGCAAAATGAGCTTGAACTCTCCGTCTCTGATTTTGGAATCGAGAGGGTTCACGCCGGCGGCGTGAATCTGGATCAATACGTCGTCCTCGCGCAGTTCGGGGACGGGCATATCGCCGGCTCGTACGCCATTCTTGCGCCCATATCGATCGACGACGAATGCCTTCATCACGGTTCCTTGTCAGTTTCTCATTGCATCAAGTTGTTTCGCAGGTCGCAGCACAATCATGCGTTGACGTCGACGGCTGCCCTTTGAACGGGGAGGGGCAGTAACGCCGTCTACGTTGCGAGCCGCAGATCTTTGCGAATACCGGCGTCCACCAGGCCTGCAGGCGCAAATCTGCGTAGCAATCGCAGACGGCCGGCGAGTCCACCGGCTGTATAGCGGAGTTTCGGGTGAGACGCGATGGCGGCCCGCAGTACGGTCTCGGCGACAACCTCGGGACCGTCAGCGCCCTCGACCACCTCTTTCACTCGCTTATCCACGGCCGAGCGCACCTCGCGGTACTCGTCGAGGGGGGCGTCGGGCGCCATGAAGTTCGCGTCGAAAGGCGTCTTGATGTAGGCAGGCTCAATGACCGATACCCGGATGCCCATTGTGCGCAATTCATGGTCGAGCGACTCCGAATAGCCTGCGACCGCATGCTTGGTGGCGGAATACAGCGCCATATAGGGCATGGGTAAGAAACCCAGCACGGAGCCGATGTTGATGATGCGGCCGCTGCCTTGTCGGCGCATATGGGGCACTACGGCACGCGTCATGCGAATAATCCCGAAGAAGTTCGTATCGAAGATCGCGCGGGCCTGGTCAATCGAACTCTCTTCCGCGGCGGCAGGGGCGACGCCGAAGCCAGCGTTGTTCACCAGCAGGTCGATGCGGCCGTGCAGGCGCAGTACTTCCTTGACGGCGGCTTCGACTGATTCTTCGCTAGTCACGTCGAGTGGCAGCATCTCGAACGTCCGCTGGCCGGCTTCTCCGCCACGCCGGCTGGTGCCGTAGACCTTGTATCCGGCCTTCGTGAGCCGCTTTGCCGTAGCTTCACCGATTCCTGATGACGCGCCCGTAACGAGCGCTATTTGGGTTTCCATGATGTCCTTCCGATATTGAGAGATGTCTTTACGTGGTTGGTCGGGCTTCCATCCTGGTTTTTATATTATGATCATCATATTTAAGGTGCAGCGAAAACCGGCACCGGGCCGGCGGATTTACGCTTCGGTGGGCGCGAGTTTTTTCAATGCGGCTTCAAGAAAACTTTCCGTCAGCTTCGGGTCGTCAACGGCGCGCGCCAGCACCATGGTGCCAACCATGGTGGCGACCGTCATAAGCGCCTGTTCGTGCGCGCCCGGTTGGCCCCAATCGGGCAATTGGCGCGCAACGACGTCGATCATCTCCTTGATGCGGCGGGTGGCCGCGCGCCGCACGACCGGTGCCTGGCGCGGCATCTCCGAGCCTAGGGCGGAGACCGGGCAGCCGGTCTCTATGTCTTCACAATGCTCCTTCGACAGATAGGCGCGCACCATCGACGGCAACGCCTGCTCTGGCGGCACGGAGGCGGCGATATGTTCTGACAGGGCCACGGCTTCAGCACCGGCGCGGTCGGCAGCTTCGGCAAGCAGCACCTCGCGCGATGGGAAGTGAGCATAGAAGCCGCCATGCGTGAGGCCGGCCTCCTTCATGATGTCGGCCACTCCCGTGCCGTCGTAGCCGCTGCGCCGAATCGCGCGGGCGGCAACCTCGACGATGCGCTCGTGCGTGATTTCCTTGCGGCTGGCGGTTTTCCGATTGATTGATGGCTTCTTCATGATGACCATCATATATCATTTCGGCGCAGTTTGCCTGTCCGAAGGCTGCCCCGGGTCGAACCAGGCCACTCAAATATCAACGAACAGATCTCGCGTCGAGACCGGGCCATCCAGACACTCCAGACGGGCAAGCAGTCCCGCCGCGCGGCGCTCGCCGAGCACCGGCGCCGCGCAGGCAAGAAACTTCTCCGCTATCTGTGAGGCGGACAACGGATAGGCCGCGCTGCCGCGCGCCTTGTCGCGGAACGCTTCGATATGCGAACCGTCACGCAGCGCGAGGCGAACGTACGCGCCTTCCGGCGCGCGCGCGGACATGCCGGGCTTGTCCCATAGCGGTCCCGTCTTCATGGTCACGCGCGCCATCAAGGCGGCGAGTGCTTCGTCCCGCAGGCTTTCCGCGTTCAGACACGACAGTTCCAGCGAGCGAAACCGCAGCGAGGCGGCGATCGCGAACGGCATGCTGAACTGCGCTTCGCGTACCGTGCGGGGCAAGTCGTACTTGAGGTTGGCGCGGACGATGGGCGGCACGTCGCAGACGATCGTGTCGATATCACCCACGTCGACGCAGTGCGCCGCGACGAGATCCGAGACCGCATCCACTGCCGCGTGCGACGACAGACAGACCGGGATGCGCTTGATGTCGATCCCCGGCGTTTCCAGATACCAGTGCCGCCCTATGGCGGCAACGCTGGAACGATCGAAGATGCCGTCGTTGAACAGGTTCACGAAGCCGTTTCTTTCTTCGATCGCGTACTCAGGGCCACTCGCGCCCCGGTGCGCCAGTTCGGCGCAGACGACGCCCGCTTCGCAGGCGCGGCCCGCCAGCAGCGCCTTGGCGTCGGAACCGAAGCACGCCTTCATGCCGCCGGTCCCGGCGAGGGCCAGTCCGAGAGCCGCGTGGGTTTTTGCGGCATCGAGACGCAACAGGCGGGCGGCCGCCATGCTCGCTCCGATCGGACCGAGCACGCCGGTCGTCCACCAGCCGCGCTCGTAAAGCGCGTTCCTGGACGCCGCGCCAAGCGCATATTCGCACTCGGAGCCGATCACGAAAGCGGTAATCGCGTCGGCCCCGCTCGCGTTGGTCTTTTGCGCGACGGCCAGGGCCGCCGGCACAATGACGGCCGAACCGTGCACGAAACCGGCGTAGCAGTTGTCGTCGAAATCGAGCGCGTGGGCCGCCGTACCGTTGGCGAATGCGGCGGCCTGCGCGGAAAAAAGCCGGGACGCGCCGAACGCAGCGGACGATCCTCGCATTCCGCTCCCGGCGCAGACCATTCGAGCGAAGCCCGCGGCGTCGCTTTGCGAGCCGGCGATGGCGACGCCGATCGTGTCCATCAGGCAGGTTTTCGCGCGGGCGCGAACGGTAGCGGGAATATCGTCCGGACGGACGCCGGAGGCCCATTGCGCCAGATGTCCGCTGACGCTTTCGCCGGGTGTTTGCATGCGGATGCTTTCTTCGATCCAGTGATGTTCTACCGGCGTTTCATTCCGGCAGATTTCCCGCCGGCGCCCCCAGCCATTGCTTGGACAGCTTGTCCAGATAACCGTCGCTCTTCGCTTGCCGGATGATTTCGTTCACCTTCGCCAGAAGCTGCGGCTCGCCCTTGTTGATGCCGACATAGCAGGGGGCGTTGGACAGCACGACTTTCAGTTCCACGTCCACGTCGGGGTGTCGCTGCCCAATGGCCGACGCAACCGCCGTACCGGCCGCGAACATCTGGGTTTGCCCGGAAAGAAACGCCTCCACGGTGCTGTTGTTGTCCTCGAAGCGCTTCACGATCGCGCCGGGCGCAAGGCGTTGCAACTCCTCGTCCTGCATGGACCCGCGGGTCACGGCGATGACTTTCCCCGTCAGTTCGCCGTAGTTACTGGCGTGAAGGCGCTTGCTGCCGAATACCGCATCGAAGAACGGCGAATAGGCGATGCTGAAATCGACGACCTTTGCCCGTTCGGACGTCTTGCCCAGCGAGGAGATCGTCAAGTCGGTCTTGTTCGTCTGCAGATAGGCGATGCGGTTGGGCGCGGTGGTCGGCACCAGTTGGAGCTGAACGCCGAGTTTCTGGGCGATGAGATTGGCCATATCGATGTCGAGACCCTTCGGCTTCATGTCGGGTCCCACGAAGCCGAACGGCGGGTAATCGGTCGGCACCGCGACGCGGATGACGTGGTGCGCCATGATGTCCGCGAGGTCGTCCGCGAAGGCGGGCGCACTCAGCGCCGTGGCGACGAGACTGACAATACCCAGAGCCAGCAACTTCAGTTTCATTTTTTGCACCCTTTCGATGATATTGGATCAATCCGGAATGACCGCGGTCGCGTCGATTTCCACGAGATATTCCGTGCGGGCGAATGCGCTGACGACGATGCCGGTGGAAACCGGGAAGACGCCCTTCAGCCAGCGGCCGACGACGCGGTAGACATCCTCGCGGTAACGCGGATCGGAGATGTAGATGGTGACTTTGCAGATGTGTTCGAGTTTGCTGCCGGCTTCCTTGAGCAGCATGTCGATATTCTGCATGGCCTGCTCGGCCTGTCCCGCTACGTCGCCGATATACACGCATTCGGATGTGTCGAGGTTCTGTCCGATCTGCCCGCGCAGGAAGACCGTCGTTCCGCGCGCCACGACGGCCTGGCACAGGTCGTTGTCGATGTTCTGCTCGGGGTAAGTGTCGTGGGTATTGAATTTTCGGATGCGGGTGTGGGCCATGTGAGATACCGTGGGTAGTTGCTGAAAATGGGTTGTGCGTCGTGCGCGCGTTTAGGGCAATGTCCCGCGCTGACGCTGCCCGTCGAAATAGCCGGCGCGGATGGCGCTGCCGATCAGATTGACGATGAGCCGGCCGGCCGTGACGCACGTCAGTTTCGCGGCGTTGTCCTTGGACGGCTGGATTTCCACGATGTCCATGCCGACGACGCGGCCCTTGCGCACGAGCCCGTGAATCAGCTTGCGTGCCTGGACGAACGTGACGCCGCCCGGCGCGGGGCCGTCGACGGCCGGCATGATGGCCGCGTCCATGCCGTCGGCGTCGATCGTCAGGTAGTAGTTGCCGTTGTCGGGAATGCGGTCCAGCACCGCCTGCATGCCGATTTCGTGCAGTTCGTAGGCCGTGATCAGATCCGCCCCGTAGCGCCGCGCGGCCTCGTACTCCTCGGTTCTTCCGCTGCCTTGCGCACGCAGCCCGATCTGCACGATGTGCTTGACGAAGGGGAGTTCGGACGCGCGGCGTATCGGGCTCGAAAGCCCGTCGCGTACGCCGTTGACTTCGTCGCGCCAGTCGAGGTGCGCATCGACGTGCACGATCGTCAGGGGCCCCACTTCGTCGAACGCGCGCAGCACCGGGTTGGTAATGCCGTGATCGCCACCGAGCACGATCGGCAGGCCGCCTCCCTTCAGAATCTGGCGCACCGCGAGTTCCGCGCGGCGGTAGTGGTCGCCCGGCTTCGTCAGATCCGGGAGCACGTCTCCACAGTCGACGAAACGAATATCGGTGCGCCCCTGGAGCAACGGCCCGTCGATGTCGAAGTCATAGTGATCGGGCGCGCGCACGATCCGGTCAGTGACCTCGCGAATCGCCTGCGGCGCGCGGGTCTGGTCGTTGCTGAAAGCGTGCGGACCGTAGGCCGAACCGAACGGCATGCCCAGCACCGCGATGTCCGCGGCCAGATTCTCGAGATTCGTAACCAGGTCGGCGTAAAGCAGCGTCCTGTGTCCTGTGCGAGGTGCGACGGTAAGTACTTCCATGCGGAAAAGGGCCTCCTGGGCGAATGCTGGCAAAACCGGTTTTGGGAGCACGCGATATTTGCGCGCACTTCCGGATAGCGGAACTTTAAGGAGCGTTCTGACGAATAAAAACCGATTTTTTTGGCGGGATAGTCTTGGAAATCGAGACCTTTCCGGTGCCTGGGATATGTTCAAGCTTGACTTCGACGAGCGGGACCTGCGTTCACTGCGCGTGTTCTGCAATGCGGCGCAGGCCGGTGGCTTCGCGGCCGCGGAGAAACGGCTGTTGATGTCCAAAGCGTCGATCAGCCGCCATGTGCGGCAGGTGGAGTTGCGCCTCGGCGTGCGTTTGTGCGAGCGGGGGCCAGGTGGCTTCAGGCTCACGCCCGAGGGCACGGTGGCGCTGGACCTGGCGTCGAACGCGCTGCGCGCGCTGGAGCGCATACGTCCCGAGGTCGATGCGGCGCATGGCGTCCTGTCCGGCTCGCTGACGATCGGCATTGGCGAGCACACGCTGACACACCCTCAATGCAAGCTTCCGGAAGCACTGCGCATCCTGCAGCAGCGGGCGCCCGCCGTGCGGCCCGAAATCGTCGTGAATTCGTTCGCCGATCTGAATCAGGCGCTGCTGGAGCAACGCGTGGACATTGCCATTCGCGGGAAATACAGCGGGGACGCGGAGTTCAACTATCTGCCGCTCTATATCGAGACTCACCGCGTGTACGTTTCCGGGCGCATCGCCAGGAAGAAGGAAAGCCGCCACTTGCCTCTGGTCTATCGCCGCCACCCTTACGTGGAGCGAGCCCTCAGTAGCGGCCTCTACACCCGCGGGCCGGACGCGGGTGGGCTGGACGCCATCGGCGCGCTGGTCGCAAGCGGGTGCTATCTGGGCATTCTGCCGACACACTATGGACAACTGCTGGAAAAGCGATTCGCCCTGAGGCTGCAACCGAACAGCCCTTCGTTCCAGCATATCGGCTGCGCCGTGACTCAGGCCGCCCGGCCGCTGAGCCATCGTGCCGGGCTTTTCCTCGACATACTCGAGGATCTGCATCCTTTCGACGGGGAGGTCTGATCGGTTGGCATCGACCTCCATCAAGACACCGATATGCGCCATTCCGTTTCGGTCGAACGCCCCTGGAAGCTGACCGCGCAAGTCCCGTCATGGCGGTGTGGCTTGCGTTCGAAAGCTGGTCCTCACTATAGGCGCGGCTCACTGCGCGCAGAAGTGCCGGGCGTCGAAATCACCTTTGCACAAAGGGGTGTGCCGTGCCTCCGCTTCTGAGGGACTGCCGGCTGGTCGGGATGACTTTACAATCCCGTGCTTAGATCCACAAAACGGGGAACCGCGCCATGAAGCACATCATCGCATCGTCGCTTGTCGCAGCCATTGCCGCCATGAGCGTGCACGCGACGGCCGAAACGTCGACCAACAATGAGACGCCAAAACAGCCGTGCGCTATCGCGTACGTCACCGGTGTCGGCGGATCGGCTCAAAGCGTTCGCGAATACCTGGCAAGCTCCAACAAGTATCGTTACCTGGCCGACAACCCGATCCAGTGCAAGCTCTCCGATGAGGGCCGCGCTTCTGGCTGCGTCGGCGTCACAAGCCTTCGGCATGAAAGGGTAAGCGTGTACGA
>WNGR01000719.1_pt1 | contig 37415 bp, 30 predicted proteins | sample 5407581 | NCBI WGS metagenome assembly WNGR01 (sample SAMN13153383, study PRJNA577476) | soil metagenome | isolation source: 80 cm soil or saprolite under Garry oak tree replicate 2 | place: USA:California | collected 2016-06-15 | reverse complement strand
CCGATCGCGTCAATTCGGCTGTATCTGGAGACGCTTGAGAGCCGACCACTGGTCGAAGCGCAGCGCCGAGATTTCTATCACATCATGCTTGAGGACACGGATCGCCTGCTTGGTACGGTGGAGCAAGTGCTCAAGGCCAGCCAAGTACGGCAAGGAAGTCTGCGACAGAGTTGGCAGGGTGTCAACTTCAACGAAATCGTGAGCGATATGCTCGAACTTACCCGGTTGCGGCAGCACTTATCCTCCAGCGCATTGCATTGGGGCAGTAAGCCGTCCGATGAGATTACTGTTATAGGGAGCGCCGAGGAGTTGCGCACCGCAGTCTTCAATCTCTTTGACAATGCCGTTAAATACTCGGGGGAAGAAAAGAATATCGTTGTTGATATCTTGACCCCCAACATCGATACGGTTGCGCTGCGCGTACTTGACCACGGTGTCGGCATCGGAAGGAAAGAACTGAAACGCATCTTCAACCGGTTCTACCGGGCGCCAAATCCTGCCACGGGACAGGTCAGGGGAACCGGCCTCGGTCTGTTTATCGTGCGCTCAATCGCCCGCCGCCACGGTGGTGATGCCTACGCTGAAAGCGAAGGCGAAGGCCTCGGCAGCACGTTCACGATGCGCCTTCCTAGAGTTTATCGCGTATGAGCCGGATACTCATTGTCGAAGACGAGATGCATCTAGCGCAGGGACTTCGGTTCAACTTCGAAGCCGAAGGCCACTCCGTGGATATAACGGAGCGGGGTGAAGACGCATTAACCCGTCTGGTGAAGAATCGAGAAGACTTTGATGCTCTTGTGCTCGACGTCATGCTGCCGGGCAAAGATGGCTTTTCGGTTGCCCGCGAATTGCGCGAAGCGAAGAATTACATCCCACTGCTTATGTTAACTGCTCGGGGGCGACCGGAGGATGTGCTCAAGGGATTCGAATCTGGCGCAGATGATTATTTGGCGAAGCCGTTCAACCTGGCTATCCTAATCGCGCGGATCGAAGGCCTGCTGCGCCGGAAGAATTGGTCGCGCATCACGAATTCTGCCACTGGGGATCACGCGCGCCCAGATGCAGACTCGCAGGACAGCTTCCGATTCGACGACAAAATCATTGATTTTCAGAATCTTCAATTGCGTTCCGGCAGCAACATCGTGCAACTTACTGTGATGGAGTCAGACCTCCTCCGCTACTTGATCAGGAACGCTGGACATCCGGTGTCCCGGAAAGCGATTCTTCAGGAAGTCTGGAATTTGCACCAAGATACAGATACGCGGGCCATAGACAACTTCATCGTGCGCTTGCGCCGTTATATTGAGCCCAAGCCCTCGAAACCCCGCTATTTGCTTACAGTTCGCGGACTCGGATACCGGTTCCTTTCAAATCCAGAGCACTAAATCACCCATGCCGGCATGTCGAACAACTTCCCGCAGGAAACCTGCCAGTGCCCGCTGATCTTGGCGCTACGCTCTGTATTTCAGTTCTTGCCGAGATGCCGTCCAGAGCAATCAGGAAGTCGAGCAACTCGTTGACGTTCTCGGTCATAAGAGCTTGTTCGTTTTAGCCAGCGAAACGCTCTAGGGCTTTCCTTTTTGTTTTTTGGCCGGATTGCCCCGGCGCTCAGCCCAGCGCAATGGTCTTTTTCTGTCGTTAACCTGCAATTGCTTCTCAATGCTGTCAACCTCCAGGTATTTATGCATTGGGGCGACCGAGCCCGCGGGTTGGGACTGACCCTTTGTTTTTTTTCGCAGGGTGTGGGTGACGAGCGCGCGAAAGTGGAGCGGGTCTCTGAGGCTCTGCAATTCTCGGTAATAGTAGAGTGGCGTTGGATGCTTTCCGCGAAACCTCAAGCTCTTCAGGAACTCGATTTCTTCCTCGGTTACGTCACCCCTCACAGATCGGTGCCGGAGGAATTCTTTAAGTCCCGGCTCTTCCTCGGTTTGAGCCGCTTCCCCTTCGACAAACTCGAATTTCTTTGCATAATCCGGAATAAGTCTCCGGTTCAAGACGATTTCCATGCTGAAGGTCGCGAGATCGATATCCCAGGATTCGATCAGGGGATCCAGGAAGGAAACGCAGTTCTCGACGGACACGTTGAAGACATCCGTGTCGAGAAACTCGAGGATGCTGACCCGCATCGCCTCATAACTTCGGCGGCTAAGTCGCGCTACCGCGTGGAGCCAGGTTTCATTCGCCAACTCGTTTTTCGCAACTCTCTTGACAATGTCCAACAGCTTTTGTGTAACGAGGCGCTCGAGTTCGCCGAAGGGTTGCTTCTCGAAAATCACCCGTATTTGGTCCTCTTTGTCGGGCGCGCACTTGCGGAGAATCAACTCTCGAACTTCTTTGAACAATGGCTTGGGTGGGCCCAAGTTTCTCTTTAATTCCTCGTTGCGCTGATGCTCGGCCAGCCTTGAGAGCTTGCCGCTCGGAAGTTTCAAGAATTTCCCTATCTTGTCGTAGATGTCTGTCCGGCCAGGCTCCGGGGGCAATTTCTTCCCCGTCAGCAGCTGCGAAATATAGGATTCGGTAACTTCGGCGGCGGTCGCCAAATCTCGCTGTTCAAACCCTAGTTCTCGCAGCCGCTGTTTAATCACCAAGCAAACATCCACAGGCGCCTCCGTGGAATTAACTCCATCTGATTAATTGTAGGGATAGTCTCAGATTTCACTTGACAGGTCAAGTTAATTAACCTACGGTGGTTAAGGAACTGAGGGCGCTTTCAGAATGTCTATACCAAAGCAAGTTATCTGAATCCCCCTTGGTCAGCCAACCAAGGAGGTTGACATGTTTGCACGCAAAGTCACTATGCATCTGAAGGGCAGCATTCCGGAGTTCACCCAGACTCTGGAAAGGGAAGTCATTCCCCTTCTTCGGAAACAAAAGGGATTCCTGGACGAAATCACGTTTGTCGCACCGGGAGGCAAGGGATTTGGCATCAGTTTGTGGGACCGGGCAGAGAACGCGGAAAACTACAACCGCGAAAGTTACGCCGAAGTGGCGAAGGCTCTGGCGAAGGTGATTGACGGAACCCCTCAGGTCGAGACCTATGAGGTTGCCAATTCCACATTCCACAAGATCGCCGCTGCTTCAGCGGCCTGAAGCCAATAGGTCTCTTTGTTTGGGGGGCGGGCCAAGTCCGCCCCTTGGTTTTCGACAAGGGACACTACAAGAAGAGTTTTCGATGTGCATGAGAGCTACAAAGCGGGCTAGGAAGGTCCCAGTGAGAGATAAGCCCCGCCGGAAGCGCGAGGCGAGCTTCCGCACCTTAGTCGAGACTCTTGCATCGCCGGTATTCGTTAGCTGCGGAAAGCGGTTCCATTATGTGAATCATGCCGCAGAGGCCATCACTGGTTATACACGAGCGGAACTCGTATCAATGGATTTCTGCGATCTTGTCCAGCCTGATGCTCAAGAGGCAGTCATAGCGCGGGGCGCGCGCGAAGAGGAGACTGGCTTCGCTTCGCGGCGTGAGGTCAGAATTCTAACGAAGAATCACGAGGAGCGTTGGCTTGAGATCATTGCAGCAAAGATTGACTTCGATGGCGTGCCGGCCAAGCTATTCTCGGCTTTCGACCTGACCAAGCGTAAACGAGCGGAACCGCAGGCACGACTCTTGGCCATTACCGATCCCCTTACCGGCCTTGGCAACTATGGTCGGATCCTAGACGTCCTCCGTGCGGAGATGGAAAGATCGAGGCGCACGCGACGGCCGTTTGCTGTTCTGCTGCTGGACTTGGATGGGCTGAAGAATATCAATGACCGCTACGGCCACCTGGTAGGCAGCCGGGCACTGTGCCGCATTAGCGGAGTGCTCCGTTTGTTTTGCCGGGCGGTTGACACGGCCGCGCGATATGGTCGCGATGAGTTTGCTGTCATCTTGCCCGAGACGACCGCCAGTGCCGCAGCGTTTGTTGCCTCTCGTATCCGCGAGCGGATAGCAACGGACAGTGAGCAACCGACTCTTTCCGCAAGCATCGGAGTGGCTGTTTACCCGCGGGACGGTGAGACGATTGAAGACCTCCTACAAGCAGCAGACCGTGAGTTGTACAAGAGGAAGAGCCAGAGTACGGAACAAGCTTCGTTGCTCGTGACCGAGTGAATTCGCAACCAGCTGCGGGTAAAGAAAGTGTCCTCTGAGGGAGGCACGAATTAGCCAGTCGCAATGAAGGAGATCGGAAGATTCGATCAAGGGAGGGATGTATGCATTTACTTGCATGGGCAGGCATTGGCGCAGTCGTTGGCTGGGGAGCCGGCAGAATTTTTCAGGGCGATAGCTATGGTCCGTTTATGGCCATCCTTTATGGGTATTGGTGGCGCTGTGGTAGGCGGGCTTCTGACACGTTCCGTGGGCTTCGGCTACGGCGGAACGATTATCACCACGCTGGTTGCAATGATTAGCGCGGCCCTTGTGACCATGGTGGCTGCTTACGTGAACGGCAGAAGAGCTTACGCCCGTCGGCTCTAAGCATCCCGGCACACGAACGCCGAGGGATCTTGGGCCAATCTCAAGCGTCGCGGTTGCATGCATTGACAATAGCTATGGTCCGCGACAGAACTGCATAACAGCTTGAAAGCCTCGGCTCGCATTCCTTTGATGCCTGCGTTTTCAAGCCCTAGGGAAGGTCAAATGTCAGACAACAACACGCCTGAAACTATTCTCATCAGGGAGAGCACGCTCTTGCCAGCAGGCTTGGCAGTCGAGAGTGAAGTTTTCTTGCCTGGGTGGAGAGTCGTCAAGAATCTTGATCGTTCTACACTGGCTCGAAACATCGAGAGTGCGAATTGGACCTCCTTCTGCATGGGTCGTGAAATCAGAACGACGGTCTTCGGTATTGACGAAAAAAAGATGGTCGTCAGGGCAACCAAGGAGATCTTGGCGAGACTCAAGTCGGAGAAATTTAATTCCTTGGAAATCACTCGGGTCACTTCGGTGACGTCGGAGCGTTTCCTGGGCGTTCGCTCCCTAACGGTTTCCGCCCAATCAAGGCTCATCCAAAAAGCCGTTGTCTAATCCTGCAAAGGATTTTGTCCCGACGATGTTTGATGCCGGAGCAGAATCCGGGCGGGGAAGCGGCGGGGGACAGGATCACGGAGACGCGCCCACAAAGCTGTATACGGCTCTGATTTCAAATTCTTAGGAATTCGTGGGAGATGCAAAAATGAAAACGCTGCACAGCGCGATCCTTTGTCTTGTTGTCCTGCTCCTTACGGCGCCATTGCTTTCTGCACAGGACTTTTCTAAGTATCGGCACTCTATATATCTTGGGAATGAACTTGACCACATTGCTGGAACGTACTGGCCAAAAGATGGCCGACGTAAAGATGATTCATGGCCGTCCAGCGTTAATTCAGGAACTGACTTGGTGGCCCCAGAACATCCCCGGGACGTCCCTCCGATCGGACAGCGTCCAACAGATTCTCTTCTCTTTCTACAATGGCGAACTGTACAAGATTTCAGTGAATTACGATCCATCTTCCACCGCAGGGCTCACTGAGGGAGATATGGTGAAGTCCATTTCGGCGAAGTACGGTCCGGCCACAATTGTCCCGCCGGAGATTGGCTCAGGGGTGGACACCGCATATGACACACAGCAAAAGCCCGTCGCGTCGTGGGAGGATGGGCAGTACGCCCTCAAACTGGTCCGTTCCTTTTTCAGCGATGTGTTTGGGCTGGTCGTTTTTTCGAAATGGGCCAATGCACAAGCCGAACTCGCCATTGCTGAAGCCGTGAAACTCGACGAGCAAGAGGGCCCAAAAAGAGAAGCCGAACGTCGGAAAAAACAAACGGACGACCTGGAAATGGCGCGCCAGAAGAATCAGAAAAGTTTTCGTCCGTAGTTGCAAGCACCCCAATCATTGGTGACTACGGACTGGACGTGCCTCCCATCGCGCTTCCTTTTCGGGAGAAACCAAACCGGTCGGCGTCGCCCAGCGATTTCCTACGAAACGAGCTCGCTGCTCTAGGCTATCCCGGCTTCGCTTACCTTCATCGCGGGCGACGAGTCCGGCACAACCCGGCGGAGGTTCTGTTTACCGCCCTCGATGAACCGGACTTGGATGTGCGAGTTGTTGAGGGCTCCGTGGTTGGCCTTCACCTTCGCAGACCTTGATTGGAACTGGTTGGTCAGAAATGCGAAACTGCATGATCGCCAGAATCGTCTCGGATTCACTGCTACGCTCGCGAAGGAGTTGGCATGGAGAGTCGGCGATCAAAACCGAATGGACAATCTTTCACAGAAAGAGAGTTTGCTCCAGCCGTCGCTTCTGGCGAAGGAAGACACGTATTGCCATGATTCCTTGACGAGAGTCGAGCGCGATTGGCTGCGAGAGCATCGCGCTCCCGAAGCACGCAAATGGAATATGCTTTCCGACCTGGGCGTCGAACGTCTCTCCCATGCGACATCCGATTCCGTCCCCGAGCCCCGGCGCTCCTTCCTGCAAGAATTGGACGAGGCTGTTGGGGAGGAAGTCCGCCTGGTATGATGGGTGGGTTTGTTATCACGCAGCTTTACGGGTTTTCTAGATCAACGGTGGACATCGACACGCTCTCAATCGTTCCACGAGACCCAGCGGCAATCATTCGAGGAATGGGCTACCTCCCTGGGAATGAATTAACCATTTTAAGAACTACGTATACGCGGAGCCATAAGTGTGTCATCATAGTTCTGGCCGCGTTCGTTGCCTTTCGACACCTCTCATTTCTACGAGGCTCCTAAGTCCAACTTGCGCCTGCCTTTCGATCAGAAATGACGGCATTCGTGGAACAACCCATCGTCCTGCAATACTTCGAGTTTGGGACCAAGGGAGCACTCCGCGAATACGCTTTCAGTCTTCGCGGACTCGGCGGCGAATCGTCGTGACCATCCCGAACGAAGCGCTTTCGGCACACCGCGCGCGCCACCAAGATGCGCCCGCCATCTGCTCCGTCAGGCTTCGCCGCGAATTTGCCACGCCGGCCGGTCATCCTGCCTCTTCCACGTTCTCGGTGACCGACGCGGAGCTTGCTGCCTACAAGGGCGCACACACTCCCAAGGCCAGGCCCAGCCGCTCGAAGCCCAGAGACGACGAAACCTTTTGATGTCGCTTGCAAAATTATTCGGTTCCAGCAAGCAGAGGAGCATTCTTGGCGCGGCCCATTGAAGACGAGTTCGGTTATTTCCAGCAACTCCTGGTTATCGGAAAGGAGCGCGGCTATCTCCTCTATGACGAGATCAACGAATGCCTTCCCCCAGATCTGCTTTCGTCTCAGGAAATCGACGATCTGTTGGCGCTCTTGGAGCGCCAAGGAATCGAAATACACGAAGACCTGAGCGCGGCAAATGGCGCCCGCGCCGCAACCGCGGTGGACGCTTCTGAAGCGGACCACAAAGAGGAATTCGCCGCGGACTCCGCTCTCGACCTGAGCATCGGTGAGGACTCCAAGTCTCAGGACGCCGTCCGCATCTATCTCCGCGAAATGGGTTCCGTGCCTTTGCTCACTCGCGAAGGCGAAGTGGCCCTCGCCAAACGCATCGAGTGCGGCCAGCTGGTCGTTATGAAGGCCATCACCCGCTCACCCATCGTCGTCAAGGAACTTATTTCCGTCGCGGCCGCTTTGCGACAGGGTGACCGCTCCATCAAGGAAGTGGTGCAATTCCCTGACGAGGAGATCACGGAAGAGAAAATTGCCTTCAAGACGAGACAAACTCTCCGGCAAATCGACTCTATCGCTCTGCTCTACGAGGCCGCCCTCCGCCAGGCGGAAAAATTCGCGGCAACCCCTAAATGGAAAAGGCAAGCCCACATTCGCGCCAAATGGGCGCTGGCTCGCACTCGCGTCCGGATTTCTCTCGAAGCCCGCGGAATTCCTTTCCATTGGCGCGAACGCAGGCGCCTGGTGGATCACTTTCGCGCGTTCCTTGAGCGCCTGCACACACTGGAACGCGACGTTCGACGGCTTCAGCGCCGCATCGACCTCGCCCATGGAGAAGTTGCCGCGGAAGCGCGCAAACAGCTTCGTTCCAATCGCGCCGCTCTCAACGAAATTGCTCTATCTAGTCAGACAGGTTTGACCGCTCTTAAGCGCACGCTGACTGTTATTCAACGCGGCGAAGCCCAAGCCCAGCAGGCCAAGCAGGAACTCACCGCAGCCAACCTTCGCCTCGTGGTCTCTATTGCCAAAAAATATACCCATTATGGCCTGCAGTTCCTCGATCTCATTCAGGAAGGCAATCTCGGCCTGATGAGAGGTGCCGACAAGTTCGATTGGCGGCGGGGCTACAAATTCTCAACCTACGCCACCTGGTGGATTCGCCAGGGCATCACTCGCGCGATTGCCGACCAGGCACGCACGATCCGCGTTCCCGTCCACATGATCGAGGTTATTAACAAGCTGGCCCGCTGCACCCGGCAGCTCGTTCAAGAACTTGGCCGCGAGCCTACCTCGGAAGAGTTGGCCATGCGCATGGATGTCACCATCGAAAAAGTCCGCAGCACCCGCAAAATTGCTCAGACTCCCGTCTCGTTTGAGACGCCAATCGGCGAAGAGGAAGAATCCCACCTCGGCGACTTTATTGAAGATAAAGGCGTGGCCTCTCCCTCGGACACCGCCATCCGCCTCAGCCTCCAGAAAAACGTCGCTTGCATGTTGAAGCACTTGAATCCGCGCGAAGAGCGCATCATCCGCATGCGTTTTGGTTTTGAGGACGGTAATCCGCGCACTCTCGAAGAAGTCGGTCAGACTTTTGACGTCACTCGCGAGCGCATCCGCCAGATTGAAGCGAAGGCCCTGCGCAAACTCCGTCATCCCACACGTTCCCGTCTGGTCCGCCCGTTCTATAAAGATTCTTGGTGAGACAGAGCCCATGAACAGACTTTGCCTGCACCGGGAAAGTACAAATGGAGAGGTCGTATGAAAAGTCTTTTTGTCGGAAATATGAGTTTTCAAACCACGGAAGCAGATTTGACTGCGCTGTTCCAGCCCTTCGGCCAGATCGGGCGCATTCATATTGTCACCGATCGCGAAACCGGCAGAGCTCGCGGCTTCGCCTTTGTCGAAATGCCCAATGATGCCGAAGCCGCCAACGCTATCGCGGGCCTCGATGGCAAAGAGTTCGGCGGCCGCAATCTCAAGGTCAACGAAGCCCGGCCGAAAGGCGACCGCCCCCGCGGTAATGGCGGCGGACGCCCCGGCGGTGGACATGGCCGCGGCCGATTTTCCAACGAGGACTATCGCGAATCCGCGCGGCAGCCGCGCGAACCCCGCTGGTAGCTCACATTCGTCTTCGTTATTGACCCGGGTTAATCGGACTTGCGAGGAGGCTCTGTGACCGTCACGTTCCAAAAGCGCCAAAAGGAAATGAAACGTCTGGAAAAGCAGCGCGCCAAAGCTGAAAAGCGCGCCCAAAAAAAAGAGGCTAGACGCGCCGCAAAAGAAGCCAACACCGCAGCGCCGCCCAATCCCACCGTCTCTACCGAACCCCAGCATCCCTCACCAGAAGATTAGCCGGGCGACCGATTGGCAAGAGCGACGGCCGTTAACCAAAGCTGACATACGGTGGCTCTCGGTTTGCATGCTCCAGTGCCGGGCAGCACGGCGTCAGGGCAACGGTCTGAATGCATTCAGGCCGGTGTCCGATAACTGTGAACGTGTTTCGAGTGTATGTGCGCTTGTATCGGTGCCTATCGAGAATCTTGAACTGTCTGAGCCGATTGGGGTTATATTTTCTTTTATGATTCTCGCCGATGCTCATTTCTCTCACCCTACTCCTGGCAACTTTGCCCTCGCTTTGCGTTCACGTGCTGCCATTCAGCTCGAGAACTTCGCTCGGGGCCAGCAAAAATGGCGGACCGTACGGGCAAAACGAAGGATTGAAGAGCAACCATGATGAAACGTCGGGACGAGGAATCATTTTTGGCGTGCATTCAGCTCGTCGAGCTTGCGCTTTAACTGTTCAAGCTTCTGCCCAGCCTCGCCGAGCTTGCCCTCGGCTGTCAGTCGCTGGTAGTCGGCGAGATCTTTGGCGGCACCGGCGATGAGCGCGTTCAGATCCGACGTAGGCCTTTTCGTGGCAGAAGATGGCGGTGCGTTTCCTGCCGCTTCCACTGGAGGCGCGGACAGCGACGAGGCCTCTCCTCCAAACAGACCCTTCATCGCCGAGTCGAACGTCGGTCCGTAGGCAAGCCGTTCTTGCAGCACAAGCACCACCAGGCGTAACTCCGGCATCGGGCTACGTTCGGCCTGCAGATAAATCGGCTCCGCATATAACAACGCGCGCCCACATGGAATAACCAGCAGAGTGCCGCGTCGGACATGGGAACCTTGTTGATTCCACAACGTCAATTGTCCCGACAATTGGGCGTTCTGATCGATACGCGCTTCGACCTGCAGAGGGCCGTCTACCAGCTTGTTTTTCGGGAAGTCGTAGACTATCGACGTACCATACTGTGCACCGTCACTGCGTCCAGCAATCCAGCCAATCAGGTTGTTCCGGTTGGCCGGCGTGAAAGGCAGAATCTCAACGAACTCGGCGTTAGTTTCGCCCGGCAGTTTCATAAGCACGAAATTCGGTTCTATAGCCAGGGTTTTCTGCTGACCGGACTCGTCCATGCCGACTTCTGAAGCGACGGTCCATAGGTCCTCACGGTTATAGAACACTTGCGGATCCGTCATGTGATAAACGGCGTAAGTGGCCGCCTGCAACTTAAGCAAGAGTTCGGGATAGCGCACGTGTTTGCGCAGCGCTGGTGGCATGGCCGTTGCGTCCTTGAGCAAGGCCGGAAAAATCCGCCGATATGCCGCGATTATTGGGTCCTGTGGGTCAAACACGTACAAGGCGGTGGTTCCATTGTAGGCGTCGATGACGACCTTAACGCTGTTCCGCACATAATTAACCGGGGTACTGCTGAGAGTGTAATGCGTCGAATAGGGGTAGCTGTCCGACGTCGTGAACGCGTCGATAATCCAGAAAAGCCGCCCGCCGTCACCAATGACGATGTAGGGGTCCGAATCGTAAGTCAAGAATGGCGCTAGCGTGGCTACGCGTTCACGGACGTTCCGCCTCATCAGCAACTGGCTCTGCTCCGTGACATCATCGCTAAAAGGGAGCTTGGTAATGTCGCCTCGGTCGAATGCGATGAGGACGCGTCGGAGGAAACCGCCGATCTGGATTCCGCCGGTGCCCTCGTAGGACGTCAGGCTGTTCGTTTCGCCCTGTGGGTAATTGAATTCCTGTTGCCGCGTCTTTACATACACGTCAGTGTTGGTGAGTTCGCCGAAATAAATCTCTGGGCGTGTTACAACGATGCTCGGCACGGCACTCTGAATGGGCATGTTACTCAGAATGAGCGTCGGCAGCCCTTCCGGGGTGAAGCCATTCACCGGGTTCATGGTAATACCGTAGCCGTGCGTATAGATAAGCTTTTCGTTGATCCAGTTGCGGCTGCTCTCCGGGAGCCTATCGATGTTCAACTCGCGTGTGGCAAGCATTACCTCACGCATGGTGTTGTTGATCTCATACCGATCAATGTCGATGTCGGGAAAATCGTAGTAGCTGCGAATCTCCTGAATCTGGCGTAGCGTGTCTTGCAGTGCACGCCAATCCCACAGACGGATATTTTGGAGCGTAGCTTGATTGTTCGCCACGTCAACCGCCTCGACGGTAGTCTCCGCGGGAAATTCGCGCGGCAAGAGGTGGTTCAATCCATAGGCTTGCCGTGTGAAGGCAATGTTGTAAGCAATGTAGGGTCGCTCGCGAGCCAGCTCGTTTGGCTTCACAATGAAGCTGCTTACGTACCAGGCCAGGATCTGAACGGCGAGGTAACCGACCACTGCTGGAGCCACGGCTACGAGTAGCCAGCGTAGGCGCGGCACCGACACCACATTGATGTAGGCAATCGCGGCGCCCAGAACGAGCGCCGCAGAGACCACGAGCATGCCGGTCACCATGACGTGGGCATCCGTGTAGGTCACACCATCAAAAATCGTATGATTGTCCAATAATTGCTCGAACCGGCCAATATAGGTGCGCATCGCGACCGTGAGCAGTAAGAAACCAAACGCGAGGGAGAATCCGCGCCACGGCAATGAGGTGTATCTGCCTCGGCCCCCCGCCAGCATCCGGGTGCTGCCGGTGACAAAAACAAAGAAAACGGCGAATAGACAGGCAATCACAGACAGGGTCACCAGCCAGCCCGCAACGAACTGCCACGCGGGAAGTGTGAACAGATAGAAGTTGATCGGCTTGTTGAAGATTGGATCCAGCACGCCGTCGGTCGTGCGCGGCGCATACCAATACAGGGCAAACGTTGGCCACTCCGTCATGCTGCTGGTACCGGTTATCAGGGCGACGACGAGCGAAGCCAAGAGCCCCATGAAGCCCAGGATGCGCTCGGCTGGCAGCCTGAACGGTTGCCCCCCGATGAAGATTGTGCTGCCGGTCGGCAAGTCGCGGGCGTATACCCGCCACAACGCTAGGAACCAACCGTACAGAATGAGAAATGTGACTGCAGAGAATGCCAGAAACACTGTCCACTGAAGGGCCAATGTTTTCCGGAATGCGTCTTCGTAGCCGAGCGATCCGAACCACAGCGCCTCGACATAGTAGGACAATACGGTCCGGCTACTAAAAATGAGAGCGAGAACGACAGCCAGCATGAAGATAAATAGGCGGCGTCGCCGCGGCTGTGGTTGATGCCAGTCGACGATCTCAGCCATAACTGGATTTCCTTTCACATGCGCTTCCGGAGGAGTTCCAACGAGTGCAATTGTACGCTGTCTCTGATTCAGGAGTGGAGATGCATTTGGGAGTGTCGGCGGGGCCATTGCCTGGGTTCTCAGATTCACTTCACCACTACAATCATGTCCTGACCTTCGCCAAAATTCTGGGAGTGTTCAATTCACGCGCAGTGACGACGTTACAAGCCTCCTTTGGGAATTCCTTGATTTTGAGCCTGGGAGCGCGTGCCTGTGAATGTGCTGTTCTATCCGGATGCGCAATTCCAGGAATCTTGGTGGTTGCTGGCCCCCCCCACAGTGAGGCGCTTCCACCGATCAAGACGGTGCGGCGCTTGTATCGGGAACGCATGCAAGTCGAACAGAGTTTCCGCGACTTTAAAACTCATTTTAGGGCTACGCGGTCTGCGCCTGAAGGTGGACATCGCGGACCGCACCGGTCGCCTCTCGCTGGCCTTTACCATGGCCTATTGCAATTCTGCGGCCGAGCACGCTCGCAGGGATCTCGAGATTCCTGGTCGCCTTCTTCGTCACGAGAGTTGTCGAACCCTGAGTGTGTTGTACCTATCCACTCCAGGCCGCTTCTCGAAAAGACGGGGGGTGGGCAAGGGTTTCCTTCAAGCCGCCTCCCCGTTCGTGGACGGCCCTATGATTTTCGAAGGCGGGGGCTATCCCGATGGGGCCGCTCCTTCGGTCGGCGGCTTTCCGGTGTCCTAGTTTTTGGAGAGTACTTGCGATTGCGCATGGACAGAGTTAAAGCCAATGGCGTATCTACGACCTACAGGCAGAGCCATGGAATCGGAGAAGTCGCATGGTGCAACAAATTGAGGGGTTGCGCGACGAGGTGCGTTGTCGCATGGGGGTCGACTTAGCCGAACTTGCAAACGACCAGAACGTGACACGCGATGGATGGATTCGCTGTATCCGTGCCGCCAGTGATTTTGAGGACGCGGTCGAGGTGATCCTGAACGACGCCTGGATACCCAACTCCTTGCCGCAGCTTACCGCGTTTCTTATTTGCATAACGGACAATATTCGCAAAACCCGGGCCAACGTCGATTTCGGACGCGACCTTGCTCTAAAAGACGGCCCTGACTTGTGGTTCTGCATGCATATGGCCCGCAATTTTGAAAAGCTGCTTGAAATGCAGCGTGAGGTTCTGATGGATGCGGTGGTTAAGCTCACGCCGCCGGCTAAGTGGGCGAACTAATGGAATCGAAACACTGCCACAAGCAGAGCCACATAAGGAATTGGCGCGAAGACCGAAGCCCTACCGCTTGGTCAGAAGCTTGAGTTGCGGCTGCAGGCTTGCGGTCGGTTCTTCCAGAAATACCCGTGTATCCATCACCGTCTCTGACCGAATTGCCATTCGATGATTGTTTGGACCTTGGTAAAGGTTCTCCGGCTGCAGCCGTTTGAACAGTCCAAGCTCACGTATCGCGGCGAGTAGCTTTTCCCGTTCCAGTCAGTCGGCCATACTCCGGTATTGCGTCAGCAATACAATGGAGTTCTCATTGCCCAACTTGTGGCTCGCACCTCTCTTGGCCCACAGGACGCGAGGGGAGCTTTACGGGCCGCCAGCAGAATCAGTAATTGGATTTGGCGGGCGGCTGCAACGCCTTGAAATCGCGGGACTTAGAATTATAGGGTCGTGTTCGAATCCCGCCGGCCCTAGCAACCATCCCGTTTGCCGAGAATGACGGCCACTCTCGCAAGGCGGCAAAACGCGGCAATCAGAAAGAAAACGAGCCTCAGGCCCGAGCCTATGACCGAGCCCTCCATCGGTTGGACGGTGATTCGGTTGCCAATGCTGACTCCCGCGCGGTTCAGCGGCGAGTCAACGCGCGATCGCAAGGAATCGTTCATCCCAGAGAACGACGTGCTCCTGAAAGCGCTCGACCTCCTTCTCCGTGCCTAATCGAAGAATCGGGAGCGCGCTCATTCAGTCTTCCATTCTGCGGCCCTTCGAGCGATCCGGGACCAACGCATGCGCGAATACCTGGCGCCGACTATTCGCCCGTTTCACTTAAGCATCTCCTATCCGAATTCCGGTCCCAGAATCGCGCAAACCAGCTCAGGCTGGCCGGGATACTCATTTCGCCCGCGAAACATTCTCGCGAGCGGCCGCGAGTACTCGAATCCTCGAGCCTGCAGAATCCTCTTTATAAACGGGTTTGCGTTACTGCAATCTGTCAGGACAACTTCCCTAGAGGATTGCGCAAGAAATCTGTCGAGAATTCTATGGCCCGTCGCCTCATCCTTGGCGATCCACGGCCCAAGGTGATCAGCAAACGAACCGCGCCTTCCGAACGCGTAGCCTTCCATACCGCCCGCATTCCACACGCTATCCGTGAAACGCGGCGCCGCGCGATTCACCGCTCTCAATACCGCACTTCGGTCTGCACCAAACACTTCGCGATCGGCTTTCAAAACGTTTTCTAGCAGAGGCGCGGGCATGAACTCGTCCGGATCGGTTTGACCTTGACGTGGTAAATCCTCTCTCCTTCTCTTCAGCGTCCATCTCTCGAGTTCATACTCGCTTGCAAAGCCAAGCCCTTCATAAATTGGTTTCCCGAGCGGTGTTGCGTCCAATTTGATGCACGGCACTTGAATGGAATCGAGATACTCAAGGCATTTCTTCAATAGCGTTGTTCCAATCCCATGGCCTCGATTTTCCGGATCCACCAGCACCATGCCCACCCACGCAAAACGTCCTCCATAGACGATCGTCGCCGCAGTTCCGCGCACGACGTCATCTACTTCTGCCACAAAACATCCATCGCGGCCGGCATTCAGAAATATCCGCCAGTCCGCCTCTGTCTGGTTCCATCCTGCGATGTCCTTCAGTCGCGTTCCCGCAGGAATATCCTTCTCCGTCATGGTCCGAATCTGCATCAGCCGTTGCCTGCCTCAGCGCGTCGCGGCTTGAGAAAAGCCGCGGTACCGCAACAAAGGATTTTGCTGTATTCCGCCAAATGCGGCTAATGTTTCTTTATCCATTCGAGTACAATTCCGCCTCTGTATTCTTGCAAGCGGGAAACGCGCGTGATTCCACACAATGAAAGGTCAATCGCTAGCATTGACGAGCTCGAACTTCTTCTCAGCGAACCCCATGAGTCCACGGTCCGCGCACTCGCCCGGCTCCCCGGTGACGTTCTCGTTCTTGGTGCGGGCGGCAAGATGGGACCAACTCTCGCGCGCATGGCCAAAACCGCCTCGGATCTGACGGCAACTCCCCGCCGTGTCATCGCCGTTTCCCGCTTCCCCTCTTCGCAGCTTCGCGAGCGTTTGCAGTCCTGGGGCATTGAAACCATCGGTTGCGATCTGCTCGATCCGGCATCGCTCGCCCGTCTACCCGATGCGCCGAATGTCATCTACATGGCGGGAATGAAATTTGGCGCTACCGGGAACGAATCGCTCACCTGGGCTATGAATTCCTTGTTGCCCGGCCTGGTCAGCGAGCGGTTCCGCCATAGCCGGATTGCTGCATTTTCCACTGGAAATATCTACGGACTGACTCCCGTTGCTCGCGGCGGCTCGCTCGAGACCGATGCGCCGAATCCCGCCGGTGAATACGCCATGAGTTGTCTCGGCCGCGAACGCGTCTTGGAGCATTTCAGCCGGACTGCAAATACCAAAGTCTCCATTCTCCGCCTCAACTATGCCACAGAGCTTCGCTACGGTGTTCTCGTGGATATCGCCCAGCGCGTTTATTCCGGCAAGTCCGTCGCGATTTCCATGGGCTATCTCAATGCCATCTGGCAAGCCGACGCTTCCGCCGTCGCTCTGGCATCGTTGCTTCACGCCTCCTCACCCGCATTTGTTGTCAACATCACCGGCCCGGAGGTGCTCAGCGTACGCCGGTTAGCCGAAGATTTTAGCGTGCGCTTCGGCAAGCCGGTGCACTTCGACGGAGTGGAGGCGTCCGACGCGCTGCTCAGCAACGCTGAAAAGGCGTTTCAAATCTTCGGCAAACCACGCGTTTCTTATCAACAGATGATGACTTGGATCGCGGATTGGATCGAACGGGGCGGCGAGACGCTGGCGAAGCCAACTCATTTTGAAGAGCGTGCAGGCCGTTTTTAGCTGGTCGCTCCAGTCGCCAGAAAGGTGCATCGTGGGAGTGCTCCTGTCGCCCGGAGATCTGTTTTTCGAAGGAATTCACTAATAAACTATGCTCGTGCCACTCCGACTCGATCTTCACCGACTCCTCGCCCGCGGCACGGTCATCCCAGCGCATCCTCTCGCGCTTGATTCCCGTCGCCGCCTGGACGAACGCCGCCAGCGCACCCTCACTCGCTACTACATTGCGGCGGGCGCGGGCGGACTAGCCATCGGTGTTCACACAACGCAATTCGCCATCCGCCAGCCGCGTATCGGCCTCTTCGAACCCGTCCTGAAAATCGCCGCTGAAGAGATGAATCGTGCTGATCGCAGCCGTTCTGTTCCTCTCTTGCGCATCGGTGGAATCTGCGGAGACACGTCGCAAGCTATTTGCGAAGCCGGCGTCCTCGCTGATCTTGGTTACCACGCGGGCCTTTTGAGCCTCGCCGCTCTGAAGGATGCCAGCGACGCAGAGCTTCTCTCCCACTCCCGCGCCGTGGCGCAAATTCTGCCTGTCGTTGGTTTCTATTTGCAACCTGCCGTCGGCGGCCGCGGTCTCTCCTACAAATTCTGGCGCCAATTCGCGGAGATCGAAAACGTCGTTGCCATCAAAATCGCACCTTTCAACCGCTACCAAACCCTCGATGTCGTGCGTGCTGTCGCCGAGTCCGGCCGCGACATCGCCTTATATACCGGCAACGATGACAACATCGTGATGGATTTGCTCAGTCCCTTTGTTTTCCGGTCGAACGGCCGCATCATCGAACGCCGCATCGTCGGCGGCCTTCTCGGTCATTGGGCTATCTGGACTCGCAAAGCAGTGGAACTCCTCGAGGAGTGCCACCTAGCGGTCGACGCTCCGGCCGGTATTCCAGGGGAACTTCTTCGCAGGGGTGTCGAAGTCACGGATTCCAACGCAGCCTTCTTCGACGCCGCCAATCATTTTTCCGGCTGCACTGCCGGTCTACACGAAGTCCTGCGCCGCCAGGGATTGCTCGAAGGCATCTGGTGCCTGGATCCCAATGAAACGCTCAGCCCCGGGCAGTTCGAGGAAATCTCCCGGGTTTATGCCAGGTATCCTCATCTCAACGACGACAACTTCGTCCGTGAGCATCTCGACTCCTGGCTCGCTCCGTGAAGATGAAGAACACAAGGACGCGTCAAAAGCCGCCGTTACGACCGGTACCGTCTATGCTTTGGCCCGAATCAGTTCGAGATTTAGATCGTTTGGCCGAAGCAAGTGCCAGGGTTCACATGGCGAGGAGCATGCAACCTGACTTCCGGCCCACCATCTTAAGCCGGGCTCGCTTTGTCTCTCCCTGGTCGCACACTGTTTCGCCAGGAGACGGGAATTCTCTCGATCATTACTCATTGCCTGGTTTTGGATTCATGCCTCGATTTGTTACAGGCTGTCTGTTTTTTCTACTTTTGATGTCGCCTGGAGTCTTCGCCCAGGAGTGGCGATCCTATGGAGGCGATGTCGGCGGGACGCGTTTCTCTACGCTCCGGCAGATTAACCGCAGCAACGTCGCCAGATTGAAAAGAGCGTGGACTTATCACATGGGAGAAATGGATCGCGGCGCCAATGAAACCGACCGGCACCACGTCGCCCCATTTGAATCCACTCCTCTCGTGATTGATGGCGTGTTGTACTTCTCTACTCCTTCGAACCGCGTGATTGCGCTCGATGCGGAAAGTAGCAAAGAGATTTGGCAGTTTGATCCTCAGGCCGGGCAGACCGGTCGACGCCAGTACTTCCAGCATCGCGGGGTCGCGTACTGGGAGAACAAGAAAGGAGACGACCGGAGAATTCTATTCGGTACTTTTGATGGGCGCTTGATCGCACTGGACGCCAAGACGGGAAAACCTTGCCACGATTTTGGAGAAAATGGGGAGATCGATCTGCGCAAGGGAGTTGCGGATGCTTTTCCCGGCGCGGAATATGCCGTAACCTCGCCTCCGGCAATTTATCAAGATCTAGTTATTACCGGGGCCGCCGTTCCCGAGTATGCCTCGAAGGGCCCAAATGGCGCGGTGCGCGCCTTTGACGTTGGCTCGGGCAAGCTGGTTTGGATTTTTCACACCATTCCGGACCCAGGAGAAGCGGGGCATGAGAGTTGGAAGGAAGAGGCGTGGAAGGATCGCACCGGGACGAATGTGTGGTCGCTCATGAGTGTAGACACGGAGCGCGGTCTGGTCTTTCTTCCCGTGGGGTCGGCCTCTTACGATTTCTATGGAGCCGATCGCAAGGGAATGGACTTGTTCAGCAATTCCCTAGTCGCGCTGGATGCTGCTACAGGGAAGCTCGTCTGGTACTACCAAATGGTGCACCACGATATTTGGGATTACGACATGCCGGCGCAGCCTGTATTAATCAGCCTGCGGCGCCATGGAAAGGAAATTCCTGCGGTTGCGCAAGTGACGAAGATGGGATTCGTGTTCATTCTCGACCGGCTTACAGGAAAACCGCTGTTTCCAGTAGAAGAGCGCCGTGTTCCCGAGAGCAACGTGCCTGGCGAAGTGGCGTGGTCGACGCAGCCGTTTCCGGTCCAACCGCCGCCCCTTGTTCGGCAGTCGGTGAATGATGCAGACATCAGAACGTCAGAATCGAATCGGTATTGCGCGGAGCTGTTTCATTCGCTGCAGAATCACGGGATGTACACGCCTTACGGCGTCGAACTGACGTTGGTGATGCCCGGCACGCTGGGAGGCGGAAACTGGTCGGGAGGCTCCTTTGACAAAGGCTCGGGCTATTTGTTCGTGAATGCAAACGAGCTCGGGGCCGTCGGAGCGATGCAGCCGCAAGCGGATGACGCGCCGGAACGATTTCGGCGAGGCGCCAAAGGCGGCGAATATGCAAGGTTTTGGGACGAAAACGAGTGGCCTTGCCAAAAGCCACCGTGGGGAACATTGAATGCCGTGGACGTGAATAAGGGAGAGATCGTTTGGAAGGTGGCGCTGGGGAGAGTGGATGAACTAAAAACCACGACGGGCACACCAAATCTCGGCGGATCGATCGTGACCGCGGGCGGAGTGGTATTTATCGGAGCTACAACAGACAGCCGCTTCCGCGCCTTCGATGCAAGAACCGGCGAGCAACTATGGGTCAGCGACCTCGAAGCCAGCGCGCACGCCACTCCAATCACCTACCTCGGCAAGAAAAGCGGCAAACAGTTTGTGGTGATCGCCGCCGGAGGAGGCGGATATTTTAGAGGAAAAGTATCCGATACGCTTGCGGCGTTCTCCCTTCCAGATAAATAGAGCATACTCATTTGTGAATTGAAGCGATGTCTGTGGAGCGATAGAGTGTGCTTCCGACGATTTTTCGAGAGAATGGAGAGTTCGGCGTGATTCGGCCATCGATGGCATTGAAGTTCCACATGGGCGGTAGAACGCTGTCCGGAAAAATCGCCTGCGCTTGTTGTTCTTGGATCCTTCTCTCGCTCGCAACTAAGTTTTCAGCTGCCGCGCAAACCAATGTCGTGGTGGTCCGGCCCAAGCCGATTCATAATGTGCTCGTAAATCCCGGAATGGGCATCACGACGTTTCAAAGGTTCAATGGGCAGGAACTGAATCCGCCTTTGAAGTGGTCCGAGGTAGGACCAGTGACGAAACTGCCGCAAGCGGCCACGAAGCCGGAATTCCCCGGGGCGTCTGTTTCTTATTGCCGCTGGTATTGGAACGTTCTCGAACCGGAGCCCGGGAAGTTTCACTGGGAGATTGTGGACCTTGCTTTCGAGGAGGCGCGGGCGCACGGACAAACGCTTGCGATTCGCCTGATGCCGTATTCGAACCAAGACCCTCTCCCGGAGTGGTATCGGAACTCGGGAGCGCGGCGCGCCAACAAACCCCCGGACAAGGACGGCGAAATCTGGCAGCCGGATTTCAGCGATCCGCTGTACCTGAGGTATTGGGGCGAACTTGTCGCGGAAGCCGGAAAACGCTACGACGGTAACCCTTATCTGGACAGCGTGGACATTTCCTCCGTGGGCTATTGGGGAGAAGGTTGGAGCCCTTACATGCCTGCCTTTCCATATCAGAAGCAGTTGATTGACATTTGGCTCGAAGCTTTTCCGCGAACTACGCTGCTGATGAATTTTGATGAGCAGCAAGCGCTCACCTACGGGACGCAACATGGCACGGGGTGGAGACTCGATTGCCTCGGTGACATGCGAACGAGTTCCACGAATCCCTACTTTCCTGCGGAGATGCTGGAGATCTATCCACAGCAGGTAGTGCGCGCGGGGATTCAAGACGTCTGGCAGCACAGGCCCGTTTCGCTGGAAACTTGCTATACGGTGGCCGGGTGGAAAGAAAGGGAGTACGACCTCGATTACATCCTCGAGCAAGCGCTGCGCTGGCACGTGAGCACGGTGAACATCAAATCCGCGCCAATACCGGCAGAATGGAAGAGTCAATTCGAAACTTTTCAGAAGAAGATCGGCTATCGCTTCAATCTGAGGCGGCTGGAATATTCTCGGGTCGTCATTCCCGGAACCATGATGCCGGTTCATATGTGGTGGCTGAATGAAGGAGTTGCGCCGATCTACAAAGAATTTACGCTGGCCATTGAATTGCGGTCTTCCAAGATGGCGACGGTAATTCCAGTGCCCGTGGACATTCGCAAATGGCTTCCCGGCGATGCCGTCTACGACGGTACCTTGTATCTGCCGGAGAATCTGGCCGAAGGAGATTACGACGTCCGAGTTGCTATGTTAGATCCCCGGACTGGCAAGCCGGCAATTCGGTTTGCGATGGAAGGCCGTCAGGAAGACGGCTGGTATGCCATGGGTTCGCTCAGGGTGAAGACGCAGTGATCCGGGCATACATGGCCGCGCTGCTAGCCGGCGCGAGCGCGGTTTGTTCGCTCCCCGCGAGCGACGCTCCCCCAGCGGAGTTTTTCCGAGTCTTGAAACAGCCTGTCCCATCGGGGCCACGCATCACGCCGTACTTGCGGTATCAAGCCGAACAAGCGTGGAAGGAAGACGAGGCCCGCCAAAAAGCCTGGGACGCCATCCGCGACGAAGCGGGCCTGCTGAAGACGCAAGATGAGCTTCGGCAAAAACTCCTCGAAATGATTGGTGGTTTGCCCGTTGCAAAGACCGATCTGCACCCAGTAATCGTCGGCAAGATTTCCATGGACGGCTACTCCATTGAGAAACTTGTTTTCCAAAGTTTGCCGGGACTGTATGTCACGGCGCTCGTGTATGTTCCAAATGATCATGCGAGCAAACACCCTGCGGTGCTGGTGCCCGCCGGGCATGCAGCGGATGGGAAATTCCACTATCAGGCGCTTTGCCAAAGACTTGTAGTCCGCGGCTATGTGGTGATTTCCTGGGATCCCATCGGGCAGGGCGAGCGCAGTCAGTTCTGGGATCAGAAAGCGCAAAAGAGCCGCTACAACTTGATTTGCGGTGAACACGCAGTGATGGGCAACCTGGCTTATTTGGCCGGGGCAAATCTTGCGCGATGGGAAATATGGGACGGCATCCGCGCCGTCGATTATCTACTTACGCGGCCCGAAGTGGACGGCGAACGAATCAGCATCACCGGCACAAGTGGCGGCGGAACGCAAACCGCCCTAATCGCCGCGCTTGATCCGCGCATAAAACTAGCGGTGCCGTCGTGTTATATCACGGCCCTGCCCATGAGGATGTCGAACCGTATTTTTGCCGATCCGGATAGTGATCCCGAACAGGATTTGTTCGGCATGATTTCCAACGGCGTGGACCATCCGGGGCTGGTCTTGCTGATGTATCCGCGCCCGGTGATGGTGGCGGCCGCGGTGCTCGATTTTGTTCCTATCGAAGGCACGCGCAAAACATATCGCGAATTGCAAAAGCTGTACGCGCGCTTTGGCCACGGAGATCGCATCGCGCTTGTCGAGGGCTACCACTCGCATCAATACTCGCCGGAGAATCAGCAAGCGGCGCTCGACTTTCTCGACCGCTTTAATCAGATGCCGGTGCGTAGCGGCCTTCCTCCCGTAAAAGAACTGGACAACGAATCCTTACGATGCACCCGGACAGGGCAAGTGCTACTCGATTACCGGGATGCAAGATCACTGATGGGGTTGATTCGCGAATATTATATCGAGCACAAAACGGGAACCGCGCGGCAACTCGCCGCGGAATACTACGGGGAGAAATACAGCGGCGTTAAGGATTGGCTGGTAGACGAATACCGCGGCGCTCCGCCTCAAGACCGCCAAATCACCTGGGAAAGTGTCGGCAGCGCGAAAGTTGGAGAAGTCGCGATTGACCGTTATGTGTTGCATCACAGCGTGGAGCTGGAAATGCCGCTGCTGTACATTCATAAGTCCGGCGGCGGCGACCGAAGAGTCGCGCTGTGGTTTCAGGAAAATGGCAAGGCGACGGCGGAGGACTGGCCCGAGATCGAAAGATACCTGAACCTGGGCTACGAGATTATTTCTTTTGATTTTCGCGGTCTCGGCGAGACCCGAATGGCTTACACGGCGGTTTCCCCGGATGATCCATTACTGGGCGAGCTGGACTTCGATCACGCCTATGTCAATCCGATTTCAGGCGTCCTTGCGAATTATGTATACAACTCCCTTTTGACCGGGAGGCCGTATTTCCTCCAGATGATTGAGGACGCGGAGATCGCAAGAAGGTTTGCCGCCGAGAAGTTGCATGTGAACGTGGTTGTGGTGAGCGCTGCGGGAGAAGCGTATACGCTCGCAAGCGCGATCGCCGAAACCTTGCCCGGCATGAGCCTCCAGTCCGAGCCAAACCGGAAAATCTTGAAATGGTCTGAAATTGTGGAACAAAGGCGCGGCAGCTGGCCGATCCAATATCTGTTGCCGTCGGGCGCCTACATCCATTAAGCAACCGCGCTATCGCGACGTTACGGCTTGGCAGGCCAATCCGCCAGCCTCAGGATTCCAAACCGAGTTGGCACGTGAAATGTCTTCCCTTCGGGAATAATGCTCCAGGCCAGAAACTTGCGTCGGTCGTCGCCCTTTCCCGCGGCCCGAAAAAAATTGACTCGCCACTCGGTGCCCTGACGCAGTTGTTTCACATTCATCGCTGCGAGAGGTATACGCATCTCGGCGGTCCAAACATGATGTTCCGCGTCGATGCGAGTTGCGTGCTCGAAGCCGGAATTCCAAGAGGCGTCGTTAAAAGGGTCCCTGGTCTTGTCGATTTCCAGATCGATCCATTGATTGTTCGGGGCTACCTCAAACTCAAAATAATGATTCATACGCTCGGGTTGCGGGTTCAGGAAAACTTCAACGACGTCACGATCCCAAAGTTGCCAGCGCTCGGGCTTCGGATCTTCGCCCTCATAAGTATTCAGCGAATCGTAACGGCTGGAAAACGCAAAGTAGATGTGCGTTTCTGTCCAAACCGACGCAACGCGAGTTGCTGCTTCCGGATAATGAAACTTGCCCGAAGCATCGTTGTCAAATTCCGTCCATTTGGCGTGCCTCCACGGAGGTTTCGACACCTCACCATCCGGCAAGAATTCGACAGAAGAACGTCGGGCCTCGAGTTGCATATCGCTCAGGTAGGTTGATTCAGGCCTGTTGGCGGCTTGGCGTGCGTGAGACTCGGCGAGAGCCGCAAACGCAGCCGCGCCTGCAACGAGCCAAAATGCAGTTCGGAAGGCAACCATCAGCCGATCTCCTGCCGCTTTATCGCACTTTGACAACCGAAAGTAAACGATATAAAAGAAACGAAACGAAAGCAGCGTCGGGAGTTCGGACGAGGAGGGTTCATGGGCGCAATCGGAAGGCGTCGGCTGTTGGAAAGTGCTGGAGTGCTCTTGGCGGCAGGCAGAATTTCGGCCGGAAACGTTGTCTCACCAACGATCGAAGGGGACAACGCCGGGGAGCCCCTACTGCTCAGGAATTTTGAACCGCGCAGCATGCTGCATGTGCCTGAAACGAAAGTGCTACGGTCGCGCTATCCCGTCATAGATATTCACACCCACCTTTCGTCAGTCGCCAAACACGCCGGAGGCGTGGGAATCGGCGAGGAAATGCAATATTTCGCGACGGCCGAGGACGTGCTGCCACTCATGGACCGGAAAAACCTTCGCATCATGGTCAATCTCACAGGTGGGGTTGGGAAGGGATTGCAGGAGGCGATAAGAAAGTTTCAGACACCTCATCCCGACCGCTTCCTAACCTTTACGGAGCCCTGGTGGGAGCGTACGAATCAACCGGGATATAGCCAATTTCAAGCTGACGAAATTGTTCGCGCTCACCAAGCAGGGGCACGCGGATTGAAAATCCTAAAAACTCTGGGATTGTACTTGCGCGAGAAAATCTCGACGGGGCCGCTTGTGAAGGTGGATGACAAACGTTTCGATCCCATGTGGGAGGTGTGCGGATCGCTGGGTATTCCTGTGGGGATCCACGTTTCCGATCCGGAGGCTTTCTTTCTGCCCATCGACCGCTTCAACGAGCGCTTTGAGGAACTGAACAATCATCCGGATTGGTCATTCTATGGGAAGGATTTTCCAAGTAACGCTGAAATTTTGGAAGCGCGCAACCGTGTTCTGGAACGCCATCCCAAGACGCAGTTCATTGTGCTTCATGTGGGCAATGATGCCGAAAATCTCCCCTACGTGGCGGAATGTATGGATCGCTTTCCTAACATGCATGTGGAGATGGCCGCTCGCATCGGGGAGCTTGGCCGCCAACCGCGCATGGCCAGGAAGTTTTTTGAGAAATATCAGGATCGAATTTTATTTGGAACCGACGCCGTTCCTCACGGAACCGACACGCCCCAGCAAATCTTCACCGACAAGTTGTATGAAATCTATTACCGGTTTCTGGAAACCGAGGACGAGTATTTCGATTACGCCCCGGCGCCGGTTCCGCCGCAGGGGCGGTGGCGGATTTATGGATTGGGATTGCCGGATGAGATTCTCAAGAAGGTCTACTACGAGAATGCTGCCCGGCTCTTGCAAATCAAAATCTGAGGCATTTTCGAGCGGAAAGAGACGAAAGGGATTGACAAAGCAGCGGGATTCTGCCAAGAAAGAAAGCGAAACAAATGATAAGGAAAGCAAAGGAAAAGGATGACGCTTTTCTTTCTCCGCGCGCTCCTGGGGTTCCTCCTCCTGGCCAACGGCAATGGCGACACGCCCCGCCCCGGTAATTTCAGGATTATCGGGCCGGGAGGTGGAGGAGCCATGTTTCACCCGACGGTCAGTCCGCATGACCTGAATACGGTCCTCGCCAGTTGTGACATGACCGGCGCCTACATCACCCATGACGGCGGCAAGTCCTGGCGCATGTTTAATCTACGGGGTGTCGTGCAATTCTTTGTTTTTGATCCCTTGGATGCGAACACGCTCTACGCGCAATCCGTCGGTTTGTGGCGGAGCCAGGATCAAGGGGCGACCTGGAACCTGGTTTATCCGAAGCCCTCTTCGATAACGGGCCTCAAAATGAGCTCCGATCATTCCGACGAAGAGATCCTCGCTGAGCCCAACCCGCTAGGCAGCATAACGGCCATGGCCATTGATCCTGTCGATTCCAAGATTTTTTATGTGACCGCAGGCGATAGAAGAAAGGGGACGTCTGGTCTTTTTGTTTCCCGGGACGGGGGGCAGAGTTGGACAAAGGAAGCAGACTTACCCGAAGTGGCCAAAAGAGTGTGGGTGAATCCAAGTTCTCCGGCAGGTGGGAGAATACTACTCATGGCCGGCGCGCATTTTATTGCGGCGAAAACGCCGTCTGGTTTGCAGAAGATTGCCGCGCCTCCTGTAAACACAATCACGGATATCTCCGCGGGCTTCACTAAGGACGGAAAGGCGGTCATTTATACGATTGGTGATGAGACGGCATTTGTGTCCGACAACGAAGGCACAACCTGGCGGAAAGTGAATTTGGGGCCGGGAAATGCAAAGCTGCGGGCCCTCGCAACGAGTCTCCATAACCCCGATACGGCTTATGTCTCCTACAAGGACTTGGAAGAAGGTGGAGTGAAATGGCTTGGTGTCGCTAAGACGGCAGACGCCGGGCGAACTTGGATCCTGGTTTGGAAAGAAGACAGCAGTCCCACTGCAGAACCGGGCGCCAATGTTCACGACGCCTGGATCACCGAACGGTTTGGGACGGATTGGGGAGAGAATCCGCTGGCGCTCACGGTGGCTGACCAGGACGCCAACGTCAGCTACGGGACAGACTTGGGCAGAACCATGCGCACGACCGACGGCGGCGCAAATTGGGTCGCCGTATATTCGCGAAAGGCAGAGGGAAACGGATGGGTGAGTATGGGGCTCGACGTTACAAGCACCTACGGCTATCACTTTGACCCTTTCGATCACAATCGGCAGTTCATCTCCACAACCGACATAGGCCTTTTCCGCAGCGAAGACGGCGGAAAATCCTGGGTGAGTTCGACGCGAGGCGTGCCGAAAGAGTGGATGAATACGACGTACTGGATTGTATTTGACCCCACAGTGAAGGGGCGGGTGTGGAGTGTTAATAGCTGGACGCATGATTTACCGCGGCCGAAGATGTGGAGGAGAAAAGTGGTTCTGGACTATCGCGGCGGAGTCTGCCGCAGCGATGACGGCGGTCGCACGTGGACAAAATCCAATCATGGCATGGAGCAAACGGCGGCTACGCATATTCTGTTGGATCCCACCAGCCCGCCGGACGCGCGTGTTCTGTATGTTGCGGCGTTTGGGCGCGGCGTCTACAAGAGCACGGATGGCGGAAAGAACTGGACGCTGAAAAATGCAGGGATCGTCCAGAAAGAACCCTTTGCCTGGAGAATCGTGAGGGACTCCAAGGGAACGCTCTACGTTTTAGTGGCACGGCGTTCGGAAGACGGAAGCATTGGAAACGACGGCGACGGAGCGATTTATCGTTCTGCGGATGGGGCTGAACACTGGACACCGGTAGCCATGCCGCAAGGAAGCAATGGCCCAAATGGACTGTTAGTGGATCCGAACACGCCGGCTCGCCTCTATCTAGCGGCGTGGGCTCGGGATAAAGGCGAACACGGCGACGGTGGAGGCATCTTCTTGTCTGAAGATGCAGGCAAGACCTGGAGGCAGGTGCTGGAACGCGATCGCCACATCTACGACGTCACGATAGATCCGCGGGATGCGAACCTACTTTATGCTGCGGGGTTTGAGTCTTCGGCCTGGATGTCCACCGACCGGGGCGAGCATTGGACGCGCATACCAGGCTTCAATTTCAAGTGGGGACATCGCGTCATCCCCGACCCCGAGAACGCGAAAATGGTTTACATCACAACTTTCGGCGGCGGCGTTTGGTATGGTTCGGTGGACGGAGAGGATCGCCCGATCGATATCATGACTCCGCAACTCCAACCCGGACATTAGCACTAGGTTTGGAGGTCAGAAGGAACCGCAGAATTGTATGGACGACGCACACTCATTGATGCAAGACGAATGGCAACGGGCCTTGGCAAAGGACCAGGCGAAAGCAACAGAATTATTTGGGCATTCCGAAGAAGAGCAGCGTCGGCTTGGTTATTTCCACACGATTCGTGAAATCTGCCAGCAGCCATGGACCTGGCTGCGCACTTGCGATCGCATGCTCGATTCACGCGATGGCCTGAACGAAGACCTGAAGGGAATTCACAGTTTGGCGCTCACTGGCTCTGGCAGTTCGGAGTATGCTGGGGAATGTGTGCGTTTTCCTCTGCAGAATGCGCTCGGCATCCCTACGGAATCCATCAGTGGTGGGGCGTTGTTAATGTACGGCGGGAAAGCGCTTCCTCCCGGCAGGCCTGGAGTGCTTGTTTCCGTGGCGAGGTCGGGCGACAGCCCCGAGAGCAGCGGCGCCGTTGAACTGTTGCTGAGCACGGAGCCGCAAATTCGGCACATTGTGGTCACGTGCAACGAGCACGGAAGACTAGCCCGGGCCTGGCATGAAACCAAGAACGTGCGGGTCATCACCCTTCCTAGCGAAACGCTTGATAAGAGCCTGGTGATGACCAGCAGCTTCACGAACTTGCTGCTGGCTGTACGTTTCCTGGGAATGCTCGAGAGAGCGAATGAGTATCGAGCATTGTGCGAGAGGCTCGGCCAAATTGCGAGCGAATTGCTCCGGTCGAAGTTCGATACGCTGGGAAGGATTGGAGCCGCAGACTTTCGGCGGGCGGTGTTTCTTGGGAGCGGGTCGCGCTTCGCAGCCTCGCGCGAAGCAGCATTGAAAATGCTGGAGCTAACGGCGGGGCGCGTGACAACCGTTTGCGAAACGTACCTGGGCTTTCGTCACGGTCCCATGAGTTACGTGCACGACGACACGCTTGTGGTTTGTCACCTATCGTCTGATCGCACCATCCGCGCCTATGAATTGGATTTGCTGCGCGAGTTGGATCGCAAGAGACTTGGGCTGCTTAAGGTCATCGTCGGTGAAAACATCCCGGATTCCGCGGTAAGAAATGGCGATGAGGTTATCGAGTGCCGCGGATTGAGTGAACTTGGCGAGGATGATGACTTGGCGATTCATGTCGTAGTAGCCCAGCTTTTAGCTTTCTTCCGCTGCCTGGAAGAAGGTCTTCTTCCCGATTCTCCCTCGGAAGAAGGAATTATCAATCGCGTGGTGGAAAAATTTCCCTTGCATGCTTCCTTCATGAAACACCCCTTGGATCGCGACGGCAGCGCCCCACGCAAGAACGGGAAATCGAATAAATAAATGCTGAGGGACAGATGGTCATAAATACGTGCCCGCGAAATTCTCTCTCCGGGGTGAGAGCCGGGCGCTGGGCCCCTGCTTTCCTTTTCTTGCTGGCTTTCTCGATACCGACTTGCGGGCAAGTGCGCGTATGGGAAAGCGTCCTGAAGCTCCCGACCTACGAGGAGGGAGCGCCTGACCCGAATCCTCCTTTTGATCAATTCTCGACTGGCCGCTTCAACTATCCCTATACTCTTCGAAACGAAATCACCAACACGCGCGCGGAACACGAGTGGCGTGCCGTCTATCTCGAAAATGAGTACTTGAAATGTTCCGTGCTTCCGGATATGGGCGGCCATCTTTACACCTGCGTCGACAAAATCAGCGGGCAACCGATGTTCTACGCGAATCCGTCGATCAGGAAAGCTCGAATCGGTTATCGAGGTGCGTGGGCGGCCTTTGGCGTTGAGTTCAATTTTCCTGTTTCCCACAATTGGGTCTCGATGTCGCCGGTGAACTACGCGTTCGCGGAACATCCGGACGGCAGCGCCTCGACGACCGTAGGCAACATCGACAGAGTCTATGGCATGGAATGGATGGTGGAACTGACTCTGCGCGCGGGCTCCACTGTATTGGAGCAGCGCGTCACTCTCAGCAACCGCAGCGACGTTCGCCATCGTTTTTATTGGTGGAACAATGCGGGAGTGCAAGTTTGGCATGACTCTCAAATCCAATATCCTCAGCGCTTTGCCGCCGCGCACGGATTTGCTGAGGTGCAGCGTTGGCCTATTGATGCGCAAGGTAAGGATCTGAGCGTCATTCGAAATCAGACGGATGGCCCCGTATCCTTATTCACGCATGGAAGCCGGGAAGATTTCATGGGAGTGTGGAATCCCCACACCAACACTGGCACAGCGCACTTTGCTGAGTATCTGCAAGTGCCCGCCAAGAAAATCTGGTCGTGGGGTGTGGACCCGGATGGCCTCGATTGGCGCAAGGCTCTTTCGGACAACGACAGCGCGTACGTCGAGCTGCAAGCAGGTCTCTTCCGCAACCAGGAGACGTACGGCTTCCTAGAGCCCCGGCAAGGAATCTCCTTTACAGAGTACTGGATGCCGGTGCGCGACACGGGCGGCATTTCGCGCGCCAACCTGGCAGGCGTAGTTCATTTACAGCGAAATAATGGCATTTTGCACGTCGCATTCAATGCCAACCGGAAAATACCCGCAGCGGCGATCTCCATCCTAAACGGGACTACTTCGTTGCTACAGGAAGAAGAGGATTTGGCCCCCGAGCGTGTCTGGAAAAAAGAAGTTACGATTCCCACCGGCGCGGGAAGCCTCACATTCGAACTCAAGAATCGTGACGGCGCCGTTCTGCTGAGGCAGACCGAAGGCCAATATGACTGGATGCCGGAATCCCAGATCAAGCTCGGCCCTCAGGTTTCCTACAAGATTCCCGAAGAGAGCGGGCGAACTGCGGACGACTGGCTTCAATTGGGGAAAGATGAAGAGTTAAACGGTAACGTCCTGGCCGCCGTCCAGACTTACGAGAAGGCTCTGCAGAAATTTCCGGGCAGCTTTGAATTACTTAAAGCCGCAGGACGACTTAACGCCAGCCTGAATCGCTTCGAGGAAGCGATCCCGCTGCTGGCTGAGGTTCATGACCGGAACACCAGCGACACAGAAATTTCCTACTATCTTGGAATTGCGTATGAGGGGCTCGAACGAGAGGAAGAGGCGGCTGACGTTTACGGCGAAGCTCTGCGGTTGCCCGCCTTTCGGGCCGCGGCCGCAGTCCGTCTTGCGGAATTGCAGGCGCGCGCTGGCAAATTAGAACAAGCCAAAGAGTTGCTGACGCTGAGTTTGCAATCCGCTCCCGAAGATTTGCGTGCTGTGGAAGAACTGGCAGCCGTTCACAAGGCGCTTGGAGAAACCAAAGAAGCGGAAACGCTCGCACGCGAGCGCCTCGCGCGCTTTCCCTTGAGCAATTTTCTCCGCGAAGAGCTTGGAAATCCAGACCTTGCGCATTTGGCTGGCGACCCTTATCGCCTTTTGAACATCGCCTACGAATACGCGCGTTTGGGACTCTACCGAAAAGCAGTAGAAGTTCTAGGTCGAGAGTATCCTTCCGTAAGAGCCGATCAGGCTGAACCTGGCTCCGTCGCGCCCCAGAACCATCCGTTGGTTGTCTACTTTCGCGGATATTGCCGCGAGAAAGCTGGCGAGTCTCCGGAAAAGGACGATGCGCAAGCCTCGCGCCTTTCGACCCTGTACATTTTTCCGAGCCGCATCGAAGAGCAGCGGGCCCTGCGCGCCGCCATTCGAAGGAATGAAAGGGATGCAACTGCGCACTATCTTCTCGGAACGTGGCGGTTTGCACGCGGCCAGACGGATGCGGCGCTCTCCGAATGGAATCGCGCCCGCGACCTCAATCCCAAAATACCAGTCCTGCAAGCAAGCACCGGGCTCGCATTGCTCAACATAAAACACGAATTCGCCACCGCGTCCAATGCCTTCAAAGAAGGAATCGCGAACGATCCTTGGAACAATGTGAATTATTCGGGAGCAGTGGTGGCCATGACGCTGCTTGGAAAATCCGCAACTGAGCGGGTGAAAATACTCGAGCGCTATCCCGATTTGGGCCGCATGCCCACGTCTCTGGTGTACGAGCTTGCTTTGAATCGAGCGGAAGAAGGGAACTATGAAGCGGCCATGGATTTGTTCAAGAACCGCTTCTTTGGACGCGAAGAAGGCGGCACGAATGTTCGTCAAGTGTGGGTCGAGGTCAACTTGCAGCGAGCGTTGACACTTGCGCGAACAAACCATTGCAAAGATGCTCTCGCCGTTTCGAAGTCCCTGGGTTCTCCCGTGAACGGCTTGGCGTTTACGCAAGACGGGCTCGCCCCATTTCTGGATTCGGCGCGAAGTCACTTTTTGCTTGGCGAGGTGTCGCTAGCGTGCGGCCAAAAGAAGGACGCGGATGAATTGTACCGCCGCGCCGCTCAAGCGGACGGATCCTCGGACATGGTTTGGGCGTGGGCCTCCGCTCGGAAGGTCGATGGCTATGATTCAACGCAATGGCAGGCGCGTCTCAATGCCGCCTCGTTGCAAGCAGAATCCAATGTGCAAACCAATAGTTCACCGGGTTGGTGGCTGTATACCGAGGGAGTTTTGCAAATTGCGCTCGGAGAAACGCAGAAAGGAGACGCGTCGCTGCGGGAAGCATTACGTGCGCCGGAAACCCGCATGTCCCATTACCTCAGCCGCCTGGCACTCGCGGGAGCTACACCTCAAGCTAAACCTCAATGACCTCGATGCCCCTCTTACGAAGCCCCTCCGTGAATTCCTGAGGAGCTCGGTTGTCCGTAAATAAACGCCGGATTCGATCGAAAGGTCCTATTCTCGAAACGCTGCGGCGGCCCAATTTGCTGAAGTCCGTAATCACATTTACTTCGCGCGCAGAACGGATCATCACATTGTTGAGTTGGGCTTCAAGCACATCGGGCGTCGAAGGGCCGTTCTCTAAGTCGAAACCGTCGACCGCGAGGAAGAGCCGGTCCGCGTGAAACTCGTTCATCATCGCTTCGGCCTGCGGTCCTACGAACGAATAAGAAACCGGGCGTAGCAATCCGCCGATCATAATCAGGGAAACGCCGGGCAAATCGGCCAGCTCCATGGCGATGTTCAAGGCATTGGTGATGACCGTGAGGGGCTGCGTCTTCATGCGCTTCAAGTGCCGCGCAACTTCCGCTGTGGTCGTACCGGAATCGAGAATGATGGTCTCCCCGGGTTGCACCAATTCGGCGGCTGCTTTTCCAATCCGAATCTTTTCTTCCCTGTGCAGAGTTTCCTTGGTGCCTAGCGGGTAGTCTTGCGTAGCTTCCAGCCGCCGAACCGCTCCGCCATGGGATCGAACCACGGCTCCCAGGGAAGCAAGCGCATCCAGGTCGCTGCGGACCGTGACTGCCGAAATTGCGAAGCGCTTCACCATATCGGCCACGGTGACTTGGCCTTGTTGATCGACAAGATCCAGAAGGTTTCGGCGCCGCTGTTCTGTCAAAAGGCGGGCTTTAGGGCTCATGCGGGATTTTCCATTGGTGGCAAGTATACGGTCCTTCCGGCCTGCCAGTCAAAGTAAACGAAAGTATTGAGGCTGCCAATGTTTTCGTCTTCTTTCTTTGCCCACTTTATTTTTTGTTTGTTGTTGTGTTTGCTTTCCTATTGTGCTACATCCTTGCGGCGGCAGTTCCTTGGAGGTGTCCTTTGAAGCGCACAGCTGCATGGGTTTGCGTCCTCCTGACAATCCTAATTTCGGCAACCAAAACGATCCACGGGCAGGGTAATCTTGGCGCCATCACAGGAACAGTAGCGGATTCGAGCGGCGCCGCAGTTCCCGATCTCCCGCTCACGATTACGAACGTCGAGACCGGAGTGAAGTGGCCAGCCACCACCAGCAGCGCCGGCTATTACAGGGTGGCTGTGCCTCCTGGCACTTACCGGTTGGAAGCACAAAAGCAAGGTTTCAAGACAGAAGTAGTCGACAAGATTCTCGTGCCGGTCGCGCAGGTGGTTACGGTTGACGTGACGCTGCAGGTGGGCAGTCAATCTGAAGAAGTGGAAGTAGCGTCCGCCACGCCGTTGCTCACGCCCTCCACCGCAGAAGTAGGCTCTTCCGTGAGCCCGCAAGAATTTGAGACGCTGCCCATTGAAGTTGGTGATGGAGGACGCCAACTCCAGACTTTCATCTTCACCAGCTTGCCGGGAACCGCGGGCGGTACTTTTTCGGGGTCGATCAACGGCGGCCAGCTCTTCAGCCATGAAATTCTCATAGACGGCGTAACCATTGGCCGTTACGACCTCAGCGGAGGCAGCCTGGATGAGTTCAGTCCTGGAACAGACTCAATTGGCGAGTTCAAGGTGCAGACGTCCAATTACTCTGCGGAGTTCGGCGAGACAGGCGGAGGCATCGCTAATTTCAGTTATAAATCAGGAACCAATGATTTTCATGGGTCGCTTTTTGAATACAACAAGAACCCCGTGTTTAACGCCACAGGTGTGTTTGGCCCTCCTAAGGACAATCAGAAAGAGAACAATTTTGGCGGCACAATCGGCGGCCCGATCAGAAAAGATCACACTTTCTTTTTCTTCAACTACGAAGGCGATCGCTTCCGAAGCTTTGCTTTCGCGGGCAAGATGACGTTGCCGACAGCAGCGATGAAGAGCGGCGATTTCAGTTCCTGGTTGGGATCCCAGGTCGGCACTGACGCGCTAGGTCGACCCGTCTTTAGCAATGAGATCTACGACCCGACAACCACGCGCAATGTGACTGCAGGGCAAGTTGACACTAAAACCGGCTTGACTGCGAACGCCAACGCCGTAATCCGCGATCCGTTTTCGTCGGGCGGCAACTTAAACATTATCCCTGCCGCTGAGTTCAGTAATGCTACATCTGTTCTCCTCCCCATGATTCCTGACCCTTCGTTGCCAGGAAACATCAATAACGCCTTCCGACTCAACGGCTGCTGCCCAATACTCTCTCGGAATGCGTATACCGGCAAAATCGATCACGTCCTCACGAGCAGGCAAAAGCTTTGGGGGTCCTTTACTTGGAATAAGAGAGACCGGTATAACAGGAACAACAGCAGGACATTCCTGCCCTTTCCCGGACAACCGATCAACCCCGTTAAGCGACAGATCGTGGGTGGTCCGCAAGTGCGCATCGCCCATGCATGGACGATCAGCAGCCGCAGCGTGAATGAATTCTCTGTGGGCTACAACCGTTTTCAAAACAAGAACAACATCACCGATAACGCCAAATTCACTCCGCAGTTGGGAATTCCTGGCATTCCCAACGACTGCTTCCCGCCCATGAAATTCAGCGGCCATGTTCAGGTTACTCCGCTCTTCGGCGTGGGATGCAAGAACGTCGACCCTTCCGAGAGTTACGTTTACCAAGATACCTTCAGCTATTTGCGCGGCAAGCACAGCCTGAAGTTTGGCGGAGAGTTTCGCCGCTATCGTTACAACACTTTTGAGCCCGGTCAACTCTCGGGCAGTTTCTCTTTCACCGATCGCGAGACGTCGCTTCCCCTCTTTACTTCGTCGACTGGTCATCCTTTTGCCAGCTTCATCCTCGGGGCCGTGCAGAGCGGCACCCGCTCCATTTATACCACCGAGCCTGGCTATCGCGCTGGCGTATATGCCTTTTTTGCTCAAGACGACTTTAAAGCCACACCCAAACTAACTCTCAATCTTGGGCTCCGCTGGGAGATTCCAGTGCCTCAAAGAGAAGTGCTGAACCGCGAGTCGGGATTCGACCCAACCGTGCCAAATCCTGGCGCCGACAACATTCCCGGAGCCTTGGTGTTCCTGGGCAGTTGCTCAACCTGCATCCACCGCAATTCCTTCCAGGATTGGTACTTCAAAGAGGTAGGACCGCGCTTCGGCCTGGCCTACCAGATCTACAAAAATCTAGTCTTTCGTGGCGGTTACGGAATCTCCTACGGTCCTCCTATCGAAAACAATTTTGGCAGCCAAAACCTTTTCGGGTTCAACAGCGGTGTGAATTTGAACAAGGGATCATCTCCAACTGGATTTCCCCAAGATCCAGCGACCTACTTGTCGACCCTGAAGTCGGCTCCTTTGCCAGCGCTGGCACAGGTAGGTGTTCCTCCGTATACGGGACCAACACTGCCTAATCGTGATCCGGCATCGGCTAACGGACAATTTATCGACTTCATGCCCAGGAATGCTGCGGCACAGCCGTATGCCCAGAACTGGAGCGCCGGATTTCAGTATTTGCTGCCCTACGACGTCCTGCTTCAGGCCGACTATGTGGGCTCGAAAGGCACACGCCTTCTGAATGGCTACTTTGGCTCCTCATTCAACCAGGCGCCCACAAAGTTTCTAGGCCTGGGCGATTACTTGACCGAGGATTTAGCCTGTGCACTAAGCAACTGCGACACCGCCGACTTCCCGAATTCAGCGGCCATGCTCGCTCAGCTTGGGGTCACCGGCCTGCCGTATCCTGATTTTGAGAACAACAACTACGACACGTCCGTGGCTGCGGCCATCCAGCCTTTTCCTCAGTTTCAGGGCCTCCGGACACGGACAGTGCCCTTTCCGCTTCTGGCAGTCAGGTGGTTCAGGACTTTTATAACCGCAAGGCGGAGAAAGCGATCGCCAGCTTCGATTTCCCTCAATTCCTAAAACTCACCTGGATCTATGAGTTGCCGTTCGGACATGGCAGGAGGTGGCTGAACACTGCCGGGCCAGTCGACCGCCTGGTTTCTGGGTGGCAGCTTACGGCAATCCAGAACTACTCCTCCGGCGACCCGCTGGTCATCACCTCGCAGCTTTCTCCCGGCTTTTTCTCCTTTGCCGGAATGCGCGCAGATGTTATCCCCGGAGTCCCTCAGACCTTGCCCACGCACGGTCTGGACATCGTCAACGGGACGCAGTACCTGAACGCCGCAGCATTTGCGGCCCCACCTCAGTCACCCGGCAACGGTTTCGCTCTTCGTTTTGGCAATTCTCCCGGTTTCCTGCCGCACACTCGGGGACCAGGCCACACTAGCGAGGATTTTGGAATTGTGAAGAACACGCGAGTTACAGAGCGAGTGGCAGCTCAGTTCCGCGCGGACATGTTCAACGTCTTTAACCGCACTGGGATGGGCGATCCGGATACCTGTGTGGATTGCGGCACATTTGGCATTATCAACGCCCCGGGCCACGATCCGCGAGTCATTCAACTCGCCTTGCGGCTCACCTTCTGAGCGCGTGCGCCTGCGGCTGAGGATTACGTTCTAGTTCGCGGAAACGCAAACAATTAGAATGAGCAGGAAGGGGCGGACGAAAGTTCGCCCCTTTTTCGCAAGAGAAAGCATTTGAGCTGCAAGCCACTCCCGAACGGAGAATCGAAGTGAAGCTGTCCCCCGGAAAGCGCAAGAGACTCGAATTCGTTTCCGATCCT